>ENA-OFCX01001288-OFCX01001288.1-metagenomes-genome-assembly--contig:-NODE-1288-length-10364-cov-3.078863_pt1 | contig 10364 bp, 11 predicted proteins | sample MGYA00153384_OFCX01 | MGnify analysis MGYA00153384
CGTAGCCGGTGAACTCGACGGCGCGCCCCAGGGCGTCCGCGAGCGAGCGGTACGCCGAGGTGTCGACGTGCCCGGACTTCTTGGCCCGCGCGTCGGCCTTGGCGCGGTCGCGCTGCTCGGCCATCAGCCGGCGGAACCCGGCCTCGTCGACCGAGACCCCCTGCTCCGCAGCCATCTCGAGCGTCAGGTCGATCGGGAAGCCGAACGTGTCGTGCAGCTGGAACGCCCGGTCGGCGGGCAGCTGCGCGGTGCCGGCCGACTTCGTCTCGCGCACCGCCGTGTCGAGGATCGTGGTGCCGGACGCGAGGGTGCGGCGGAACGCCTCTTCCTCGGCGTACGCGATCTGGCTGATCCGCGAGAAGTCCTTGTCGACCTCGGGGTACGACAGCTTCATCTTGTCGCGCGAGACCGGCAGCAGCTCGGGCAGCGTCGTGGTGTCGACGCCGAGCAGCCGCATCGCGCGCACGGCCCGGCGCAGCAGGCGGCGCAGGCGTGGCGTGGGCGCGGCGGTCGATGGCGCCAGGCTGCCAGCTGGCATAACTGCCCAGTTCCTCACGCGGGATGAAGCGCGTGTGGAGCGTGCCGGCCTTGGAGCCCGGGGGCGCCGGCACGTTGCGGATGCTTGTGGGTTTTTTCATTCGACGAGGCCCGTTTTGCGCGTTACACAAACTGTTCATCACCACCGCCGGCCAGCACGATCTGGCCCTCGTCGACCAGGCGGCGAACGATCTTGAGCAATTCCTTCTGCTCGGCTTCCACTTCCGACAAGCGCACCGGGCCGCGGCCGTCGAGGTCTTCCTTCAGCGTCTCGGCGGCGCGGGTGGACATGTTCTTGAAGATCTTCTCGCGCAGCGCCGGCGTGGCGCCTTTCAGGGCCACCACCAGCGACTCGCTCTGCACTTCCTTCATCAGGGCCTGGATGCCCTTGTCGTCGATCTTCTCGACGTCGTCGAAGGTGAACATGTTGTCCATGATGCGTTGCGCCAGGTCGGTGTCGGCCTCGCGCACGAAGTCCAGCACGGCCGTTTCCACGCCGCTGCCCAGCAGGTTCAGGATCTCGGCCGCGGCCTTCACGCCGCCCAGGTTGCTGCGGCGCGTGCGTTCACCGCTGGCCAGCACTCGGCCCATCACCTCGTTCAGGTCGCGCAGGGCGCTGGGCTGGACGCCGTCCAGCGTGGCGATGCGCACCATCACCTCGTTGCGGTGGCGCTCAGAGAACAGCCTCAGGACTTCGCCGGCCTGGTCGAACTCCAGGTGCACCAGGATCACGGCCACGATCTGCGGGTGTTCGGTGCGCAGCAGCTCGGCCACGCTGGACGGGTCCATCCACTTCAGGCTTTCGATGCCTGTCACGTCGTTGCCCTGCATGATGCGGTCGATCAGCAGCCCGGCCTTGTCCTCGCCCAGTGCGCGGCGCAGCACGGCCTTCACATACTCGTTGTTGTCGGTGACCAGCAGGCTCTCGCTGGCGGCCACTTTCTCGAAGCTTTCGATCACGCTGTCCACCCGCTCGCGGGTCACGGCCTTCATCTTCGAGATGGTTTCGCCCAGGCGCTGCACCTCCTTGGGTGTCAGGTGCTTGAAGACCTCGGAAGCCTCTTCCTCGCCGAGCGACATCAGCAAGATGGCCGAGTTCTCGAGCCCCTTTTCGTCCATGCCAGCAGACATCGGCGTTGTGCCCCCGCCTTACCGTGAAAGGCTTCCATGATTCGAGGCTGGACCTTGCATCATGAAAGTTGGGCGGGTTCGCCGTTGACCCAGCCACGCACGATCTGCGCCACGGCCGCGGGGTTTTCCTTGGCCAGAGCGCGCACGGCGTCCAGCCTTTCGTTGGCGCGCGGCGCGCCCAGGGCCAGCGCCTCCACCGGTCTTGTACCCGGGCCGGCCAGGGCGACGTTGCCCGCCACCGTTTCGTCCAGCCTGCTGCCAGGCAGCGGCACGGGCGGCTTCAGCACCGCGGTGACGGCTGGGCGGATGAGCGCGAACACCACCACCAGCGCCACCAGCGCCAGCGCCAAAGGTGCGGCCGCCGAGCGCGCCAGATCGATCACCCAGGGCTGCTTCCACAGCGGCAGTTCTTCGGCCGTGGGCGCCATGTCGACACGGAAAGGCGCGTTCACCACGCGCACCACGTCGCCGCGCTCGGCATTGAAGCCAATGCCTTGCTGCACCAGGGCGGTGAGCTGTTCGAGTTCTTTTTCCGACAGCGGCGTCGAGGTCGGCTTGCCCTTCGCGTCGACAGTCACGCGGTGGTTCACGACCACGGCCGCGCTGAGCCGGCGCACGTTGCCGATGGCGCTTTTGGTGACGGTGACGGTCTTGTCGACCTCGAACCGCGTGGCGGCCTCGCGCCGCGCCGCCCCGGCTGCCGCGCCGCCTGGTGCGGCTTGCAGAGCCTGCGCCGGGCCGTTGATGGGCGCTGTGGGCGGTGTTTGTGGTTGGTTGCTGGTGGCGCCCGGCACACCGCCGGCAGCGCTGCCGCCGGGCTGGTTGGACTCTTCGCTGCGCTGCTCGCGCACGGCGGCGCGAGCGTCGGCGCCCTGGTTGGGGCCGTAGGCCTCGGCGGTCTGCATGACTTGCGAAAAGTCGATCTCGGCCGTCACCGTGGCGCGCACGTTGTCGTGCCCGGTCACCGGCTCCAACAGCGCCAGCACGCGTTTCTGATGGCCGGCCTCGATGTCGCGGCGGTACTGCAACTGCTGCGAATCCAGGCCCTGCGCGTTGTCGTCGGCCGGCGTGGACAGCTCCTTGCCGCTGCTGTCGACGATGCCGATGTCGGCCGCGGCGATCTCGGGCACGCTGCCCGACACCAGGCGCACGATGCCGGCGATCTGTCCGCGGTCCAGCGTGCGCCCCGGGTGCAGGGCCAGCTGCACCGTGGCACGGGGCTTCTGCTGCTCGCGAAAGAAGCCGTTCTGGTTTGGCAGGGCCAAATGCTCCAGGCGCTGGATGGTGGTCATCAGTTCACCTTCCAGCGCGCGCTGCATCTTGGCGCGCTCCTGGCCCTGCGTCTGGCCGAAGGTGTTCTTGTCCAGCAATTCGTTGCCCGTGTTGCCGGTGCCCAGCATGCCGGTGGCCGCCAGCTTGGCGCGCAGCTCGTGGTATCGGCTGGCTGGCACCATGATGGCGCCGCCGCCCTCGGCAAACCGGTAAGGCACGTTCATCTGCGTCAGGCGGTCGGCGATCAAGCCGCTGTCCTTGTCCGACAGGTCCGACGACAGCATGCGGTAGTTGCCTTCCTTGGCGCTGCCCGCCAGCAGCACCAGCAGGACCACCAGCGCCACCGCCCCCAGTACCGCCATGGTCTGGGTGCGGCCGGGCAGGGCCTGCCAGCGTGCGCCCAGGCCGGGTGTGGCGGGGACCAGCGGGGTGGCAGAGCTGGCGACGACGGCGTTGTCCATGGGCGGCGGGGCTGGCGTGCTGTTGTGGAGTGCGTGGGGCGCGTGGGGCTTTTTGGGCGTGCCGTCATGTTGGCCGCAGCGAACCGCTCGCGGTGGCGCGAGAAGGCCGGTGAAGCCTTGTCTTCTCGCGCCACTGCGGGCGGGCTGGCCTGCCTACAGTCGCCACCACACCCACCGCGGCCTTCGGGCCTGCCCGCCAAGCGCCATGAACGACCTGCGCATCAAGCCCTTCGACTTCAACCAGGCGGTGGCCCGCGCCGGGTTGCGGCCCGACGGCATGCCGCGCGCCGACGCCGTGCCAGGCGGCTTCCAGGCCGCCATGGCCGACGCGTTGAAGGGCGTCAGCCAGACCCAGTTCGAGGCCTCGCGCCTGCAGCGGGAACTGACCCTGGACAACCCCGGCGTCAGCCTGGAAGAAACCATGGTCGCCATGCAGAAGTCGCAACTCGGCTTCCAGGCCACCCTGCAGGTACGCAACCGGCTGGTGCAGGCGTACAGCGACATCATGAACATGCAGGTGTAGGGGCGCGACCGTGGGTTCCGAATCGATTGGACGTTTTGAGGGGTCCGCTTCAACGCCGCAGTCGCCTTGCGACACACCGCTTTGGGTCGGCATCAGCTGTTCAAAGTCATGAGTCCAACGGTCCTGAGCCATCCGCTTGTTCGGAAATGACCGGGGCAACACTTCAAGCAGGGATTGCCGCGGGGCCGGCAGACAATTCCAGGTGCGCCAACCGGGTTTGCGGCTGCGGTCGGCCCAGCAAGAAGCCTTGCAGTTCGTCGCAGCCGTGGCGGCGCAGGGCGGCGTACTGGGCTTCGGTTTCCACACCCTCGGCGTTGACTCGCATGGCCAGGGAATGGGCCAGCGAGATGATGGAGCGAACGATCAGGTCGACCTTGTCGTCGCTGCCCAGGCGTTGGGTGAAAGCGCGGTCGATCTTCACCTTGTCGAACGGAAATCGCCACAGGTACGACAGGCTGGAGTAACCGGTGCCGAAGTCGTCCATGGCGATGCGAGCGCCCATGGCTTGCAGCGCCATCAAGACGCGCAACACCTCTTCGGTGTCGCGCATCAACAGCGACTCGGTGATCTCGATCTCCAGTCGCGGGGCGGGCAGGCCGCTGGCGGCCAGTGCGGACCGCACATCGTCGAGCACGGCGCCTTCGCGCTTGAACTGCGCTGGCGACAGGTTCACCGCCACCGTCAGCCCGTGGGGCCAGCCTGCAGCCTCCCGGCAAGCAGTGTGCAGCACCCAACGGCCCAGCTCGTCGATCAGGCCGGACTGTTCGGCCACGGCAATGAAGTCTGAAGGCGGCACAAACCCACGCGTGGGGTGCGGCCAGCGCGCCAGGGCCTCGTAGCCCAGCAGGCGGCCGCCGTCGGCGCTGTACAGCGGCTGGTAGTGCAGTTCCAGCGCGCCTCGCGTCAGCGCCTGGCGCAGGTCCAGGGTCAGCACGCGGCGGTCCTGCAGAGCACGGTCCAGCGCGGCGTCGTACAGGCAGCAGCTGCCATGCCCCTGGGCCTTGGCGCGCAGCAGGGCCTGCTCGGCGCAGTGGCTCAAGGTCTCGGGCGCGTCGCCGTCGGTGCCGTGCAGGGCGGCACCCACGCACACCGTCACGCTCACGTCGGCACCATCGGCCAGCCGGTGCGGCGCGTGCATGGCGTCGAGCAAACGCTGGGCGAGCTGGGTCACGTCACGGCTGCCCAGCACACCGCCTTGCAGCACGGCAAATCGGTCGGCGGCCAGCCGCGCCAGCACGTCGTCGGCGCGCAGCACGGCCGTCATCCGCGCCGCCACGGCGCGCAGCAAATGGTCGCCTGCACCGACGCCATGGGCGGCGTTGAACTCCTTGAACTGGTCGATGTCCACATGCAGCACCGCCAGCGCAGGCCCGCCGGGTCGCGCTTCGCCACAGGCCTGGGCCAACGCCTCGTGAAAGCTGCCGCGGTTGTGCGCGCCGGTCAGCACGTCGTGGCCAGCCAGGTAGCGCACGCGCTCGTCGGCCGACTGCTGCCGGGCCGCGCGGTGCCGCCACAGCCCCAGTCCCAAAGCCAGCATGCTGCACAGCGCCAGGCCAGAAGCGATTGCCGCCAGGCCGAAAGACCGGGCGTTGACCGCCGCGCGCTCGGTCTGGTCGATCCGCAGTTCCAGCACGCCGACCAGTTCGCCGCCATGCGTCAAGGGCACCAAGGCCTCGCCGTAGACCGCCGGCAGCGCCTGGCCGTCGCCATACTTCAGCACCACATGGGGGCCACCGGCCAGCGCCTCGGCTGGCACCGCCATCGGCGCGGCATCGGTGGGTGGCGGCGTGCCAATCGACTCTGACACCAGCACCAGCTTGCCCGTGGGGTCGAACAGCCGGTAGTGGAAGAGGCCAGCCATGCCGCGCAGGCTGGTGAGCTGGTCCTGCGCCTTGGGAGAGGGCAGGTCTCCCATCAAGACCATGTCGATATCGGGCACGTTGGTCGCCATGTGGCGGGCCCATGACAGCGCGCTTTGCCGCATGTCCTGCGCCAGGTGCCGATCGGCCAGGTGGTCGATGGACAGCAGCGCTGCGCACAACGGCAGCAAGGCCAGGCCCAGCCAGGCGGCCGGTTGCCAGGACCGCGGCAGGCGTATCAACACGGCGCGTAGCGGGCTGACGGGCCGTGCAGCGCACACACGCGCGCCCGGCCCAGAGCCAACAGTTCCACGCGCAGCGACTCGTGCTGCGCACTGTCGAAGGTGGCCGCCAGCAGGCCGCTGGGCATGCCGTGGGCGTCGAGCATGGCGCCGCGGCCAGACACCAGCCGCACGCCCGGATGGTCTTGCGCGCGAACCGCCTTCAGCTGGCAACTTTGTGGTGCACCGCAGGCGCAGCCGGGGGCGGCGCTCGCGCATCCAGGCCTGGAGCACGGCCGAGCGCTCGGACTCGATGCGGTTCGGCGGCGTTGCCCAGGCGTTCGCGCGCCAACCGGTCGTGCATCGACGGCAGCGCCAGCGAAGCCAGCACGGCCAGGATGGCCAGCCCGATGAGCATTTCAAGCAGCGTCATGCCGCGGCTGCGGTGCGGCTTCATCGGTTCCAGCAGCGGGTTGACGGTCCCAGCTGGGTGAAGCCCTGCGCCACGTCCACGCTGAGCACGCTGCACCCGCTGTCGCGGGCCTGCCGGCCCCGAGCCACGGCGGTGGCACGGTAGTGGTCGCCGCCGCCGGCCACCGTCAGGCTGTACAGGCCCTGTGCACTGTCAGGTTGCGGCACACCGCGCAGCGCTGACAAATCGGTGGCGTACAGCCCGTGCGCCGCGTGGTGCTGTGCTTGGGCCAGTTGCAGGCGCGTCAAGGCGTCGACCGCATCGGCGCGGCCTGCCCGCAGCAGGTGGCTTTGGTAGCTGGGCAGGGCCACGGCGGCCAGCACGCCTGCCATGGCGCACACGACAGCCAGCTCCACCAGCGTGAAGCCGGCCACGGGCGGTGCAGCTGCGGCGCCCATGCCGTGCTCAAGTCAGCGAGAGAAGGCGGCAGCGCTTTTGCGCCAGGTCGATCCAGCGTTGCAGCGTCCGGTCGTGCAGGTCGCCCGGTGGCACCCATTCGCAGCCCAAGCGCACACCGTGTTCGCCCGGGGCGAAGGAGCTGACATGCTGCACCACCAGGCCGCAATTGAAGCGGGTCTCGCTGTCGAGTTCGATCTGCACCTCGCCCAGCATCGTGCCGGCCTCCAGCAGGGGCAGGTCGCCGGGCAACCACAGCGCGCAGCCGCCGACGCTGACGTCAAGCAGGCGCAGCGACAGTTGCATGTCGGGGATGGCTGGGTGGCGCAGCCGGGCCGACGGCGAATGGCGCTGCGGCGCCCGCACGCGGAACGCGCCGCGGCGCTGGAAGCGGTAGATGTCGCTGGGCATATCGGCTTGCAAGGTGCAAGCGCGCGCACCGTGAATCAGGCACAGGCTGTTCAGCTCGAACTGCAGCTTTATGTTTTCCAGGTACGCCACGGCCACGCCCTCGTTGCCATCCACCAGCTGCTGCAACTGGGGGCTCTGGTCGTCGACGCTCAAATTCATTCGCCGCTGGTTGCTGTCCATGGTCCAGATGGCGGTGCGCAAGTTCGCGCCGCCGGTTGAGCTGACCGACAGCGGCACGCTGCCGTCACGCAGTTCACGCAACAAGGCCAGGCGGGCGTCGGCGTTGGGCACCCGGAAGGGCGTCCATTGGTCGTGGTCACCGGTCTCGTCCAGCGCGGCCGGTCGGGTGTCTTCGAACATGGCGGGGCTCCTCGAACGGGTGTCAGTGCAGCGTGTGGCGGCGGCCGGCCAGGGTGTCGTCAAGGTCTTGCAGCCAGGGCTCGGCCAACTGGCGGATCTCGGCGTCGTTGACCAGGATGCGCTGCATCAGGCGCGATCTGGCCTTGGCCGCATCGACGGCCACCGTGTCCGCTGGTCGAGCGGCTGGTCGAGCGGTTGGTCGAGCGGCCGATCGCGCTGAGATTGGGGTTGCCAGTGCGGCAGCAGCAGGCGACTCGGGTGTTTGCGCGGCCTGCTTGAGCCGGGTGATGAGCAGCACGCAGGCGCCCTCGAGCTTGACGACCTCATCCCAGTTGCCCGATCGTGCCGCCGACAGCATGTCGACGCTGGCTTGCTCGATGGCTTCGTAATAGCTCAACAGTTGCGGGTCCATGGGGTGGGTGCGGGTGGCTGCGGGTGGGTGCATCGGGTCAGCGGTGCCCGGCGGGCTGGGCCGCCGGGGCGATCGAGGTCCAGGCGTCGCGCAGCGGCTGCACCAGGCGCTGGCATTCATCGAGCATGGCTTCGTCGTTGCGCGCATTGGCCAGGGTCAACCGGCCAGCGATGTAGGCGTACAGGTCGTCCAGGTCGCGCGCCAGCGAACCGCCCACCTTCAGGTCCAGCCCGCCGCGCAGGCCTTCTTGCACGATGCCGAGGGCACGCCCGATGGCGCGGCCCTTCAGTTCGATCTGGCCTGCCCGCATGGCACCACGGGCCTGCGCCACGGCTTCCATATAGCCGTCGAACAGCATGGCCACCAGATGGTGCGGCGAGGCGCCGGCAAGCTGGGTTTCAAGCCCCACCTGCTGGTAAAGGCCACCGAGCTGGTGGCGTGCGCTGGCGGGGCTGGGGTAGGAGCTGGCGAACATTGGGGTGCGGCGCTCAAAGGGCTGGTGGTGCCCTGTTTATCGGCCGCCGCCGTGGCCGACTTGAGCCGGCCCACATGTTCGTTACGCCGTCGTCACGACACCGGGCGGTTCAGCGCCGCGATCTGCTGCGAAACGTAGCTTTGCAGTGCATTCAGCCGGGCCACGTTGGCGTCCATCGCTGTGTACTGCTGCACCAGGCGCTGCTGGAAACGCTCCACGCGGTCGTTCAACCGGGTCTGGTTGTCGCTGTTCTTGTCGATCAGCTTCTTCAGCCCGGCGGTGCGTGTGCTCAGGCTGCCCTCGCTGGCCAGCACCTGGGTGGCCAGCTCGGCGAAGCGACGCGTGAAGCCAGCATTGGCGGGGTTGGCGATGTCGGTGTTGGTGAAGGCTTTTTGCAGTTCGGCAAGCTTGTCCATGGCCCCGTCGAGCTTGGTCTGGTTGATCTTCAGCGTGCCGTCGCGTTGCAGTTCCAGGCCGGCGTCGGACAGCCGCGCAAAGGCCGTTGACGCGCCCGATGAGGCGTTCAGCGGCCCGCGCAGCCGGCTTTGCAGGCTGGTGACGGCACTGTCGCCCTGCAGCGGGCCGCCGGTCTGCGTGGCGGCGTCGAAGCGGGTCTGCTCGCCCAGGTAGCGGGTCAGGTCGTTGTAGGCATCGGTGAATGCCTTGACGGCCGCCGATACCGCGGTGCGGTCACTGGTGACAGCAATGTCCACGGGCGTGGCCGTCTCCTTGCGCAGCCGCAGCGTCAGGCCTTCGATGACGCCGCTCAGTTCGTTGCTGGCCGAGACCACGGCAATGCCGTTGATCACCGCGCGGGCATTGCCGGCCGACTGCGTGAGCGTCATCTCGCCGGGGCCGCTCAACGGGTCGTAGGCCAGCCGCGCCAGGCCCGGCGCAGCGCTCTCGGCCGCGTTGATGCGAAAGCCGTTTTCGGCGCCAGTGCTGGCCGAGCGCAGCGACAACCGCACGCCGCTGGCATCGCTGACGATGGACGCGGTCACGCCGGCGCTGCTGGCGTTGATCTTGTCGCGCAGCGACTGCAAGGTGTCGGTGGCGGTGACGTCCACCGTCACGGCGGCGCTGTCGGGCTTGTCGGTGAAGCCGGTCTGGTCGGCGTTCCAGCTGCCCAGCTGGAAGGTCAATGTGCCGCTGCCCACCAAGGCGGTGGCAGCCGCGAAGCTGCTGCCCGATGCCACGGTCTGGCTGCTGGCCAGGGCTTGCACGGTGACGGCGTAGTTGCCCGCCGCCGCGTCGTTGCCGCCCGTGCTGCTGACTGCTGTGGCGTCGCTGCTGGTGGCGGCCGAGCGTGTCCACAGCTTCGCGTCGTTCAACGCGTTGCTGGCGCTCTGCAGCCCGCTGTACAGGCTTTGCATGCGGCCGAATGACGATACCTGGGTCTGCAGCCGGGTGGCGTCGTTCTTCATCAATTGCAGCGGCCGCCGCTCCAGCGCCACCAACTGGTTGACGATGCTGTTGATGTCGATGCCGCTGCCGATACCCAGCGAAGTGATGGTGGCCATGGCAATTCTCCGGTGCGCGGCCCGGGCTGGGCCATGAAGCACAAAGGGTTCCGGGCGCGGATTGAATCCACGCCCTTGGAACCCTTATCGGCCTTGCATGACCGAACTTGAGTTCAGGCCGTTGCAGGCAAAAGCTGACTCAGCGTTGCAGCAGCGCCAGCACCTGCTGCGGCAGCTGGTTGGCCTGCGCCAGCATGGCATTGCCGGCTTGCTGAAGGATTTGCGCGCGCGACAGGCTGGCGGTTTCCATGGCGTAGTCGGCGTCCATGATGCGGCTGCGCGCCGCGGTCTGGTTCTCGCTGGACACCATCAGG
>ENA-OFCX01001289-OFCX01001289.1-metagenomes-genome-assembly--contig:-NODE-1289-length-10358-cov-3.973018_pt1 | contig 10358 bp, 13 predicted proteins | sample MGYA00153384_OFCX01 | MGnify analysis MGYA00153384
CGGCGCGCAGCCGATCTATTTCACCGACGTCGTGGTGCGGCGTGACCATCGGGCTCAAACGCTGGCCGATCTGCGCGGCGCCTCGGTGGCGATCAACGAGCCGAACTCGCATTCGGGCTACCAGGTGCTGCGCCACGCGTTGGCCGTGCAGGGGCTGCCGACGGGGTTCTTCCGCGAGGTGATCGAGTCCGGCGCCCATCAGCGATCCCTCGAGCTGATCGAGTCGGGTGAGGTCGACGCCGCCCCCATCGACACCACCGTGCTCGAAACCGAAGTGCGTGCCCGGCCCCAGCTGGCGACCCGGCTGCGCGTCGTCGCCACGCTCGGTCCGAGCCCGATGCCGCCCTGGGTCGCTTCGACCCGACTCGCGCCCGCGCTGCGGCGGAGGCTGCGCGATGCCCTGCTGGCGCTGGGTACCGACGTCCAAGCCCGGCAGGCGCTCGAGTGGGCCGACGTGAACGGCTTCGCCGCTGTCGACGAAAACTGGTATGCGCCGATCCGCCAAATGTCTCGCTCGGCGGCGCGCTATCCGCTGCCGGTGACCCGGGCGGCCTGATACACCGGGTGCGCCCGCCGTCATCCAATCGACATCAGACCAGGGAGCCCCATGCCGAACCTTGTGCCGTGTTCGATGCTGTGCAGCACTTTTGAAAACCAATGGATTTTTCGTCCTGGCCAGGCGCGAACCGCAGCGATACCCGCAGGTATCGCGAGGATTTGCAACGACGCCAGGCCGTCAAAGACGCGGTTTTATGTGCTCGAGAGCGTCGAACACTGCACCAGCACCGCTCGCCCGCGCAGCCGCGGCCAACAGCAACGAAGCCGCAGAATGGTCGGCTTGCCACAGGGTGTACCTCGAGCCCTTCGAGTTGGCGCTTCACCCGGTCAGCTGCGGCGAGGTGATCGCGTTCATCGAGGACGGTGGCTACCGCCGAGCGGAACTCTGGCTTTCGACCAGCTGGGAGGCACTGCTTTACTGGCAATCAATTCCGGGCGGCGCGCGAAGCAGCAGCAGCCAGGGCAGGCACTGGCAGACCTTCACGCTGCGCGGTCTTGTGGACATATCGCCTGAGTCAACCGCGGTGCATGTGAGCCACTACGAGGCCGATGCGATTGCGCGCTGGCTGGGCGCGCGGCTGCCGACCGAGTTCGAATGGGAACCTGGCGCTCGGCAAGTGACCGTGGAAGTCAACTTGCTGAAGTCCAGACTGTTCCATCCAGCCGTTGCCCCGGCCACGCCGCGAGACCTTGGGTAGCGGCGCCGCAGACGTCCAATAAGGAGCCTGGGTTTGCAGACCCAGACGCACAAGGGTCTTCTCGATGATCGGCGGATGCAGGATCGCGGCATTCATATTGGCCAGCCTGGAAGCTGCCGGGCACGACCGACTCTAAATGGCCGGGACGAGCCAAAGCGGGTCCAAGTTGGCCGCCGTTAACCAGTCATCCGAGGTGGGCCAGCGGAGGAAATTCAGAGCGGATCACCAGGGGCCGGTTTTGGCCGGGACGGTGAGTTCGAGGGAATGCCAGGAAGCTGACTTTGAGTTCGATGACCTCCGCCGGCGAATGTCAGCTTGCAGCGATCCAAGGGAAAACCGGTCTCCGCCACTTGCGGTCATTCAACTGGCCAGAACTCCGCCTCCCCAACGACCGGTTTTAAAGTACAGCCGACGTAGCCCGACATCCGCTTGAACGCGCCCATGCCCCGAAGCAGTCGCTGACGATGTCGCGGCGCTGGTCAGCACTTCATGCAAGCCCAACGTCCGCAGCTTGATCAGCCGACCAGGCGCTGCCGACCCATTGCTGCCCGTGGACGATTTCGCGGCGAGCGACCGGTCGACCCTGGAACTTGACCTTCGCTCTCGCCGCCGACAAAGCCAGTGGCGGCGACAGCGGTCGTTCGCGGGTGGCCTCCATCATCCGGCAAGAGATCCTGGTTGAACGACTGCATCCGAAGGCAGCGAACTTACCCTTTCGACCCAAACCGGGTATGCGACAGCCGAGATTGACTGCCCCGAAGCGGTCATTGGCTAATCTCACAGGCAAGCCTCTTCACCATGGCCCGCCGCCGGCTCCGGAATCGGACTATCGCGGCGGGATCAGCCTCCACGTCGCCGTCAGCTTGCCCGGGCTGACCAGGGCCCTGCCGCTGTCGTCGGCCCTGGGCTTCATCGGACTGGCCGGCACATTGCGCCGCAACTCGTCGCGGGTGTAGGGGTTCGGTCGGCCCGAAAGGGCCAGCGTCATACGCGTCGCCAGCGCATGGCTTATCGACGCCGGAGCATGCATGGGCATCACCAGTATCTGCGCAGCCTGCCGTCGAAGCAGGTCGCCTCCCGACTAGGCCTTGTCCGACAAGACGGAACGTCAATCGACGACACGTCCGGCCGACCCTGAACCGGATCATCGAACTCCGGCGCATGCACTCCGGCCCGCGCTACCACCTGCTACAAGGAGCTTCCGATGAGCAACCCCATGATTTCTTCCGACCGCGTCGAAGGCACCGACGTCTACAACCAGACCGGTGACAAGCTCGGCTCCATCGACTGCGTAATGATTGACAAGCTGTCGGGCCAGACCCGCTATGCCGTGATGGATTTCGGCGGCTTCCTGGGCATGGGCACGGACCAGTACCCGCTGCCCTGGGCCATGCTGAAGTACGACACGGTCCGGGAAGGCTATGTCGTGTCGGTCGACAAGGCGCAACTCGAGAACGCACCGAAGCACGACAAGGAAGCGCGTCCTGAATACAGCGACGAGTACGGCCGCAGGGTTCATGAGCACTACGGCGTCGCGATGTACTGATCAGGCATCGCCGCAAGGGCCGGGCCGGTGGTGTCGTCGTGCCAGGCTGTCTTTAGCCTGAGCACCACCTGTCCGGCGGTGTTGGTCTGTACGCGTTCGTTTGCCAACGCTGGGCGGGTGGCAGTCGCACTGCGCCAAGGCCGGCCGACCGTGTTGCCTCTTGCTGACATCTGCACGACATCGTTCGGTCACGCTGATTGCTTGCCGTGCCTGCAACGAGAGTTCAAACAGTGTGCTTTTGATGGACGTCTTCTGCACTGCAGATGCCGACGCCGCAGTTGCGTCCACCGCCTTGCGCCAGGCGAAACGACGACCCGATTGCGGCCCATGGGCAGACGTTACTCCCCGGCGTTCGTGCTCTGAGTGAGCCACCCATCAGCAGGCATTGGCGGCCGGCTGCTTCTGGCCGAGACCGCGAGCTGGCGGCCTGTCCACGAAGATGACGTTGACCATCCCCGGCTGTTGAAGGACAGCTTCCGTGGACCACGAGCGGCGCGGGACGACCCTGAAGAGACAGCCGCAGTCCTTATTCTTGCCCCGAAGCTGCCGGTTAAATCCGCACACAGGACTGGTCTGGCCGAGCTGACCTGCCCCAGATGCTCAACGTCCGTAGCGTGCCGTGAATGAGGCCGTGCCCAGCAGGGCCGTGCCCAGGCCCTTGTTGATGACGAAGCCATAGAGCGCCGCCGTGCCCGTGGCCGGCACGCCGCCGGCGGCCTGCACGTCAGGGACGCCCAGCGCAAAAAGCGTGAAGACGTATCGGTGCGGTTTGTCGCCCACTGGCGGGCAGGGCCCGCCATAGTTGCCGTTGACGCCGGTGGCGCCGGTGTCCATGAAGTCGGTGTTGCCGCCGAACGCACCAGGCGGCAGAGTAAGCGGGTTGTTGCCGGCGCTGCGCGGCAGTCCGGTCGATGTGGGTGGGATGTTGTAGACCGCCCAATGCCAGAAGCCGCTGCCGGTCGGCGCGTCGGGGTCGTAGACCTGCAGCGCCAGCGACAGAGTGCCCGGTGGAACGTTGCTCCAGGTCAGCTCGGGTGAGATGTTGCCGCCGGTGCAGCCGAAACCGTTCAGCACGTACAAGTTGTCGAACACGCCGCTGGTCAGGTCGGGGCTGCTGAGCGTGAAGCGGGTGCGCGATCGGTTTGCGTCGTCGGCCAGCGCCGGCGCGGACAGCGCGGACAGCGCCAGGGCGGTTGCAAGGGCGAGCGATGCGGATTTCATTGGCTTTCTCCTGGGTCGTTGATGGGTGATCCTCCCTGGGTGGCCACTCGGCTCCAGGACGCAAACAATGATACGAGCGGCCCGACGTTTCCGCCGTCCGGCGGCCAGGCGGCTCCGCGATTTTGCAAACTAGCATTCCGTCACGGCACCTTGCAGGAGGCACTGGACGAGGTGCTGGTCGACCCGCCCATTAACGATGGAATGATGGACCTCGAAGATCAGCTTCCTGGTGTTGCAGCGGGCTGGCGAACTCGGCCATCAGCTAACCGTGACAGACGCACCTGAGTACCTACTTCAGAGTATTTGCAACTGTGAAGCTGCCGTCCTCACCAGTCCCTGCACCATCACGTGTCACATCGGGCCGATCACCTTGTCCAGCCGACGCCCCTAGCCCGAATCTGCGTGCGACGCTCATTCATTTTGGAGCGCATGTGAACGCAGCAAAGCTCGTCGGCTTGATACTCATTGTGGGCGGCGCACTTGCGTTGGCCTTCGGCGGCTTCTCCTACACGAAAGATAGCAGTGCCGTGAAGATCGGTCCGCTCGAGCTTTCTATGAAGCAGAAGGAATCTATTAACGTTCCACTTTGGGCCGGAGTTGCAGCTGTAGTCGCTGGCGGCCTGCTCCTGGCGTTCGGCAAAAAGTAGGCGGGCTCCGTTCCGTGACACCGACCCACCGCCTGAGCCTTACGTCGACCATTGACTTGAACATTGAAGCTGCAGCGCCTTGCGCCTGCGATAGAGTTTCTTGATTCAATGTCGAGTGGATCAACGAGGAGGAGAGATGGGTCTGATGAGCTTTTTCAAGGGCGCTGGAGAGAAGCTGTTTGGCAAACCCGAAGTGAAGGCCGCCGAGTCGCAAGTGGCCGCAGCGCCCACGCCGGAGGCCGTGGCTGTTGGCGTCCGCTTGCCGCTGCCTCTTCATGTGGGTGGTTTGCGCATTTAGGGCCGCAGCACACTTCAGGGCTTCAGGGCTTCAGGGCTTCAGGACGCCAGTGCAGCGCAGAGATCCGTCTGGCGTCCGCTGCTGGACAGCACGGTGAAGTTCCCCAGCGCGTCGACGGAGTAGTTCAGCTGGCCCACGTACAGCGTGGTGGACGGCCCAGCGGGCATGTCGGTCGGGAACATGAACAGGATGTTGCTGCCGGTCAACTTCATCAGCATGTAGCCGTTCGGCAACGGCTGCTTGGTCTTCTGCACTGCGCCACTGCCCTGCAGCGACAGGCTCGCGTTAGTCGATATGTTGGTCAGCCGCAGGTCTTGCCCGGTGCCGGCGCTGATGGCCAGATAGCGGCCATTTGTCGGGGAGCGCTCGACTCGCACACCGCTGCCATCTCCCTCGACCTTGAGTTCGAAACTGCAGACCAGCCCGGCCGGGACGGTCACGAGCTCGGTGAATGCGGCCATCGCCGGGCAGGAGATCGTTGCGGCAAGCAGCAGACCGCAGGCGCGACGCTTGGCACCCAGCCGCGCCGATGGGATAGAGATCAAGTGGCTCATGGTCTTGTCCTTTCTGGGGGTGTGTGGATCTGGATCGAAGCGACTACCCGCGCTTGACCTGTGCGGTCTTTGCGCCAATCCTCGAATGACTTTAGGACGTACCTGTCTGAATAGATACCCCAAGAATCGTGAGCGTCTTGCCGTCCCACCTTGCTTACCTGCTATAGACGCATGAGGATGGTTGGAGTCTTCGTTCCGGTTTTGCTGGTGGCCTTTTCGCTGTTCGGGTGGTTCCTTTTACAGGCGGTGGTGCTGGTGACGATCGGGGTAGCTTGACGGCGAGTCAAGCGGCGCAGCAGCAAAGTGTGGACAGAGCAGCAAAGCTGCGAGCTACTCTCGATGCGTTGGCCAGCGACACACAGCAGTTGGCCGATGCCGGCAACCCGAATGCAGGGCTTTTGGTCGCCGAGTTGCGAAAGCGCGCCATCACGATCAATACGAATCCGACCTCGGCTGCGTCAGTCGCTGCGCCGCCAGCAGCAGCTTCTCGATAGATTCCGCAGGCGCACAGATGCCTCGTTCATAGCTCGCCCATCCGCCAGCGATTTGCGGTGCAGCTCAAAAACGAGCTGGGCAAACTGCATCATCCGTATGTCGGCTGCACATTGAGACCGGTCATCGGCATCATTGATTTTGTGGGGGAACGTACGACCGCTTCTGGCCGGAAGCGGATGGTCGCGGGCGACCGCTCCCTTGATCGACACACCACGCACACGCCGTTGCCGACCAGTGCGAACGGCGTGCCTAGTTAGGCGTTGGGTAGCCCTGCCGCACCCTTACCTTCGTCGCCAGCCCCGAGGGCTCGAACAGCACCACCAGTTCGGTGGCGGCACGCGTTGTCTTGTCGGAGCCGGCCCATCGATAGACCCACACTTCATAGCCACTGTCGAACGGTATGACGATGGCTCTTCCGAGCGCGGCGCAGACATCGGCCTTGGCGCTCTTGCCAATGGCGATCATGTCTATGGCGGCCTTTGGCGCGAGGGATTGGCCCGTCGGCGTGCGGGCCGATCCGGGGCCTTCCGGCGACGGGTCGAACATGCCGGTGTTGGCGCAGCCCGCTACACACAGGCAGACCATGAAGGTGGCGTTGCAAAGCGCGAGGCGGGCAGGCGCGATCGTCATGGGCGGTCTTCCATATATTCGAACTCGACGCGCGTGTCGTCCGGCCAGCTGTGGTCGCCCAGCGGAAGAAAGTAGGTGCGATCGACCAGCATCTCGCAATCGCAATAGGGCAGGTCGTACTTGAGGTCCGGGTCGTCGCTGGCCATGGCGTACAGCTGGTCGATCGGGAGCACTTCGCGGCGTGCGCCAACGACCAGCGTCACGCTGAACACCTGCCGCTCGGCGAAGTACAGGTACCTCGCGTCCTTGCGGTCGCAATAGCTCTTGTTGTCGGTGAACAAGTCAGCGACCCGGGCGATGAGGCTGCTGTTGGAAACCAGGTCGGCCTCCAGACCCACTTGGCATTCCAGTCGAAGGTCGCCCAGCCGCCGGCTGTTGGGAGGCAGTCCCGGTGTACGGATCTCGGTGCGCCACGTCATGCTCAGCCGCTTGCGATTGGGCGAAACGACGGCGTTTTCCTGCAGTGCCTTGAGGTTTCGCTCCAGCACGAAGGTGTGATCGGGAGCGATAGGTATTTCATAGTCGAACGTGGACCCGATGACCTCGAGGACGATATGGTCCATGTCGGTGCCCGGCTTTCGCGGCAGCAACTTGAAGCGCAGCGATGCATTGGGCGCGATGGCGGCGCGCGCCCTCTCAAAATAATCCATGCCCTGAACCATCTTTCGATAGGACTTTTCAACAGGGCCGCTCGACGTCCCCGTGACGGTGACTTTCGGCAGCGCGTATGTGGGCCGTTCCTGCGCGCACAAGGCGGTGCAGGTCGCGACCAGTGCGATTTGCATCGCCCGGCGAAGCGTGCGGGAATGAAAACAGAGGATTGACATACTCATTTGCCGACCGGCCGCGTCGCCACCGGCAAGCGGGTAACGACATAACCGAGCGCACGCGAAGGCCGCGCACCTGACCGCCTGCCAACATGGCCACTGCTCAGCATTCCTCGCCGATCAGCGCCATCTGTCAATCGGGTTGAAAATTCTTCGGGTACCTGCAAAGTCGATAAGTCCATTGCAGTCAATGATCGTCGCTGAGACGACTTCGACGCCTCTGACTGGACAACAACCGCGATCGACGGAAAGGAAGATTCATCCTTTCGCGCCGGCCCCGCGCCAGGACTTCTCCTTGACCTCCACGCCGAACTTCTTGGCAGCGGCGGTGATGTGCTTCCAGGCTTCGTCCCGCTCCGAGTCGCTGACCCCTTCGACTTGGTTAAATCGAGCGATCGCGTTGCGCACGTGCGACGCGTTTTCCAGCGGCTCCTTGCGCTGCTTGGGGAATGCGAACTGTCCTCTTTCCAACTCATTTCGCTTGTCTGCATCGAGCTTGGCCATGGTGTTCTCCAGGGTGGTTGGCATGTTAAGCAGCGGGCAAGAGCCGTGAGCGACAGCTTTGGAGAATTGTCGCGTTCGAGCGGCCGTCGCGCTATGGCGGCTGTTCTTCTAAACCGGTCATCGGCGTGGCGATTTCCTGATCAATTGTCTGACCGGAAGTGGCCGATTGCGAGCGCCAACGACCGGCAGCTTCAAAGCGTCAATCATCGATGTTGCCAATGCTTAGAACCAAAGTCTCGAACCTTTGTATGCGCCTTGGACATGGCGCCCCATGAATTTCCATCCCAACTGGCCGAAAGGGCGGCGCGCACCAAGGCGGTCGCTCGACGAACGTCAGCGGCTGACGCACTCGACCGCCTCAGCGAGCGTGCCCGCCACCCGACGCGCTGCGATGCCGTTGCCGGCGCTAGACTGAACACCGAAGCCAAGCGTGTTCGAATGAGCGTGGCACATGACAAGGGCGCCGGCATGATCGAACCCGCATTGCGCGACAGACTGACCACCGTTAACGCGACCTGGCTGGATGACGACGATCTCGGACAGCGATATGTCGAGGTATGCAGTCCCCGGCAGGACGCCGGTGTCACCTCGGTGCGTCAGTTCCTGGAGGAACTGCTGCGATTGTCGTCGGGGCCGAACCCCGACATCGAACGCCCGGGCGCGCTCGAGCATCCTGACAGCACCTTCATGCAACTGCTCGGCAGCCCACTGGTCAGGCATGCCGGCCCCCGTGCGCTCATCGAATCACTTGCCCATCACACTCTGTGCCTGCAGCCCATCCCCAGGCTCATGTTCGAGGCCTGTGGATCCCAGGATCAGATCGGCAGCGGCATTCAGCCTCATGCAGTGCCACCCAGGGAGAGAACGGGCCTTGACCCACAGGACTTCAGTCGCGGGATCAACGACTCGGCCGATCACGCCGAGTTGGCCGACACCCTGATGGCAGTCCTAAAGTCCAGGCTGGGTCCGCGCACGATCCGCTCGTTCTTCACAGTGGACGTGGGAAGCAACGGATAACGGCTGTGGGAAGCGCAGATGCGCGCACCGAAGGGCGCGGGGACCGCCCTGCCGCGCCACTTTGTTCCATTGAGCACTGGCGGCGTGACCGTCGACGTGTTGCGATACGTGGACGAAGAGGAAACGCATGTGCGAGCCTACGAGTGGTGCGCGGAATTGCGCGAGGAGGCGTCAAGCGTGCTGCCGGACGCGGTCGCCTACGGCATGGCGTACTGCTTTGATCGACAGGCGGGATGCCCGTCGGCGGGAAGCGGGACCTCATGACGGCGGCGGATTACCTGACCGATGTAGACCTCCTGCAGGTCAATGCCTTTCTCGATCAGCATGAGGACGCCCAGGCCCTCATCGATGCCGGAGACCTGGTCTTCGTATGGTTGTGGGAGCGCCGAAGCGGCGCACGCCCAGGCGTTGGTCGCGCATGCCTTCGGGCAGCGCTCAGCGACCTGTGCCGGCGCCATCGCCGCATCAGAACCGTCATCATCGATCTGAAGCCGTACCAGCACGTCGTATCGGACGGCGCGGGGATGCCAACCGCCGTGCATATCGAAAAGCTCGAGGCCATGGATCACCCGCAATCTTTCCTCGATGGACTGCGCCTGGACCAGTTGGTCAGGGGGCACTGCCGCTACATCGTCAACCGCGATGTGGACAACCCGAACGCTGCGATGCGCGTGCTTGGACTCGCAGGGTTGGCACAACAGAAGGGGCTTTGGAAGGACGGCGGTTGAACTGTCACGTGCCGTAGGGGCGAGTGGCCACTCGTTATCCCCGCCGCGCGAAGCTACATCAAAGCCGACCAAGCGCGCGGGGCCGACAAGGTCACTGGCGGTCCGTCAACCTCGAACGCTCCGAAACGACGGTGCGTGCTGCGCGGACGGATGGCTTCGGGCACATCGCGCCGGACCCCTGCTTGATCAACAGGTACGAGCTTCGGGCTGCAGTTGGTCGGTGAAATTCGGCTTGGTCTGCATGCACTCAGGAGGGGCGTGGGAGTCGATGCTCTCCCGCAGTCGCGACTCACTGCGACGAAACTTGGTTCAAGAGGCGCATCGCCATACGTTGCCGTTCCGAGCCGGTGCCGCGCCCGCTGCCCACCGTCCGCCATAAAACCGCACCGCCCGGATTCTCTAAAAGGCGCTGTGCAGCTGCCTTGGGCTACGCCCGATGCTGCAGTCTCGCTTCAACTCACAATGCGAGCCGCTAAGCCATCCTTGCGCCGGTTTACCCCTCGGTTTACCCCTGGCATTCCAAAATCGTCAACGGGTCAGCCCCTTGTGAGAGCTAACCCGTTGATTCTATTGGTCGGGACGGCGGGATTCGAACTCGCGACCCCTTGCACCCCATGCAAGTGCGCTACCAGGCT
>ENA-OFCX01001293-OFCX01001293.1-metagenomes-genome-assembly--contig:-NODE-1293-length-10354-cov-3.051267_pt1 | contig 10354 bp, 12 predicted proteins | sample MGYA00153384_OFCX01 | MGnify analysis MGYA00153384
CGTGTCCTGATTTCGGTAATATTAATAATTCCGATGCTACCGGATTTGATATAACCATAGGTGGGTGTACTTCATAAATGTGGAATCTGCTGTATCACTCTTTTTTAGGAGCTAGTTTGCGGATGTTAGATGGTACTGGTGAGAGATTCACATATTCATTTTTCTCTTCAACAACTGATGATTTAGATGCTTGATACTTCCTGCCTTTGGTAGCATGATTAGCAACTGTACCCAAGCAGGGGATGCCAAAATTTTCTAATTGACTGAAAACTTTTTTGACTACAGAAAACTTGACCTGACGAATTGCTACAACCATCAGTATTCCATCTGTGCGTGCAGCTAAGAAATTGGCATCTTTACTGTCAACCAGCGGTGGCGTATCGTAGATAACTAAGTCAAATGTTGCGTGAAGTTCTTCCATTAAATACTGCATCCCAGATGAAGCAAGCAGTCTGGCAGTACCGGGATTGGGAAGACCGGCAGTTAATACAAAAAGATTATCGATGTCGGGCGATCGCTGGATAATTTCATTTGGTTCGTGTTTATTGTCTAGCAAGTTGCTCAATCCCTTGACATTGGGTACTTCCAATAGCAAATGCAGGCTGGGCGAATGCAAATTCGCGTCTACTAACAGCACTCGCTGACCCGCCAGCGCTGCCACATGAGCTAAGTTTAAAGCAACCGTAGATTTGCCTTCGCCAACTGTAGCCGAACCAACTGCCAAAGAGCTAATCGTTCGGTTTGAAGAAAGAAAGCGGATATTAGTATAAAGAGAGTCAAAAGCTTCTATAAATTCCGAAGCATTTTTATTATTACCCTCTTTTCCTTCAAGATAAGCATAGACATTAGTAATAGAAGGCGGAAATTTTTTAGCATTTTTGTAAAGAGGAACTACTCCCAATAAAGGCGCGTCAACCGCATCTTTAACATCATCAGCAGTGTATAAAATATTGCGGAACTTTTCCATGAGGATAGCCACTGCCAGACCCAACACTAGCCCCCCAAAAAGTGCCATCACCAATTTGTTGGTATTTTTAGAGGCAACTGGAATCAAATTGCCTTTAGGATCTCGCGGTATCTGGGGTTCAGAAATCATTTCCCAAGGTACTTGGCTTTGAGCTGCTTGGATGCGCAGAGTTTCCCGCTGACTTAAAAGTTGATCGCGAGTGCGGGCAGCTATTTCTAATTGCTGTTGCAGTTCATTGTAGCGACGAGCGATACTGGGGAATTCTCTTGCTTTTTGGTTCAAATCGTTCTTAGCTTGGGCGATCGCCTGACTGCGAGCTTCTAAGACTTGAACTTGGTTAGCAGTATCAACCAATTGTTTGATCAGGCCTATGCGGATCGAATTTTGAAAATTCTGAACTTTAGAATTGGCTTGGGTGCCTACTAAATTCTGCCCCAAAATTCGCTCAGTTTGCTTGTTGAGCAAAGCTACTAAATTTTCCCGCTTGCGCTCTAAAGCTTCCACTATAGGGTTAGCAGATTTAAAACGAGCTGTTTCTACAGCAATCTGACCTTCTACTTCCTTAACCTTGGTTAGCAACTCTTTATATTGAGGTTCTTCGCTTAAAGCTGAAGCGGCAATAGCTTCATTTGGTGTAAAATCTAGTTGTTTTTGCAAGTTAGCGTACAAAGTTTTCTGTTCCTGTAGCAGCCTTTGAGTTTCTAACTCTAAAGTTTCTACGGTGCGAACTTGCACGATCAATTGCGCGCCTTGTTCTTTAGGATCGGTAATCTTTTGCTGCTGCTGTATTACCTGTAACTCCGACTTCAGGCCGTTTACGCGCTTGCTAAGTCCTGGAAGCTGGTCTTCAATAAACTTAACACCTTCACCAATCCGAGTCTTGCGTTCGTCAAGGCTGTACTTTAAATATTTCTTTTTAGTTTCTTGTAAAACAAACTCAATTAATTAAGGATTCTGCCCCATGAAGCGAACTTCCAAAATTTTAGTTATCGTCAACTCATTTTCTCCGAAGCGCAAAATGACTAATCCTTTTTTAAGAATTTCCTCGGTAACTTCTGGATATTTTTTTTGGACTTGTTTCGCAATAGCCGACAGCATCTTAGGACTCTGGAGAATTTGAAGTTGAGTTGCGTAGTCCAAACTAAAAAATTCTCGATTAGGCACTGCTCCTCCCTCGCCGCGATTGGCAAGGGCAGCGGGATCGGTAATTCTTGCCTCCGTTGTCACGGGTTCCACTAGCATCCGAAAATCGCCTTGATATGTTTTCTTGCCTCCCTTGATCTGATAAACAATTCCGCCGCCTGCTAGACCGATAATCCCAATAATGATTAGGGATTTTCGCACCAAAGTCCTGAACAACGGCTTTAGATTCAATCCTTTCGGAGGCGCCCCACCTGACTCTTCTCCGTCGTCAACGGAAAATTGCTGCACCTGTCTGCTCTGGTTGCTAATTGGTACGAGATGAGAGTCCTGTTCTGTTTCCATGTTGACCTCTTTGATATTTTTTTGGTAAAATCAGCTTTGTTCTGCGAGCCTGATGGTGGGTACTTTCACCATTGACTCAAGGATATCACAGGAGATTCTTGGTTGGTCAATACCCCTTCCTTCTAATAGTTCTCACTACTTTCACATACTATACAAAAATAACTAAATTCTTATGTTGTGTCTGCTGCTAAAGTTTTTTACTACCTGAAGAGAGAGTTGTATCCGACTGCATTTCTGTGTGCTGTGTTGTGCTTGTATTTAGGGTTGCTGCGTGGTTATACAACTTTTTGGGGTCGCTGAGCTTTGCCGCAGGTGATGTCATAACTTTACCAAAATTTTACAATTTGCCGTAAGACTTCAGTTGCCGATCGCGCTGGTATTGCCAGATCACCTATTATGACATTTTTAGGTTCGCCGTCAACAGCAGCAGCATCTGTTAACCGATCCGCGAACTGACCGACTAAAAATTTTGCCATTTTCCATGTAAATATAATTAGCAACATTCAGCAGATTTTGGGAGCGGCAACTAATCGAATCAATTTCCGATAAAAATCTGTCTCTTGTTTTAATTGTAAACTTTTTGACGAGCTGGATGATTGCTGGAGTTTATACAAATAATCGCGCTCAAAACCATATCACGAACAAATCATAAAGTGCGAGACTGACATAAAAATTAATACTTTGTGAATTCTAAAGTCGATCGGCTATAAGAGAAAAACTCAAGCCTTCTGGGTTTGGCGACGCGGGCAGATTGCATTCGGCAATGTTATGTTTTTTCGTCAAAAAAACTGTCATCTACTTACACTAGAAAAGAAAAGGGGGAAAAAGTTTGCAACTGATGCGATGGGTGATTGCTAGAGATATAGTCATAATTAATTGTTTGTAGTTGTCATTGGATTTTAATCAAAACTTAGTGATGAAATTTTACTGATTTTGTGCTTTTTTCTCTCGCAGTTTCAACAAAATTTCTGCATGAACTTCGCGGGTAATCGGGTAAAAATATGTGAGAATCATACCGCAAATTAAAGCAATTGTGGGGAGTGGGCCGATCGCAACTCGAATCGCGAACAGTGCAGAATCAGGCTGTACTGGTGCATCCTGTCCCTGAATCGTGGCAAGGAATCCAGCTCTTTCTAATGCTTGTCCTACAAACCACAAACCCAGCGCCAACCCGATTTTTTGCAGCAGTACCATAAACGAATAGAACACACCTTCGCGTCTTTGTCCAGTTTGCAGTTCGTCGAGTTCGATCACATCGGGTATCATCGACCAAGGTACTAAATAAGCAGTGGAAACTCCGACACCTGCCATAACTGCTAACAGGTACATCTGCAATACTTGTCCTGGTTGCAAGAAAAATAGTCCAGCTTGGGCGATAATCCACAAACTCATGCCCATAAAATATACGGCTTTTTTGCCGTACTTCTGGCTAACCTGACTCCAAACAAATAGCATGGCGAGTGCAGTACCTTGAACGGCGATCGCAGTTTGGGTAAAAGCGGCTGGCGGTAGTTTCATCCAGTCGATGACAAAGTATGGCAAAATAGAAGCTGTTAATTGCACACCCAACCAAGAACAGAGATAAATGCCAATCACGTACAAAAAAGGGCGATTATTAAATGCAATGCGTAACTGTTCTTTCACCGGCAATGATGTGGAATTATCTTCTAGTGGATTTTCTTGTAGTTGAGATAAGACGTGTTTGCGGGTTCCCAAAAAGCACCAATACAAAGGCAATACTGAAATCACTGTACAGATTGCACCTAATACTAAATATTTTTGGGCATTGTCTTTAACTAAGGCAAAGATAATTTGTGCTAAAATTAGTGATAAGATGCTACCACCGATCGAGAAAGTAAATCGGAAACTATTCAGGCTAGTGCGTTCGTTGTAGTCTTGGGTTAATTCTGGGGTGAGGGCGGTGTAAGGCAGGTTGACGGCGGTGTAAGCTGTGTTAAATAAAATGCCGATCGCCACATAGTACCAAAAAAGTATTGTTGGATCTTTGCTGGGAACAATCCACTGCAAAAAGAAGAAGATCCCGAAAGGAATTGCACCGTAAACCATCCAAGGATAGCGGCGGCCCCAGGGGTGAGATGTGCGATCGCTCAAAACCCCCACAATAGGGTCATTTATCGCATCCCAAACCTTGCCGATTAGCAAAATGTTGCTAGCAGTCCCCGCAGCCAAACCGGCGACGTTGGTAAAGAAAAACAGTAGGAAAAATACTAGAACATTCGCAGTGATTGCGGGGCCGAGATCGCCGGCACCGTAGGCTAATTTTGTCGAGAAACTGAGTTTTTTTGTTTCGGGGTTGTCGGCGGCTGGTTGAGGCGGGGAAGTGTTGCTCATAAACTGTGATTTCGGGATTTTTGGGTAGTCGCAGTCTTTCCAGTAGGAGTATAACTCATGCTACGCGCTAATACTAAGTTTTTCTGTAGCGATCGGGATGAACCTGAAATTTTGGCAATTGGTACTTGGAAATTGGGCATCGCCCGCCCCTACAATATTTCGATAATTCATTTGATATCAATAAACCCGCCGCCACAAACTTAAGGAAACAGTCGCGAAATCTGAACTTCTATTTCTGGAAATGCCAGCATTGACAAAACATCATCTTCATTAAATACTGTTTCTAGTCGGTAGTTTCCCTCGCACGGTTCGCGAAACACATAAACTTGCCACCTATTAACATCAAGTATCCAATAATCTGGAATTCCCGCCTTAGCATAAGCGGGTGCTTTCCGCTTGCGGTCTGTTTCTAAAGTCGTGTCAGCTATTTCTACTAATAAGAAAATGTTAGCCGGTGCGGGATGAAAATCTTGGTAGAATCGAGAGTTAATTTGTACTACAGCAATATCCGGTTCTGGTTCGGAATTTGTACTTAGAGTAATTGGGTCTTGGATGCGAATTAATGCAAGTCCTACCAGCAGATTTCTGAGATAGTCGGCCGCACAGAGATTAGTTGCTGCGTGGGGAGGATTTTTGGCACTCATTGAAATAATTTGCCCATCAATTAATTCCACTCGTTCATCGGGATTGAGAATCCCAGTTTCGCTCATGCGGCGGTATTCAGTTACAGTCCATAAACGTACATCTGTTATAGTCATGGCATAATTTCCTTACTTTTTAATACTACAAATTTTGCTGGATAATCTCACAGCATTCATCTACGGTTGCTCTTTCTTCCATTGCTGTGACTAGGGCTTCATAAGCTATTTTGTGGCTTTCGATCAGGTTTTTTGCTCGCAGCGAACCCCAGTTTTGTTTGATTTGAATTTCGGAACTGGGACGCCGCAGTTGTCTTAAAATTGCGCTGATTTTTGTGCGGTCTTCGGCGCCTCCTTGGGCACTGCCATAAACAAACTTTTCGGCGACTATTCCGGCCATCCATACGGTGCAATATTGGTCTAAAAGTTGGGCAGAAAGAGTGCCACTTTGTAGTTGAGTTGCTAATTGTTGGTCTTCAAATCGCACGCCGCCTTGGGCTGTTTGGCCTTGTTTGAAAGCTTCCCAAGCGTTGAGGGCGTAGCTGGTTATGGGAATTCCTAACAGGTGCGCGACTAGGAAGTGTCCGGCTTCATGGTGCAGGATTCGATCGCGCTTTTGCCGAGAACTTCCCCCCAACCAATCTACTAAAATTGTACCGCCTTGACCTTGCCACTGGAAATTGTCGAGGGTGGCTAACCCTAATAGGCAAAAAGTGGCGATCGCAGGTACGGCCTCTGGCAAGTTGAATAGGGGCCCCAATAATATTGAAACGGTGATGGCGAAGATAGAAATAGCGATAATATTCAAAGAAGTGTCTTTCATAAATTGGGAATTGGGAATTGGGAATTGGGAATTGGGAATTGGGAATTGGGAATTGGAACGATCGATCTATCTTGTCTCCCTCAGCGCCCTCAGCGCCCTCAGCAGTTTAATCATTCAAAAACAACGGTAAACGATCTAAGTCCAGTTTGACTGAAAATTGTCGATCGGAAGCCGACTAGATTAAAAAGATATTAAAATAAGTCAAAGTCAACTAAAAGTATAATTGGAATCCTTCATGTCAGTTTTGGCAGCGATCGCAGTTTTAGGTATCCTCATTGTTGTTCACGAACTCGGCCACTTCCTGGCGGCGAGACTTCAACACATCCACGTCAACCGCTTTTCGATTGGCTTCGGCCCCGTCCTCTGGAAGTACCAAGGCCCGGAAACTGAATACGCCCTCCGCGCCTTTCCCCTGGGAGGTTTCGTGGGTTTTCCCGATGACGATCCCGAAAGCAGTATCCCTCCAAATGACCCGAATTTGCTCAAAAATCGACCTGTGCTCGATCGGGCGATCGTCATTAGTGCAGGAGTCATTGCCAACTTAATTTTTGCTTATTTCCTGCTGGTGGTGCAATTGACCACTGTCGGCGCGGCATCCATGAACTACCTACCGGGAGTTAAAGTCCCGGAAGTCGCGGCGGAAGTCAGTTCGGCGGCAAAACAAGCGGGAATTCGATCGGGCGACATTGTTCTGTCTGTTGACGGCAAAGAATTGGGCGCTTCGGCCGAAGCAATCAAATCTCTAGTCGCAGCAATCCAAAATAATCCCAACAAACCCCTAGGGTTAGAAATTCAGCGCCAAGCACAAAAATTTGTGGTGACAGTCACTCCCGAACTGGCACCAGACGGCAAAGGTCGCATTGGCGTTCAGCTAACTTCTAATGGTACTGTCGTGCGGCAGCGGGCCGGAATTGTCGAGGCGTTTACCAAAGCGGCGACTGAATTTGAGCGGATTGTAGTGCTGACGTTTCAAGGTTTCGGGCAGTTACTTAGCAATTTCAGTCAGACTGCTGACAAATTGTCTGGGCCTGTGGCGATTGTGGCTATTGGTGCAGGGATTGCGCGATCGGATGCAGCGAGTTTGTTTCAGTATGCTGTGTTAATTAGCATCAATTTGGCTGTGATTAATATCTTGCCTTTACCTGCTTTGGATGGCGGTCAGCTAGCTTTTCTGTTAATAGAAGGACTTCGGGGTAAACCGTTGCCTAACAAAATTCAGGAAAATGTGATGCAGACTGGTTTGGTACTGTTGCTAGGTTTGGGAATTTTCTTGATTGTTAGGGATACAGCTAATTTGGCTGGGTTCGATTTCCGAAGTCTCATGCAGCAATAGTCACGGGTTATTAGTTATTGGTTCTTGTCCCTAGGCTCTGCCTGGGGACGCTGTTCGGGAGGCTTTGCCTCCTATTTTTAGTTTCCAAGCGAGGCAGGGCCGGGGAACCAGTTAACAACCAATAATATCAATTCCGGCTGCGCCGGAATCAGATAGAGGACACGGCAGTGCTGTTTCCCTACGCCAGATTAATTGTAGGGACACGGTACTGCCGTGTCCTGATTTCGGGTAAGATTAATTCCGATGTAACCAATCACAAATAACAAATAACCAATAATAAATGACTAAAAAGTTAAGTTTGAAAAAGCGATCGCACGAAATCTTGATTCGCCTCAAACGCCTGTATCCAGAAGCTCCTTGCACTCTCGATTACGAAACTCCGGTGCAGTTGCTGGTGGCGACAATTCTCTCGGCTCAATGCACGGATGCACGAGTTAATCTGGTGACACCCGCTTTATTTGAGCGTTTTCCCGATGCGGTGACTCTGGGAAATGCCGATTTGGAGGAATTGGAGAGTTTAGTGCGATCGACTGGTTTCTATCGGAATAAGTCTAAAAATATTAAAGGTGCTTGTTGGGCGATCGCCAATAAATTCAATAATCAAGTCCCGCAGACAATGGAATTACTATTAGAATTGCCCGGAGTTGCGCGAAAAACGGCTAATGTGGTTCTCGCTCACGCTTTTGGAATTCATATGGGCGTGACAGTCGATACTCATGTCAAACGATTGAGTCAACGGTTGGGATTGACTAAACATCCAGATCCAATTCGGATTGAGCGAGATTTGATGCTATTGTTGCCGCAGCCCGATTGGGAAAATTGGTCGATTCGGTTAGTGTATCATGGTCGGGCGGTTTGTAATGCGAGAAATCCGATTTGTGATGTTTGCGAACTTGCAGATTTGTGTCCTTCTGTTGAGACGAAGAGTTTATGAATAAACTTTTTTAGGCGATATCTGCCATGCCAAAGAGAGGAGACGGCAGTGCCGTGTCCCTACCGAAAATAATATTGTAGGGACACGGCAGTGCCGTCTCCTAATTTCGGTTACTAATAATTCCGATGCAACCGGAAACGATATCAGTTCCAAGCCTAGCAACTATCGATCGCACAAAATGACCAGACAAACCCTAAAAATCAGATCAGTTGCTGTGTACAAATAAAAATATTTCAAACTAAAGCCATCCAAAATGACCAAAATATAGTAAAATAGCAGATTGTGATTTATCTAAGGATATCAACAGAATATGGCTAAGAAGAGCATGATCCAGCGCGAAAAAAAGCGCCAAGCACTCGTAGACAAGTACGCTGACAAGCGCGCCGACTTGAAAGACCAATTCGACCAAGCTGCGAATCAGATGGACAAAATGGCGATTCACCGTGAACTGCAAAAGCTACCCCGCAGCAGTTCGCGGACTCGCTTGCGTAACCGCTGCTGGGCCACTGGTCGTCCCAGAGGTTACTACCGTGACTTCGGCCTGTCTCGGAACATGATGCGAGAAATGGCTCACGAAGGTCTTTTGCCCGGCGTAGTTAAGTCTAGCTGGTAGTAAAACGAAGGAAGTTCGGCAACGGATTTTTTAACGGATGTAACGGATATCAGAAAGAAGGAAGAGGGAAGAGGAAAGAAATCAGAAAAAACTCACAATCAATTAATCGGCAAGATTGTGTTTTAGGTTTATTCTTGTTTCCTAATTCTGAGTTAAATTTTCCTCTTTCTTACTTCATTCGCCGCAGCATTTATCGATACCAAGACTTTCTAATAATAAATCACTGACGGCATTGGCGATCGCAAATTCGCCGTAGAAGCTTTTAGAAAAATCATAGGCTTGCATCTCAGTGACGATCGCAATTACGAGGCTACCCACATCATTTTCGCCTTCCATTCGCTGGCGAACATAGATTTGGGTAGCTCTTTTCGCTATTTGCTGGTTAGCGGCTTCTGGGATAAACTCAGAGTCTAACCATGCGAGTAGTGTTTGTTGGAGCCATTCGCCCTCCTGTTCGGGATGTTTGGCTGGTGGTAAGGTGATAGCTTCGATTTGTTCTGACATGATTATTCCTAATTCCTAATTGCTAATATTGGCTGTTAACGGTGAACGGACAAACAACTGATAAATTTATGCAATATGATATACCGACAATTATACAAGGATACGCGCAAGGCTTCTTTTTGATGGCAAATGACGGTGAGGATAGTTTGGGGTGGTATTCCAGCCGTCAACGCGCGCTGATTCCCCTGGATGAGCGATTCACCTATCCCAAGTCGCTGCGACGCCAAATCAATCAAAATCGGTTTTCGGTCGCTGTAAACCGCGATTTTGGGGCGGTGATTGAGGGTTGTGCCGATCGCGAAACTACTTGGATTTCTCGCGAGCTCAAACAGATTTACTGGGGTTTGTATGAGGCTGGTTGGGCTTACAGCTTTGAGACTTGGTGCGGGGACGAACTTGCGGGGGGAATTCTGGGATTGTCGATAGGCGGCGCGTTTATTGGCGAGTCGATGTTTTTCCGAATTCCAGAGGGTTCTAAGGTGGCGATGGTGAAGTTGGTGGAGAGATTGCGCGATCGATCTTATCTGCTTTTCGACGCTCAAATGAACAATCCTCACTTGGAAAGATTCGGAGCTTATACTGTTAAGGAGAAACAATATAATACTCTTTTGCAAGCAGCTTTGAAGCGCAAATGTTCGTTGTTTTAACTAAATCACAGAAACCGGGGTTTTCACCAAAAAACTCAAAATCAGGACACGGCACTGC
>ENA-OFCX01001294-OFCX01001294.1-metagenomes-genome-assembly--contig:-NODE-1294-length-10348-cov-5.001846_pt1 | contig 10348 bp, 7 predicted proteins | sample MGYA00153384_OFCX01 | MGnify analysis MGYA00153384
CGGCCAAAGCCCATGCCGCGGCGCATGTGGCCGGCGCGCTGGCGCAGGCCCCACAGGCTGGCCGGGTTGAAGCCGGTGATGACGACTCGGCCTTCGGGCACCAGCACTCGCTCGACTTCGCGCAGCGTCTGGTGCGGGTCGCGCGCCAGTTCCAGCGAATGCGGCAGCACGACGAGGTCGATGCTGGCATTCGGGAACGGCAGTGCGTCGAAATCACAATGCAGGCTCACCACGCCAGGCTGGCCACTGGCGGGCCTGACGAGCGCGTCTTCGGTCACCCAGCGGTGCGGCATGCGGTTGGCGCGCAAGCCCGGCAGTTCGGGCAAGCCGAGTTGCAACGCGTGGTAACCAAAGACATCGGCCACGGCCTGGTCCAGCCGGTCTTGCTCCCAGGCCAGCAGGTGCCGGCCTGGTGCGGTGTGCAACCAGGACCCCAACTCTATAATCCACTGCTGTTTCGTCATGAATCTAATCGCGCTGCCTGCCTTCGCCGACAACTACATCTGGATGTTGCATGATGGCGTGCGCGCCGTCGTGGTGGACCCGGGTGACGCCGCGCCAGTGCAAGCGGCGCTTCTTCGGCTGCAGCTGCAACTGGTCGGGATTCTAGTGACGCATCACGGGCCGCGGAAGGAGAAAATCCCCACGCCCTTCGAGCCTTTGGACGAAGGCGATCGGGTGCTGGTGCTGGGCCTCGACTTCTACGTTCTCGACGTGCCCGGCCACACCGCCGGCCACATTGCATACGTCCAGCACGGCGCGGCGAAACAACCGCTGCTGTTCTGCGGCGACACCTTGTTCTCGGCCGGCTGTGGCCGGCTCTTTGAAGGCACCCCCGCACAGATGCACCAGTCCCTGTCCAAGTTTGCCGCGCTGCCCACTGACACGCGGGTCTGCTGCACCCACGAATACACGCTTTCAAACCTGCGCTTTGCCGCTGCGGTGGAGCCCGGCAATGCAGCGCGGGCGCGCTACCAGGCGCAGTGCGAAACGCTGCGCGCCGATGGCCAGCCGACGCTGCCGTCTTCGATCGGGATGGAGCTGGCCGTCAACCCGTTCATGCGCTGCAATGCGCCCGAGGTGATAGCCACTGCCAACGCCCTTGGCAGTGCGGACGACAGCCCAGTGGCGGTGCTCACCGCGCTGCGCGAATGGAAGAATAATTTTCAATGACCCCTCTCCATGACCTGAACCGCCGCCTGGCCCGCCGCCCGGCTGATGGACCTGCGGCCGTTGCCCGCGGGCTGCACCGCTTGGCGCTTTTGGTGCCGCTGCTGGTCGCCGCCTGTGCCACCAGCCCGGCACCACCGATCGAACCGGCGGCTGTCGTCCCGCCTGCCGCAGCGGCAGCGGCAGCGTCGCCGGCACCGGCGCGGCCACGGCGGAGCCGGCTTCGCGGTAGACGATGTCTTGTTCTTCCTCCAGACACAGCACGCCGTTTTGCACGAAGCGATAAACCACCGTGACGAAGGCGAGCGCGCCGGTCTTGCCCGACTTCATCACCACGTCGCGGATGCAGCCCTCGCGCACCGCCGGTACGCCCACACGCAACGGCCGGTGCACCTGCATGCGGGCACCAGCGAACATCCGCCGCGGGTAGGGGATGGGCGGCAGGAAGCCGCCGCGCTGCGGGTGGCCGTCGGTGTCCAGCGCGGCTTGCGGCGCACGCGGCAAAAAGTGGAACCAGTGCCACGGCAGCGGCAGCGCGTCGCCGTCCACGAGGGGCGCGTCCGGCTCGTCAAGCATGGCTTGCGCCGCCTGCGCCTGCACCCAGGACATCGGATCGCCCACCTGTTCCGTGCGACCGATCCAGGTCGAGAAGTCGGGGTCCATAAGCGATTCCGATGCTGGCTTCAAAAAGTATGTGGATTGGCCCGGGATTACACCCTGCCGCCGGTCTGGCGGTGAATCTAACCTCCTTCTTCTGCCAGTTCAGCGCCCTCCGGACTGGCCGACAGCGCCACCGAGACTCCCGTGACCACCCCGTGACTACTCCACGACCACCGCCCGACACCGCCGCGCCCAGCGGCGACGCCAGCACTGCCATGGGCGCCCGCCCGTTGCAAGGCGTGCGCGTCATCGACGTCGGCAACTTCCTGGCCGGGCCGTTTGCCGCCACCCTGATGGGCGAATTCGGCGCTGAAGTCATCAAGGTCGAACACCCCGACGGGGGCGACCCGATGCGCCGCTTCGGCACTGCCACCGCGCAGCCCGACGCCACGTTGAAGTGGCTGAGCGAAAGCCGCAACAAGAAATCGGTCACCTGCGACCTGCTGCAGCCCGACGGCGTGGCGCTGTTCCTGAAACTGGTGGCCAAATCCGACGTGTTGGTCGAGAACTTCCGCCCCGGCACGATGGAAAGCTGGGGACTCACGTGGGACGTGCTGCACGAGGTGAATCCCAAGCTCGTGATGTTGCGCGTGACCGGCTACGGCCAAACGGGGCCCTATCGCCGCCGTTCGGGCTTCGCGCACATCGCGCAGGCTTTCGGCGGCCTGAACTACCTGGCGGGCTATCCGGGCGAAACGCCAGTGCTGCCGGGCACCGTGCCGCTGGGCGACTACATCGCCAGCCTGTTCGGCGCAGTGGGCGTGATGATCGCGCTGCGCCATGCCGAGCACACCGGGCGCGGCCAGGTCATCGACGTCGGCATCTACGAGGCGGTGTTCCGCGTGCTCGAGGAAATCGCCGCCGCCTACGGCCTGCACGGCACGGTGCGCGAGCGCGAAGGCTCGGGCAGCTTTGTGGCCTGCCCGCACGGTCACTTCCGCAGCAGCAACGGCAAATGGATCGCGATCGCCTGCACCACCGACAAGATGTTCGAGCGCCTCGCGGTGGCCATGGGCCGGCCCGAGCTGGCATCGGCCGAGATGTACGGCGACCAGCGCAAGCGCCTGGCGGCGCGCGTCGAGGTCAACCGCATCGTCACCGCCTGGGTGGCCGCGCACGACCGCACCGAGGTGCTGGAGAAGTGCCTGGCCGAGGAAGTGCCGGCCGGCAAGGTGAATTCGATCGCCGACATTTTTGCCGACGAACATTTCCTGGCGCGTGGCAATCTGGCCGCGGTGGCGGCTGGCGACCTCGACAAGGTGATCGTGCCCGGCGTGGTGCCGCGGTTGTCGGCCACGCCCGGGCGCATCGACCACCTCGGCCCGGCGCTGGGCAACGCCAATGCCGACGTGCTGGGTGGGCTGCTCGGCCTGCACGCCGAAGAGATCGGTCGGCTGCGTCGGCAGCGGGTCGTTTGAAAGAGTCGCGATGAAACCCGCTGCCGCTGACGCCGCTTCCCAGGCCCGCGCCGATGCCGATGCCGCCGCCGCCCTGCCAGCCCTGCACGGCCTGCGCGTGATCGACATCGCCACGGTCATCGCAGCGCCATACTGCGCCACGCTGCTGGGTGAATTCGGTGCCGACGTGCTGAAGCTCGAACACCCCGACGGCGGCGACGCGCTGCGCCGCTTCGGCACGCCGTCCCAGCGCGGCGACACGCTCACGTGGCTGAGCGAGGCGCGCAACAAGCGCTCGATGACGATCGACCTGCGCACGCCCGACGGCGCGCAGGTGTTCAAGCAGATGATCGCCAAGACCGATGTGCTGTGCGAGAACTTCCGCACCGGCACGCTCGAGAAATGGGGCCTGGGCTGGGAAGTGCTGAAGGCCATCAACCCGGGCCTGGTGATGCTGCGCGTCACCGGCTACGGGCAGACCGGGCCGTACAAGGACCGGCCGGGCTTCGCGCGCGTGGCACACGCCGTGGGCGGCATCGCCTACCTCGCCGGCATGCCCAAGGGCACGCCGGTGACACCGGGCTCGACCACGCTCGGCGACTACATGACGGGCCTCTATGGCTGCCTGGGCGTGTTGATGGCGCTGCGCCATAAGGAGCGTACGGGTGAGGGTCAGTACGTCGATGCGGCCCTCTACGAGTCGGTGTTTCGCTGCACCGAAGAATTGGCGCCGGCCTTCGCGATGTTCGGCGTGGTGCGCGAGCGCGCCGGCTCGTCGCACAACGACTTCGCGGTGCCGCACGGCCACTTCGCCACCAAGGACGGCAAGTGGGTCGCCATCTCCTGCGCCACCGACCTGTTGTTCGAGCGCCTGGCGCGTGCCATGGGGCGGCCCGAACTGGCGTCGGCGGAATCGTATGGCGACCAGGCCACACGCCTGGCCGACCGCCACGACGTCAACGAGATCGTGCGCGACTGGTGCGGCTCGATGACGCGCGAAGAAGTGCTGCAGCGCTGCTACGCCACCGACACCCCGGCCGGCCCGTTGAACAACATCGCCGACATCTTCGGCGACCGGCAGTTCCACGCCCGCCGCAACCTGGTGACGATGGACGCGCCCGACACTGGCGAGCAGATCATCGTGCCGGCGCCGGTGCCGCGCCTGTCCGAGACACCGGGCAGCATTCGCAGTTTGGGGCCGAAGCTCGGCGAACACACCGACGAGATCCTGCGCGAGGTGCTGGGCTACGACGACGTACAGATCGAGAACCTTCGGGCCAGCAAGGCGATTTGATGTCGGCCCCGACGCTCACGTCGTTTACTTCCGCTCTGGCAGGCGAGCAGCCGCCTTGGGGCGGCGCGGCGGAGGCTGCATGAGCGCGCACGCTGGCGGCATCTTGCGGGGCCTGCGCATCGTCGAAGGCTCGGCCTTCGTGGCCGCACCGCTGGGCGGCATGAGTCTGGCGCAACTGGGTGCCGACGTGATTCGCTTCGACCCGATCGGTGGCGGCCTCGACCACGCGCGCTGGCCGGTCACGGCCGACGGGCACTCGATGTTCTGGGCCGGCATGAACAAGGGCAAGCGCTCGATCGCCGTGGACATCCGCCAGCCGCGCGGGCAAGAGCTTTTGACGGCGCTGATTACCGCGCCCGGAGCCGATGCCGGCGTCTTCAGCACCAACTTTCCGGCGCGTGGCTGGCTGGCCTACGAGAAGCTGGCCGCGCGGCGCGCCGATCTCGTGATGGTCAACCTGCTGGGCCGGCGCGACGGCGGCTCGGAGGTCGACTACACCGTCAACCCACAACTCGGCTTCCCCGGGCTGACCGGGCCTTCGGCCAGCCCCGAACCCGTCAACCATGTCTTCCCGGCCTGGGACGCGATTGCCGGCAACATGATCGCCACCGCGATGCTGGCCGCGCTGCGCCACCGCGACCGCACCGGCGAGGGCCAGCTCGTGACGCTGGCGCTGAAGGACGTCGGCCTGGCCATGCTCGGCCACCTGGGCATGATCGCCGAGGCGCAGGTGGGTGGCGTCGACCGGCCGCGCTACGGCAACAACCTCTACGGCGCCTTCGGCCGCGACTTCGCCACCCGCGACGGCGAGCGCGCGATGGTGGTGGGCCTGACCGACATGCAGTGGGGTTGTCTGCTCAAGGCCACGGGGCTGAGCGATGACGTGGGCCGGCTGGGCGGGCTGTTGCGAATCGACCTGGCCGAGGAGGGCAACCGCTTCCGGGCCCGCGAGGCGCTGGCCGCGTTGTTCGTGCCCTGGTTCGCCGAGCGCACACTGGCCGAGGTGAGCGCCGTGTTTGACACGCACCGCGTCACGTGGGGCCCCTACCGCACTGTGTGCCAGGCGCTCGCGCAGGACCCCGACCTGTCGACCGCCCACCCGATGTTCAGTCTGCTCGATCAGCCCGGCATCGGCCCTTACCTGGCACCGGCCTCACCGCTGGACTTCAGCAAGGTGGCGCGCTTGCCGGCGGCGCCCGCACCGCTCCTCGGCCAGCACACCGACGAGATCTTGCAAGACCTGCTGGGCCTGTCGGCCGCCGAAGTGGGCGCGTTGCACGACGCCGGCGTCGTGGCCGGCCCCACCACTTGATCCGCATTTCGGAGATCCCCTTGAAGCTGCCCAACAACCATTACAAGCCGCTGGCCATCGGCGCCCCGACGCCGTTTCGCGAACTGCCGGTGCGGCCCGAGCGGGTGGTGCATTTCTTCCCGCCGCACATCGAGAAGATCCGCGCCCGCCTGTCCGACACCGCCGCGCAGGTGGACGTGCTGTGCGGCAACCTCGAAGACGCCATTCCACTGGACGCCAAGGAAGCGGCGCGCGCCGGTTTCATCACGGCCGTGCAGAACAGCGACCTGGGCGACACCGCCCTGTGGGTGCGCGTGAACTGCCTGAACAGCCCGTGGATCCTGGACGACCTCGCGCACATCGTGGCCGGCGTGGGCAACCGGCTCGACGCGGTGATGATTCCGAAGGTGGAAGGGCCGTGGGACATCCACTTCGTCGACCAATACCTGGCGCTGCTGGAAGCGCGCCACGGCATCAAGAAGCCCATCCTGATCCACGCGCTGCTGGAAACCGCCGAGGGCGTGAAGAACGTCGAGCAGATCGTGCGCGCCAGCCCGCGCATGCACGGCCTGAGCCTGGGGCCGGCCGACCTGGCGGCGTCGCGCGGCATGAAGACCACGCGCGTGGGCGGCGGCCACCCCTCTTATGGCGTGCTGGCCGACCCCGTGGAAGGACAGCAGGCGCGCAGCTTCGTCCAGCAAGACCTGTGGCATTACACGCTCGCGCGGATGGTCGACGCCTGTGCGGCCAGCGGCATCCGCGCCTTCTACGGCCCGTTCGGCGACCTGAAGGACGAAGCCGGCTGCGAAGCGCAGTTCCGCAACGCTTTCATCATGGGTTGCGCCGGAGCCTGGTCGCTGGCGCCGAACCAGATCGCCATCGCTCGCCGCGTCTTCAGCCCCGACGTGAAGGAAGTGCTGTTCGCCAAGCGCATTCTGGAGGCCATGCCCGACGGCACCGGCGTGGCCACCATCGACGGCAAGATGCAGGACGACGCCACCTGGAAGCAGGCCAAGGTGATGGTCGACCTGGCCCGCCTGGTGGCACGCAAGGATCCGGCGCTGGCGCAGGCCTACGGCTTCGACGGCGGCGTGGCATGACGGTCAAGACAGCCGTCAAGACCAACGTCGGCAACTTCTTCGAAGACTTCCGCGTCGGCCAGCACTTGGTGCATGCGCCGGCGCGCACGGTGACCACTGGCGAGGTGGCGCTGTACACGGCGCTGTTCGGTTCGCGATTCGCCGTCAATTCGTCCGACCCGTGCGCGCAAGCCCTGGGTTTGCCGCGCGCACCGGTGGATTCGATGCTCGTCTTCCACCTCGTGTTCGGCCGCACGGTGGCCGACATCTCGCTCAACGCCATCGCCAACCTGGGCTATGCCGGCGGCTTGTTCGGCGTGCCGGTGTACCCGGGCGACACGCTCACCAGCGACTCGCGCGTCATCGGCCTCAAGCCGAACAAGGACGGCAAGACCGGCGTCGTTTATGTGCGCACCACCGGCGTCAACCAGCACGGGCAGGCGGTGCTGGACTACTGCCGCTGGGTGATGGTGCGAAGGGGGCTGACCCGGCGCGGGAATGACGGAGGCGGTGGTGATGGCGATGGCGATGGCGCTGCTCCGGAAAGCGCCGCGCCCGTCATCCCCGACTTGCCGGCCGCCGTGCCGGTCGCCGATTTGCACTGCCCTTACACGCTGGCCCCGGGCGGCTTCGACACTGCGCGCGCCGGCGCCGAGTTCCTGTGGGACGACTACACGGTGGGCGAATGCATCGACCACATCGACGGCATGACCATCGAGGAGGCCGAACACATGCTGGCCACGCGCCTGTACCAAAACACCGCCAGGGTGCACTTCAACCAGCATGTCGAACGCGAAGGCCGCTTCGGCAAGCGCATCGTCTACGGCGGACACGTCATCAGCCTGGCGCGCGCGTTGTCGTTCAACGGCCTGGCCAATGCGCTGAACGTGGCCGCGATCCACGGCGGCCGCCACTGCGCGCCCAGCTTCGCGGGCGACACGATTTACGCCTGGTCGGAGATCCTCGCGAAGGACGCGCTGCCCGGCCGCAGCGACATCGGCGCGCTGCGCATGCGCACCGTGGCCACGAAAGACCGCCCCTGCCATGACTTTCCAGGCCATGACGCCACGGTGGCCGAGCCGGCCGTGGTGCTCGACCTCGACTACACCGTGTTGATGCCCCGGCGCTGATGCCCAGGCGCTGATGTCTAGACGCTGATGCACAGCAAACCGATGTCCAGAAACTGATGCGGAGGCGCTGAAGCCCCGCCGCTGAAGAGACCCTGACGATGACGACCCAGACCACCCCCTCCGCACGTCCGGCCCCATTGCCGCAAGTCCACAGCAACCCGGTGCGCACCCGGCGCGACTGGGAAGCGCAACGCGCTGCCGCCATCGCCGACCCCGGCGCCTTCCACGGCGCCATCGCGAAGCGGCAGATCCACTGGTTCGTCGCCTCGCAGGGCAGCAGCGGTGCCTGGCTCACCTTCGACGAGGCGAGCGGTCTGTGGACCGGCTGGGACGCCGGCACCGGCGCCGCGCGCACGGCCGCCCTGGGCGAGGCCTTCGAGCCCTGGCAGCGCGCTTTCAACGCCGACGACCCGCCGCACTGGAAATGGTTCGAGGGCGGCCGCACCAACGCCTGCTTCAACGAGGTCGACCGCCATGTGCTGGCGGGCTTTGGTGAAGAAGCGGCATTCCTGTTCGAGGGCGACCGCTGGGACATGTCGCAGGACGGTGGCCGCGGCGCGCCGGTGGAGGCCTACGCGATATCGCGCAAGCGCCTGTTGCTGGAAACTGCCAAGTGCGCGCTGGCGCTGCAGGCGCTGGGCGTGAAGGCCGGCGACCGCATCGCTTTGAATCTGCCCAACATCCCCGCGCAGCTTTACTGGACACAGGCCGCCAAACGCCTGGGCGTGGTCTACACGCCGGTGTTCGGCGGTTTCTCCGACAAGACGCTGTCCGACCGCATTCACGATGCCGGCGCGCGCATCGTCATCACCGCCGACGGCGGCTACCGCAACGCGCAGATCGTGCCCTTCAAGACCGCCTACACCGACCCGGCGCTGGACGACTACGTGCCGGTGGCCGTGGTGCGCGCCGCCATCGCGCAGCGTCTGACCTCGCTGGGCGCGGAGCTCGGGCTGGCCGACAGCGACACGCAGCAGCTGCTGGCCACGGTGGACGACACGCTGGCCGGTGAAGTGACGGTGCAGCGCAGCGACGCAATGCGCGGCGTCGGCCGTGCGCTGCGCGACCTGGGCCGCCAGGGCCGGCTGAACGCGGCTGCGGCTTCGCGCCTGCGCACGGCCGTGGCCGAAGCACTGGTGGCCACGCCGCCGCGTGTGGACGCCGTGGTGGTGGTGCGCCATACCGCGCAGGCCGACCTGGTGTGGCGCACCGAGCGCGACCGCTGGAGCCACGACCTCACCGACGCTGCCTTGGCCACGCTGCTGCAAGCTGCGCGTGCCGCCGGCCTGAACGTGGCCGACGAAGCCGCGCTGCTGGCGCTGCCCGATGCCGACTTCGTGCGCGCCGTCTGGGCTGCCATTCCGCCGGTGGCGCTGGACGCCGATTACCCGCTGTTCTTCATCTACACCAGCGGCAGCACCGGCAAGCCCAAGGGCGTGGTGCACGTGCACGGCGGCTACACCGCGGGCGTGGCGCACACCATGAAGGTGGCGTTCGACGCGCGGCCCGGCGATGTGGTTTACGTCGTGGCCGACCCCGGCTGGATCACCGGCCAGAGCTACATGCTCAGCGCCACGATGACCACGCGCTGCACCGGCATCCTGGGCGAAGGCGCGCCCACCTTCCCGCATGCCGGGCGCTACGCGTCGATGATCGAGCGCTACCGCGTGCGCATCTTCAAGGCCGGTGTCACCTTCCTGAAAACCATCATGGCCGACGCGCAGAACGCGCGCGACGTCAGCCAGTACGACCTCAGCAGCCTGCGCGTGGCCACCTTCTGCGCCGAGCCCACCAGCCCGGCGGTGCAGCAGTTCGGCATGGACCTGATGACGCCGCAGTACATCAACAGCTACTGGGCCACCGAGCACGGCGGCATGGTCTGGACGCATTTCTACGGCAACGCCGACTTCCCGCTGCATGCCGATGCCCACACCTACCCGCTGCCGTGGATTGCCGGCGACGTGTGGGTGGAAGACGCCGAGGTGACGCAGACCACCTTCACCCCGTGGCAGCGCGACGTTGCCGCCGGCGGCGTGGCCTGGCGCCGCGCGGCGCTGGACGAGAAAGGCGAGATCGTCATCGCCGCGCCCTACCCTTACCTGGCGCGCACGGTGTGGGGTGATGCGGCGAACTTCAGCGTCGAGACCGTGGACGGGCAAGTGCGCGTGCAGCCGGCCTGGAAAGGCGACGGCGAGCGCTGGGCCAGCACCTACTGGAAGCGCTGGCGCGGCACCTGGGCCTACACCCAGGGCGACTTCGCCGTCAGTTACCCCGACGGCAGCTTCAGCCTGCACGGCCGCAGCGACGACGTCATCAACGTCAGCGGC
>ENA-OFCX01001297-OFCX01001297.1-metagenomes-genome-assembly--contig:-NODE-1297-length-10335-cov-3.028210_pt1 | contig 10335 bp, 11 predicted proteins | sample MGYA00153384_OFCX01 | MGnify analysis MGYA00153384
GGTGCTTGACTGACGACGCCGACTATGCCGCACATTGAGTATTTTTCATATTTCCTAATTCAAGTATTTTGCAAATTGTTCAGGCAGCACAGGCTTCAAGCCTTTCAGCGTCGCATTCAAAACTGGCGCACCTTTTGACTCTTGCCACCAGACACTTTTTTCAAATGCTGTCATGTTGATCACCACCGCCGCTGCCAGCAACAAAATCACACCGCGGACCAAACCAAATGCTGCGCCCATGGTGCGGTCAACCGGCCGCAGGCCGATGGCTTCTGTCAGTTTTTTTAGCAAAGACGCCAGCAAACCTGCCGTAAATACCGCCGCAACAAACACCAACACAAACGCCGCCGCATAGCGCACGGTTTCACTGCTTGATTGCAAAGGCAACCAACCAGCAACCACGGGCGCGAAGTACTGCGCCGCATAAAACGACACTAGCCAACCCAGCACTGACAACACCTCGTAAACCAGGCCGCGCCACGCGCCAAGCAACATCGAAAAGCCTAAAACCGCCAGAAAAACCCAGTCAACCGTGACCACTACAACGTCAAAATGGAGGCCGGCAAATCAAGTGCTTTGATTTTGCCAGCGGCTTTTTCAGCTTCCGCCTTGCTGGCAAACGGGCCTACCCGCACACGTGTGCGCTTGCCGTCTTTGGTATCTACCGCCTGGGTGTACGTCTTCAGGCCTGATCGCTCCAGCTTGCTGCGCACTTCATTCGCTTTGGCCACATCGGCAAAGGCACCCACTTGCACAATAAAGCGCCCTTGCTTGCTGGCCTCTACCTTGGCAGGCGCTGCAGCGGCGGCAGGCACACTGCGCCCCTCCAGCAAAGCACGGGCACGCTCAGCCTCACTCACCGGCTTGGGGGCAGGCACAGGCTTGGGCTCAGGCAATACGTCAGGCTTGGGCTCTGGCTTGGGCACCGCGGCAGGTGTATGTACAGGCTCAGGCACCAAGCGGGGCGGCTCTGGCGGCTTAGGCACCGTCAAAGGAGCGGGCTCATTCACCACCAGCTCTTCACCATCACCCAGCGCACCATCTGCAATAGGTGGCAAGGCCGAAGCAGGCGCAGACCCTTTGGGTTCCGTTTGAGCCTGTGCACCCGACACGATCAAAGGAGCCACCTGATTGCGATCCGGGATTTCAATCGGCACATCGACCGGAATCGGGCGCGGCTGGGTATCGAACAAGATGGGGAAACCAATCACCCCCAACACCACCAGAACAGCGGCGCCAATCAGGCGATGGCGCGCACGGCGGCGCATGTCATCTACGCTCTCTGCCTGCGCAGTGCGAGAACGCCGTACAGGCGTTTGCTCGCGCTCCTCTTTCTGACCAGGCCAACGGAATTTGAAAAGTGCCATGAAGATGCGTCGCGTAGCGGACCTTATTCGCCCAAATGTTTGGCGTGCAGGCGAGGTGGCCCATCTTTCAAAACCTCACCTACCGTATAGAACGAGCCAAAGACTACGATTCTATCAGCCGGGTCTGCTGCGCGTACGGCAGCATCCAAAGCGGCTTGCGGATTGGCATGCAAGCTGATGGGCACTTCCCGGCGCGTACCGCCAGCCACCACTTGCAGTGCGTTCATTTTTTGCTGCAAATTGGCAGCAGTCTCTGCACGCTCCGTCGGCAGATCGGTGAAATACCAGCGGTCAATCAAGACCCCGACTTTCATCAGCATCGGTGCCAAGTCTTTGTCCGCCATGGCTCCAAAGACTGCATGTGTTGTGGGGTAGTAACCCATGGCATCCAGATTGGCGGTCAGAGCGGCCACCGAATGCGGGTTGTGTGCCACATCCAGTACCAGCGTTGGCTGCCCTGGAATAATCTGAAAGCGGCCCGGCAGCTCCACCATGGCCAAGCCCGTGCGCACCGCTTGCGCTGTGACCGGCAACACAGGCCGCAGCGCTTCATAAGCGGCCAAAACCCCCGATGCATTCATCAACTGATTCGCACCACGCAAGGCGGGGTAAGACAAACCTGCATAGCGCCGGTCACGCCCAGCCCAACCCCACTGCTGCTTGTCCCCGTCATAGTTGAAGTCGCGGCCAAACAAACGCAAATCCGCACCAATCTCTGCCGCATGGTCAATCACGCTTTGCGGGGGAACGGGGTCACTGACCACCACCGGACGCCCGGCGCGCATGATGCCGGCCTTCTCACGGCCAATCGTCTCACGGTCATTGCCCAAAATAGCAGCGTGATCAATATCTACGCTGGTGATGATGGCGCAGTCTGCATCCACAATGTTGGTTGCATCCAAGCGCCCACCCAGCCCCACTTCCAAGATGGCAACATCCAGCTTGGCCAGGCTGAGCATGCGCATGATGGCCAACGTAGTGAACTCAAAGTACGTCAGCAATACCTCATCACCTTGCAAGCGAGCAGCTTCGACCGCTTCAAAGTGCGGCAAGAAATCGTCGGCCTTGGCGATCTCGCCATGGATGCGGCAACGCTCTTCAAAGTGCACCAAATGGGGCGATGTATAGACACCGGGCTTGTAGCCAGATTGCAGGGCCACGGCCTCCAGCATGGCACAGGTTGACCCCTTGCCATTGGTGCCTGCCACGGTGATCACAGGACAGTCGAATTTCAACTGCATGCGCTGCGCAACTTCGCGCACACGCTCAAGCCCCATGGCAATGGTTTGTGGATGAATTTGCTCGCAGTGCGCAAGCCATTCAGAAAGTGTGGAGAAAGTACTGTGCATACAGGGCATGATTGTGGCGCACCCACGCATGCATCACCATCAACACCATGAGTACCAACAAGATTATTCGTGTTTACGGCATCCCAAACTGTGACACTGTGAAAAAAGCACGCACCTGGCTTACCGAGCAAGGTTTGGATTACGAGTTTCACGACTTCAAAAAGCAAGGCGTACCCGCCGACAAGCTGGCGCTATGGCTGCAGGCAGTAGGCTGGGACAAGCTCACCAACCGCCAAGGAACCACTTGGCGCAAGCTGGATCCCAGCGTTCAAGCCAGCGTGACGGATGCGACCAGCGCCGCCCTGCTACTGCAAGACCATTGCAGCGTCATCAAGCGCCCTGTGGTGGAATGGGCAGATGGGCGTATCACCGTAGGTTTCAAAGCAGATGTCTGGCAAGCAGCCTTGGGATGAGTCCGGCAAGCACACCACACCAACAAATTACCCATCGCGTTCAGGAGACAACCCAGTGACCCTCACATCGCTTCAACGCATTAGCCTTGCTGTCGCCAGTGTGTGCTTGGGATCCAGCCTGCCTTTGGCAGCATCGGCACAGCAAAACTATGCCCGTGTGCTCAGCGCCACGCCCATCTATGAACAAGTGGCCGTGCCGCACGAAGAGTGCATGGACTATGCCCAGCGCACACGCTGCAAGACCAGCACCATCTATGAAGAGCAGTTGGTCGGCTATGACGTGCTCTACGAATACAACGGTCAGCAACACGCGCAGCGCATGGCGCACAACCCGGGCAAACGCATCCCCATACAGGCAGCCACCCCGGGCCACCGCTATGGCAGCAATGACCGCCCCAGCGCCAACAGCGTCACGCCCGGGCAAAAATCTTATGGCTCTGTGGCCCCAGGAGCCCCAGTGGTGGAAAGCATCGAGTACCGCAACAACGATGCAGACATCCCCGTCAATATCGAGATACACCCGGGTCGCCCGCAGCCTCGACGCTGAGCGCACACACCCCTCTTCAAATGAGGCGGTTTTTTACCCGTACCAGTGACCGTGGTGAAGCGACACACCTAAACTTGCGTGCGTAATCACACCCCGATTGCCATCTGGTCAGGAGCTTTTAGATGGGTATCAAGCAGTGGCTCACTATCACGAACACTATCGCTGTTACAGCAGGCCTGGCCTGCGCCAGCACCTTCGCCCAAGAGCAGGCACGCGTACTTTCAGTCATCCCAGTGATGCAGCAAGTGGGTGTGCCACAACAGTTTTGTGAAGATGTGCAGGTTGATGGCGGGCAACGCACCAATGGCACCGGCGCCATCATTGGCGCCGTTGTAGGTGGTGTAGCAGGCAATGCCCTCGGGCGCAGCAGTGGCCGCTCTGCTGCGCGAGGTTATTACAGCCCCCGCGGCTATCACGGCTACGGCCACCACAACTACCGCCAAGGTTCTGACCGGGGCGTTGCAACCATTGTGGGGGCCATTGCAGGCGGCCTGATTGGCAACGTCATCGAAAGCAGCAACAGCCAGCCACGCTACGAAACCGTGCGTCGCTGCACCAATGAAACCGTGTACGAAAACCATACCATCGGCTACGACGTGGCCTATGAGTATGCAGGCCGACGCTACACCACGCGGACTGGCAGTCACCCCGGAGCCTGGCTGCCAATTAACGTGCAGCCCCAAGCTGAAAACAGATATTCATCTTCGTACACCGCCAGTGCAAGGCATTTTTCAGGGCCCAGCGGTATCTACCAGCCAGCACCGGCCCATATGGTTGTGACCAACAACATCGCCTACGCACAGCCGGGCAACCCGTATGCAGCAGCGCCCACTCACCCAGCCTCGCCTCCCTCTGGACACTGGCGCTAAGCATTCAGCAAGCCCCTGCTCAGGGGCTTTTTCTCGTGCGTTTTGCGAAACCCCAAGGATGGCGCAGGTAGCCTAAAATGGACAGCTTCGATCCAACACCAGCGACTGCGCGTTCACCATGACTACCGAGCATTTCTCCAGCGTCACTTTGACCACCAAGGCCAACGTCTACTTTGACGGCAAATGCGTCAGCCACAGCATCGCTTGCCCTGACGGCACCAAAAAATCGGTCGGCGTAATTTTGCCCAGCACCCTCACTTTCAACACGGGGGCGCCTGAAGTCATGGAATGCGTGGCTGGCAGCTGTGAGTACAAGCTGGCTGGCAGTGATGCCTGGGTCACATCATCTAAGGGTGAAAAATTCCGCGTACCGGGCAACTCGAAGTTTGACATCCGCGTCACCGAGCCGTACCACTACATCTGCCACTTTGAATAAGCAAAAGAAGAAATAAATACCATGGCCACCATACTCCAGCACCTGCCCACCGGGCAAAAAGTCGGCATCGCGTTTTCAGGCGGGCTGGACACCAGCGCCGCCCTGCATTGGATGAAGCTCAAAGGCGCAGTACCCTACGCCTACACCGCCAACCTGGGCCAGCCCGACGAGCCTGACTACGATGAGATTCCGCGTAAAGCGATGGAATATGGCGCTGAAAAAGCGCGCCTGATCGACTGCCGCAAACAACTCGCCACCGAAGGCATTGCCGCCCTGCAAGCGGGTGCGTTTCACATCACCACAGCGGGCGTGACCTACTTCAACACCACCCCATTGGGCCGCGCCGTGACCGGCACCATGCTGGTAGCGGCCATGAAAGAAGACAACGTCAATATCTGGGGCGACGGCAGCACGTTCAAGGGCAACGACATTGAGCGCTTTTACCGCTATGGCCTGCTGACCAACCCGGATTTGAAAATCTATAAGCCGTGGTTGGACCAGTTGTTCATTGACGAACTGGGTGGCCGCGCCGAGATGTCAGCCTTCATGACGCAAGCTGGTTTTGGTTACAAGATGTCGGCTGAAAAAGCCTACTCCACCGACAGCAACATGCTGGGCGCCACGCACGAAGCCAAAGACCTCGAACTCCTGTCAAGCGGCATGAAAATCGTCAACCCCATCATGGGCGTGGCGTTCTGGAAAGACGAAGTTGTTGTCAAGCGCGAAGAAGTCACCGTGCGCTTTGAAGAAGGCCAGCCGGTGGCGCTGAATGGCAAGCGTTTTGACAGTTTGGTGGACTTGATTCTGGCAGCCAACATTATCGGTGGCCGCCACGGCTTGGGCATGAGCGACCAGATTGAAAACCGCATCATCGAAGCCAAAAGCCGCGGCATTTACGAAGCCCCCGGCCTTGCTTTGCTTTTCATAGCGTATGAGCGTCTGGTCACCGGCATCCACAACGAAGACACGATTGAGCAATACCGTGACAACGGCCGCAAACTGGGCCGCCTGCTGTACCAGGGCCGCTGGTTTGACAGCCAGTCCATCATGCTGCGCGAAACCGCCCAGCGCTGGGTGGCGAGTGCCATCACCGGCGAAGTGACGTTAGAACTACGGCGCGGCAACGACTATTCGATTTTGAACACCGAGTCACAAAACCTGACCTACAAGCCCGAGCGCCTGAGCATGGAAAAGGTTGAAGACGCACCGTTTAGCCCACTCGACCGAATTGGCCAGTTGACGATGCGCAACCTGGACATTGTGGACACGCGCGACAAGCTGGCGGTGTATGCGAAAGCCGGGTTGTTGGCACTGGGCGATGGGAGTGCGATACCCAGGTTGGAAGCTAAAAAGTAATCGATTCAAATTCAGGCAGTGTATTGACAAAGTAAGTACGTCGAGCATAATAGAACAGTGGACGACCAACACGCCATCAATGGCGATTTGTTTGTCTGGAATCAGGACAAAGCGCAGATTAACTGGCGCAAGCACGGTGTACGCTTTGAAGAGGCAGCAACAGTGTTCAGTGATCCTATGTTCGTATTGACGGATGCTTCTCGCAACGATGAGGCGCGTGACGCTGCGATTGGCTTTGACATACAAGGCCGCTTGCTGTTTGTAGTGCACATCGAGATCGAAGCAACTTGTATCCGAATCATTTCTGCGCGCCGCGCAGAACTTCATGAAGAGGTGATTTATGCTCAGTGAACGCTTGAAATCCCGTCTTAACAAAGACCGCCCCATGACCTCCATCACGCTGCGCATCCCGGTAGATGTTGTGGAGTCGATGAAAACTATTGCCCCCCAGCGCGGCTTTACCGGCTACCAAACCTTGCTAAAAGCCTATTTGAGTGAAGGGCTGAGGCGCGACGAAGCACAGTTTGTAGCTGCATCGCAGGCCCGATTGATTGATGCGCTTAAACGGCGTGGTGTCGCCGCTGAGTTGATTGAGGCTGCTGAGCGGGAACTGCTGACGGCGTGACGCGACCAAATTTTTCCAAGCATCCCTAAAAGTAGACCTCAGCACCCGAATCTTTGACCGCATGGTCGCATTTGTGGCGAACTGAGACAACTCGTCCCCCCCCCCGGAAGTCCGCGCCGCCCAGTTGCGCTGCAAACCTACGGGCGACTGAAAAAATAGTTGCACAGCGCCAATTCTGTTTTGCAACTTTTAACGCGTAACGCTCCTCACTTTTATGTAGTATTTTGTAATCCATCTCCTATAACATTCCTATGAATTTAGGACGAAGTACTTCTACTGTTAGTGAGAGCTATACGCAAATAGACTTTGTCTGGGCTTTGCAAACTGTTTGCGCAGTTCATAAAAAACCGTTTGATGCGGCGCTGCTTTTGCAGCAGTTCCCTCCGCCGTATGACGAGGCCGCGCTGGTCCGTGCTGCGCAGGCGCTGGGTTTTAGAAGCCAGTTGCGTGATGTGCCGCTTGAACAATTGGCCCAGTTGCCTTTGCCGCTGCTGGTTGAACTGACAAGCAAACCGCAAAACAAAGATCCTGCCGACCCAGCCGACTCAACAGTCACCGACATCCTCCCCGCCAGCCCAGGCTTGGCACTGTTGGTAGCCATCAGCAATGACCAAGTAGTCTGGTTGCCCACCAACACCCAAACCCCCATCACCCAATCAGTAGATGAATTTAGCGCCACGCTGACTGGCCGCGTCTACCTGCTGTACCCACAAGACGAAGCCCTGCGTGACCCTGACGCTGCGCAAGGCACAGCAACCTTCGGCTTTGGCTGGTTTGTGCCCGAGCTGCTCAAGCACCGCAAGGTGTGGCACGAGGTGCTGAGTGCCAGTTTGGTCATTCAGTTGCTGGCATTGGGCTTGCCACTTTTTACGCAAGCCATTATTGACAAAGTCGTTGTCAACCGAACCGAAAGCACATTGATGGCGCTGGGCATCGGCATGACGGTATTCATGCTGTTTACCGCACTGCTGACTTGGGTGCGCCAGTACGCCATTTTGCACACCGGCAACCGGGTGGATGCGGTGCTCGGTTCAAGCGTTTTTAAACACCTGTTCAGCCTGCCACCCCGCTACTTTCAAAACCGGCCTACCGGCGTAATCGCTGCCCGCTTGCACGGTGTAGAAACCATACGCGAGTTCATCGCATCGGCTGCCGTCACTCTCATTCTTGACTTGCCGTTTTTACTGATCTGTATGGCGGTTATGTTTTATTACTCCGTCACGCTCACACTCATCGTGCTGGGAATCTTGAGTGTGATTGCGTTGCTATCGTTTTTAATAGCTCCAGTTTTTCAAGTGCGCCTCAATGAGCAGTTTTTGCTAAGCGCGCGTAACCAGGCCTTTGTGACTGAATACGTCGGCGGTCTTGAGACGGTTAAAAGCCTGCAGTTTGAACCCCAACTACAAGCCCGGTATGACAGTTACCTGGCCACCTACCTGCAATCAGGCTTTAAGACCAAGCAAATCGCCAATACGTACAACGTGACCGCCAATACGCTGGAGCAAATGATGACGCTGCTCATACTGGTCGTTGGCGCATGGATTGTGATGCACCCTGATGCCGCCGCAGTTGCTAACGGTAGCGGAACTGTTTTCACCATCGGCATGTTGGTAGCGTTTCAGATGTTTGCCGGCAAGCTCAGCCAGCCCATGCTGCGCATGGTCGGCCTGTGGCAGCAGTTTCAACAAGCCCGGCTGGCCGTTGACCGCTTGGGCGATTTGATGAACGCCCCGGCAGAACCGTACCGCTTGGCCCCCAGTCGTCAAGCATCGGGCAAAGGCGAGATTGAACTCATCGCCGTAGGCTTTCGCTATGCGCCAGACTTGCCGCTGCTGTACCAAAACGTCAACCTGACGATTGAGCCAGGCCAAATCGTGGCCATCATGGGGCCGAGCGGCACCGGCAAATCAACACTGACCAAGCTGCTGCAAGGCTTTTATCGGCCCACTGAAGGGCGCATTTTGGTTGATGGCATTGACATCTTGCACCTCAGTGCCAACGAGTTGCGCGCCAACTTTGGCGTGGTGCCGCAAGAAACCGTTTTGTTCAGCGGCACGGTGTATGACAACCTGCTGATGGCCAACCCGCTGGCCAGCTTTGAGCAAGTCGTGCAGGCCTGCCAGATGGCGGAGATACACGACGCCATTCAAACCCTGCCGCAGGGTTACCAGACTGAAATTGGCGAGCGTGGTGCGGGCCTGTCAGGCGGGCAAAAGCAGCGCCTGGCCATTGCACGCGCTTTGCTCAAGCGGCCCAAGGTACTGATATTTGACGAAGCCACCAGCGCACTGGACGCGCAAACCGCCAACGCCTTTGCCACCACCATCAACGCCCTGCGCGGCAAGGTCAGCATGCTGTTTGTGACGCATGCGCTGCCCAAGGCACTGATAGTTGACGAGATTTTTGTAATCGGTGGCGGTCACTTGAAAAAGGCAACCCATGCGGTTGCGCCAAAGGCCGCAGCATGAACCACACCACCATCAACGACACCACAAGCCCTAAAAAGCCAAACCTGGCCCAGCGCGTAGCCAGCAAAATCACCCAACCGCTGCTGCCAGAAGTGGCCGAGTTCTCCCCCGGCTTGCTGGCCATCACCCAAAGCCCCATGCCCAAGCTGCCTAGGGCCATCTATTACACCGTCGCGGTGCTATTCAGCATCCTGCTGGCCTGGGCCATTTTTGCCAAGGTAGACATTGTGGCCATGGCGGATGGCAAGCTGGTACCCACCACCTACACCAAGATTGTTCAACCGGTAGAGGCGGGTGTGGTGGCCGACATCCTGGTGCGAGAGGGCGACAAGGTACAAGCCGGGCAAGTGCTGATACGACTAGACACCACGCTGGCAGGTGCCGATGGGCGCAGCCTGGCAAGTGAATTGGCGCTCAAGCGCCTGACGCTGCGCAGGGTAGATTCAGTACTTGCAGGCCAAATGCTGACGACGGTAATTGGCGACGACCCGGCCATGCTGGCCCAAGTGCAAGCCCAGGCCAACGCACACCGCCAGGCCTTCACAGACTCAGTCGCCCAGGAAGTCGCCACCCGCGAGCGGGCGCAAAATGAACTGAACGCCGCTCGTGAAACCTTCACCAAGCTGCAAACCACCTTGCCCGGCTACGAGCAAAGTGCCCAGGCCCATAAAAAGCTGGTGGCTGAAGGTTTTTTTAGCCCCATTGCAGGCAACGACAAGGAGCGCGAAGCGATTGAAAAATCTCAGGACCTCAAAGCCCAGGCTGCCACCGTGCAAGGCTTACAAGCCACCATCAACGCACAAGACAAGAAAATAGCGGGCCTGAGCAGCACATTCCGTAGTCAGCTATTGACAGAGCGCACCGAAGCCATGGGCCAGCTCGCCAAGCTGAAGCAAGAGGCGCAA
>ENA-OFCX01001299-OFCX01001299.1-metagenomes-genome-assembly--contig:-NODE-1299-length-10323-cov-4.828983_pt1 | contig 10323 bp, 8 predicted proteins | sample MGYA00153384_OFCX01 | MGnify analysis MGYA00153384
CCTTGTTCGTCATCGTGCCCGGGGGTGTCCGGCTCGACACCTTCCCGTCGTCGCGTCGCAAGCCAGTTCTCGAGGATTGGCACGCAACCGCCGGATCAGCGCCCAGGCGGCGGCGGTGGCGCGCCCTGCCCCTGACCCTGCATCATCTGCTGCTGCTGCGCCTGCATTTGCGCCTGCATCCGCTGAACCTCGGCGAGCGTCTTGAATTCCTGAAAATCGATGTCGAAGAAAAGCGTGGCATTCGGCGGGATCGGACCGCCGCCCTTTTCGCCATAACCGAGCGCGGGCGGGATGCAGAGGCGATAGGTACCGCCGGCTTGCATCAGCTGGAGGCCTTGGCTGAAGCCGGGCACGACCTCGGATAATTGCAGCGGCGCGCGCGGAGCCGAATCGAATACCGTTCCGTCGCGCAACATGCCCTTGTAACCGATCAGGACGAAATCCTGCCCGCCGGGCCGTGCACCCTTGCCAGGCTTGAGCGTCTGGACAGCAACGCCCGATGCCAGCCGCTCGACCGCACCCTTGGCAGGCTTGGCCGGCTTGGCCGCGGAGGTCGACGTGAATGCGCTGGCTTGCGCCTCGCTTGCGAAATAGCGAATCACCCGGTGGCTGATCTTGGCGCGGTGCAGTTTTCCGGCTCGAACCAGCGCTTCGGCCACCGGTCCCACCTGTTTGGAGGTGTGCCCGTCGACTTCGCTGGTGGCAAAACCGCTGCGAGCCGCGGCCAGCCGGAGCAGGTTGTCCTGCAGGGCCGTGTTGTCGGAGTTCTTGATCATGGGCTCACCTTTCAAATTATTGATGGACATGAGGTCGGGAGCCCGCAAATGCAAGCTCGGAGTGCGTTGGTTCGGCCGTACCGCAAGCGTCGACGGCCAAGTCTCGGGATTGATCTGGCCATTCAGCCAAACCGCGGTAGACGTCAGGGCGGCGATCGGCCAAGTATCGATTGAAGTCGAACCCCACGTGCCGCCTCGACACCGTGGCCAACAGCAACTCGGCACCACCGCCCGCTTGCGCAGTCACGGTGCCGTCGGGTGCTGCTACACAACTCAAGCCACTGTACTCAATTTCAGCTTCGTGGCCACAGCAGTTGGCGTAAGCCACGTAGAGCTGGTTTTCGCAGGCCCTGGCGGGCACCAACACGCGCTGGACGACCTCGAAGCCCTTCATGTTGGCGGTAGGCACCAGCACCAGGTTGGCACCGCGCAGAGCGCATTGGCGCACCGCCTCGGGAAATTCCAGGTCGTAGCAAATCAGCAGGCCGATCTTCCAGCCCAACAGCGAGATCACCGGACCGTCGCCGTTCGACGCGCTGAACATGGCGCGGTCCAACGCGCCGTAGAGGTGCGTCTTGCGGTACAGGCCGAGACTTTCGCCCTTTGGGCCAGTGGCTTGCACGGCGTTGTAGACGGCGCCGCTCGAATCGCGCTCGGGAAATCCCCAGACGATCGCCAGCCCGGTTTCAAGCGCCAGCAGGGCAATTACGCGGGCCGACGGACCATCAGCCGGCTCGGCCAGACGCTCTGCCTCGGCCGCACCGATGTTGTAGCCAGTCAAAAACATCTCCGGGCACACCAGCACTTGCGCGCCGGCGGCCGCCGCCTCCAGCGCGGCTTCACGCAGCCGGGCCAGGTTGCCCTTCACGTCGGCGGACTGCTGTGTGCATTGCCAGAGTGCCAGGCGAAGATTCTGAAAGTCCATGTCGGCAAAGTTCATTGCGGAAGTTCAATCGGGCCGAGTGCATCGAAGCGATCGCCGGGGCCGGGGTTGGACGGGAAAGTCCGACCACCGAAATGTGCCACGATGCCCCAGACCGCGTTGAGCGAGGTCTGCACCGCCCCTTCGGCCCATGCGGGAGTCCACGAGACATCGTCGCCCGCGATGAACATGCCGCGCTGCGATGCGGGCAGGTGGCGCTGCATGAAATGCGCATACATGCGTTGGTTGTAGCGATAGTGACCGGGCAGGGCGCCCTTGAACGCGCCCAGGAAATGCGGGTCGGCCTCCCACGAGATCGTGATCGGCTCGCCGACGATGTGACCGGCGATGTCAAGCTTCGGATAGATCTTCTTCAGCGCGTCGAGCGCCAGCCGCACGCGCTTTTCGGGCGGATGCGGGAGCATCTTCAGGGCGTCGCCCATCCAGGCATACGACAGGCAGATCACGCCCGGCCGGTCGTCGCCGTGGTCGAACAGGTAGGTGCCGCGCGTGAGGCGGTCGGTCAGCGTCATGCTCATCACGTCGCGGCCGGTGTCGGGGTCTTTGTCCTTCCAGAACGGGCGGTCGACCATCACGAAGGTCTTGGACGACTGCATGTAGCGGGTGCGGTCGAGCGCCATCCACATTTTTTGCGAGAACAGCGATTCCTCGCAGTCGATCTGCGTGGTCAGCAGCCAGCTCTGGCAGGTCGCCAGCACAGCGCCGTAGCGACGTGCGTCGCCCCAGCGGTCGGTGACCTCGAGCACGCCGTCCGCCGTGCGGGCGATGCGCGCCACGCCGGCGCGCGGCGCGCCGCGGTGCAGCGAGGTCAGCGTCGTGCCCGCTGGCCAATGCGCCAACGTCTCTGGCGCGTGTGTCCACAGACGCCGAGGCAACTGCTCGACGCCACCGCGGATCAGGCGCTGGTTCTCGTCGCAGTTGGTCAGCACCACGCGCAGGATCTCGAGCATCGAATTCGGGAAGTCCGAGTCCCAGCCGCCGGTGCCGAAACCGACCTGACCGAACACCTCGCGGTGCAGGAACGACAGCCGCGAAAACGACTTCGACGTCGCCACGAAATCGTAGAAGGTGCGGTCGTCCCACAGCGGCACCAGTGCGTTCCACAGCGTCTTCAGCGTGCCCACGTCGCGCTCGCGGATGGCCTGCTGGATCTCGGCGAACTGCGCCCGGTCTTGCAGCGCATCGGCCCAGGCCGCCGCCACCTCGCGGTACAGCAGCGGCAGATCGGCCAGCGTGCGGGCGTAGTGAGTCGTTCCTTCCAGATCGACCACGGTGCTGCCGGCAGCGGGCGTCAGCGGGTTCGGGAACGGATCGCTTTGCAGACCCAACAGATCGACATAGTGGAAGAAGCCGGTCGACGACACCGGGAATCGCATGCCGCCCAGTTCGGCCACCACGCCGCTGGCCCCTTCGAAGGCTTGCGAGCGAAGCCGGCCGCCCATCTTCGAGGCCTCGTACACCACCGGTCGCAGGCCCAGCTTCATCAGCTCATAGGCTGCCACCAGCCCGGCGATGCCGGCGCCGACGATCGCCACCTCGGCCCCAAAGTGCAGCGGCGGAATTTCGCCCAGCCCGTCCGGGTGGCGGATCCAGTCGTCGTAGGCGAACGGGAAATCGGGGCCGAAGACCGTGATGGGCTTCGAGTCGTTCATCGTCAATCAGGTCTCCGGCTCGCAGCCATGCTTGCAGGCGGTCGTCGTGCGGCGGATTAGAACCCTTCGACGGGGCTCGGGGTGGACTCTTGCTATCTCTTTTTGGCATAGCCCATGGGCGACGGATTGAGCTTGCCAGCGCAGACGCGCAAATCTATCGTCTGCGTCTCGAGCCGCTTCGTCGCGATTGCGGAACAGTTACCCCAGCCTGAAGGTCGACCATGCCCCATCCATCACCGTCCCTGCTCGGCGCCGCCTGTGTCGTCGCCGCGCTGCTCGCCGCCACCACACCCGCGCTGGCCCAGAACGCGCCACTGCAGAAAATCGGCAAGGGCGAGGGGCGCGTCGACATCGTCGCTTGGGCCGGCTATGTGGAGCGTGGCCAGACCGACAAGGAGTACGACTGGGTGACCGGCTTCGAAAAGGAGACCGGCTGCAAGGTCAACGTCAAGACTGCCGGCACGTCGGACGAGATGGTGGCGCTGATGAATGAAGGCGGCTTCGACCTCGTCACGGCTTCGGGCGACGCGTCGACCCGCCTGATCCGTGGCAAGAAGATCGCGCCCATCAACGTGGGCCTGATCCCGAGCTACAAGAACGTCGACCCGCGCCTGCAAAAGGCGCCGTGGCACTTTGAAAACAACACCCATTACGGCGTGCCGTATCAGTGGGGCTGGAACGTGTTGATGTACAACACCGACGTTTTCAAGGGCAAGCCGCCCACCAGCTGGAGCGTGGTGTTCGAGGAAACCGTACTGCCCGACGGCAAGAGCAACAAGGGCCGCGTGCAGGCCTTCGACGGCCCGATCTACATCGCCGACGCCGCGCTCTACCTGATGAAGAAAAACCCGGCGCTGGGCATCAAAGATCCGTTTGAGCTGAATGAGGCGCAATACAAGGCCGCGCTCGACCTGTTGCGCGGACAGCGCAAGCTGGTCGGGAAGTATTGGCACGATGCGATGGTGCAGGTGGACGATTTCACCAACGAAGGCATCGCGGCGTCCGGCTCGTGGCAGTTCCAGGCGAACGTGCTGAAAAGCAAGAACCGCCCGATCGCGACCACGGTGCCGGTTGAAAACGCGACCGGCTGGGCCGACACCACGATGCTGCACGTCGACGCCAAGCACCCCAACTGCGCCTACTTGTGGATGGAGCATTCGCTCAACCCGAAACTGCAGGGCGATTTGTCGGCCTGGTTCGGTTCGGTGCCGGCGGTGCCGGCTGCCTGCAAGGGCAACAAGCTGCTGACCGACGCGGGCTGCGCGGCGCAGGGCTACAACGACTTCGACCGCATCTCGTTCTGGAAGACGCCCACCACGCAGTGCAAGACGCAGAACAACGAGTGCGTGCCCTACCACCGCTGGGCGTCAGACTACATCGCCGTGCTCGGCGGGCGCTGAGCCGGCGATCCGCGCGCGGGGCGAACCGCCCCGAGCCCACGCCGTGCGCTGCTGCTGGCACTGCTCGGCGTATCGAACACCACGATTGAGCGCATGACCGCTGCCGTCACCCTCGACCACGTCTCGTGCCAGTTCGGCAGCGGCGCCGCCGCGGTGCGCGCCGTCGACGATGTGAGCCTGACGATCGATGCCGGCGAATTCTTCACGTTGCTCGGTCCCTCGGGTTCCGGCAAGACGACATGCCTGCGCATGATCGGCGGCTTCGCGCTGCCGACCGCGGGTCGGGTGTTGATCGGCGGCAGCGACGTCACGCTGCAGCCGCCGTATGCGCGTCCCGTGAACACCGTGTTCCAGGACTACGCGCTTTTTCCCCACCTGAGCATTCGCGACAACGTGGCGTATGCGCTGATGGTGCGCAAGGTGCCGCGCGCCGAGCGCGAGCGGCGTGCCGACGAACTGCTGACGCTGGTGCAGCTGTCAGGCGTGGGCGAACGCCGTCCTGCCCAGCTGTCGGGCGGTCAGCGCCAGCGCGTGGCGCTTGCGCGTGCGCTGATCAATCAGCCGCAGGTGCTGCTGCTCGACGAGCCGCTCGGGGCCCTGGACCTGAAGCTGCGCGAGCAGATGCAAAGCGAGCTGAAGGCGCTGCAGCGGCAGCTCGGCATCACGTTCCTGTTCATCACGCACGACCAGCACGAAGCACTGTCGATGAGCGACCGCATCGGCGTGTTCAATCAGGGCCGGCTGGAACAGGTCGGCACACCGCAGGGCGTCTACAACGCGCCGACCACGCGTTTCGTCGCGCAATTCGTCGGCGCAGCCAACGTGCTCGACGGTGCCGCGGCACGGGACCTCACCGGCCGGCCTGCCGCGATGCTGCGCCCCGAGAGGATCCGCCTCGGCGCGGCGCTCGATGCCCGCGCCTCGGGCGTGGTGGCCGAAGCGCAGTATTTCGGCGCCTTCACGCGCATCAAAGTCGACACCGCCGGCGTGCAGTTGCAGGCCGACCTGCCGGAAGGCGGCGGCAGCCGCGCGCCCGAGGCCGGCCACCAGGTGTTTCTGCACTGGGACGAGCGCGCCGTGCATCCGTTGGCTCTGGCCGCGGCCTGAATCGGCTCGGCCCGCGATGCAACCGCCGATGCCGGCCTTCATGATGTCGTGGCCATCATGGGCGCTGCCGCGCCGGCACGCGAATCGCCCGATCGCGGGGCCGGTGTCGCGCGCCGCGCCTGCGCCGGCGTGCCCAACCGTCCGAAAGGCGAATGCCGGAGTGCGCCGCATGAAGGCCGCCCGGTGAATTCGGCCACCACCTTGCCCGCGCTCGCCGCGCTGGGGCTGCGCAGGCGCGGCTCGGACCTGCTCTACACGCGCCGCGGGCTGCTGATGTTCGGTCTGCTGGCGCCGGTGCTGCTGTGGTTCGGCGTGATCTATCTCGGCAGCCTGCTCGCCCTGCTGGCCAATGCTTTTTTCGGTCTGGACGACTTCACCGGGCAGGTGGTGCGGGAGTTCACGCTGCGCAACTTCGTGGCACTCACGCAGCCCGCCAACGTGGACGTGGCGATTCGCACCGTCACGATGGCGGTCGCCGTGACGATCGCCTGCACCGTGCTCGGCTTTCCGCTGGCCTACTACATGGCGCGCCACGCCCGCGGCGCGCAGAAAGCACTGCTCTACATCGCCGTGATGCTGCCGCTGTGGAGCAGCTACCTGGTGCGCCTGTATGCCTGGAAGCTGTTGCTCGCCAAGGAAGGCGCCGTGTCATGGCTGGCCGGTCAGCTGCACGCCACCGCGGTGCTCGAGGCCGTGCTCGCCATTCCCGGCATCGGTGGGCCGTCGCTGAGCATCTCCAACCTCGGCACCTTCATCGTGTTCGTCTACATGTGGCTGCCGTTCATGGTGCTGCCGATCATGGCGGCGGTCGAGCGCATTCCCGGCTCGTGCATCGAGGCCTCGGGCGACCTCGGCGCCGGCCCGCGCGCGACGTTCTGGAACATCACGCTGCCGCTGGCGATGCCGGGCGTGGCGGCGGGGTCGATCTTCACGTTCTCGCTCACGCTGGGCGACTACATCATTCCGCAGGTGATCGGCAACTCGACGCTCTACATCGGTCAGGTTGTCTATCGGCAGCAAGGCGTGGCCGGCAACATTCCGTTCGCTGCCGCGTTTTCACTGGTGCCGATCGTCGTGATTGCGCTTTACCTGTGGTTCGTCAAGCGCCGGGGCGCCTTCGATGCGCTTTAGCCGCGCGCCCGGTCGCCACCCGGCCGGCTGGGCCTTGCGCCTCGCCGCCTGGTCGGTGGTGCTTTTCCTGCACGTCCCGCTGGCGCTGATCGTGCTGTACGCGTTCAGCGCCGAGGACAAGAGCTACATGTTTCCGCCGCCGGCGTTGACGACGCGCTGGTTCGGCGTGGCCTGGGGACGCGAAGACGTCTGGTCGGCGATCGGCTTGTCGTTCCAGGTCGCCGCCTGGAGCACCGCCATCGCGCTGGTGCTGGGCACGCTGGCCGCGGCGGCGCTGGCGCGTGCGAAGTTCTTCGGACGCGACGCGGTGTCGCTGCTGCTGATCCTGCCGATCGCGCTGCCAGGCATCATCACCGGCATCTCGCTGCGCTCGGGCTTGCACACGCTCGAGATCCCGTTCTCGTTCTGGACCATCGTGATCGGCCACGCCACGTTTTGCGTCGTCGTGGTGTTCAACAACGCCGTGGCACGCTTGCGCCGGTTGAACCCGAACCTGATCGAGGCCTCGATGGACCTGGGCGCCGACGGCTTCCAGACCGTGCGCTACATCGTGCTGCCGCAGCTCGGCTCGGCGCTGCTGGCCGGCGCGCTGCTGGCTTTCGCGCTGAGCTTCGACGAAGTGATCGTCACCACCTTCACCGCCGGGCAGCAGACCACGTTGCCGATCTGGATGTTCCAGGAGTTGATCCGCCCGCGCCAGCGCCCGGTGACCAACGTGGTGGCGGTCGTCATCATCGCGTTGACTTTCGTGCCGATCCTGGCCGCTTACCTGCTCACCCGTTCCGACGAACCGAACCCCCGCTGAAGGAGCCTTGCATGTCCACCATCTTCCTGCCTACCCAACTGCTGATCGACGGCGCCTTCGTCACGGGCGAGGGCGAGCCCGAGCAGGTGCTCAACCCCGCCACCGGCGAATTGCTGACCACGGTGCACGAAGCTTCGGCCGAGCAGGTGCACAAGGCGGTGTCGGCCGCTTACCGCGCCTTCGACGCCTGGAGCGAAACCACGCCGATGGAGCGCTCGCGCCTGCTGCTCAGGCTGGCCGACGCGATCGAGTCGCGCGCCGAGCAGTTCGCCCGCCTCGAGTCGCTCAACTGCGGCAAGCCCTATGCGCGCGCGCTCGGCGACGAGATTCCCGCCATCGCAGATTGCTTCCGCTACTTCGCCGGCGCCGCGCGCTGCATGAGCGGCACCCTGGCCGGCGAATACCTGGCCGGCCACACCAGCATGATCCGGCGCGATCCGGTCGGCGTGGTGGTGTCGATCGCGCCGTGGAACTATCCGCTGATGATGGCCGCGTGGAAGATCGCTCCGGCGATCGCTGCTGGCAATACCGTGGTTTTGAAACCGTCCGAACACACGCCGCTGACTGCGCTGAAGTTGGCCGAGGTCTGCGCCGAATTCCTTCCTGCGGGGGTGGTCAACGTCGTCAGTGGCAATGGTGTCGACGTCGGCGCGACCCTTGTTGCCCATCGCAAGGTGCGGATGGTGTCGCTGACCTGCGGGTAGTCGGGCGACAGCGGCCGGCTCTGCGCGGTGGCCAGCGCGTCGCGCGCTTGCGCCACCCAGGGCATGGCGGCCAGCACGCTGGCGTCGTCGTACAGCGCGGCGTGGCTGGGCAGCAGCGCGCCGCGCACGGCGTACAGGCGCGATGCGTCGGCGTTGGACAGGTGGCGCACCAGCCTGGCGGCTTCGGCCTTGTGGCGGCTGAAGGCGCTGACGGCCCACTGCCAGCCACCCAGGCAGGTGGCGGGTTGGCCACCCTGCATGGCCGGCATCGACATCACGCCCACCTGGCCGCGCACGCGCGAATCGGCGTCGTTCTGGAAGCGGTCCCAGCCCATGCTCCAGTTCACGGCGAACAGCACCTGGCCGGCCTTGAATTCGTTGGTGGTGTCCTGCGTGCGCACCTCGGCCACGTTGCGCTTGATGACACCGTCGTCCATCATCGTCAGCCACATCTGCAAGCCGTGCGCGGCAGCCGCACGGTCCAGCGTGAGGCGGCCACGTTCGTCGTTGAACCGCTTGCCCTGGCCCCAGTAGGGCAGCAAAAACGTGCACACCGTACCTTCGATGGGGGCGCCTTGCACGCTCAAACCCTGCAGGCTGTGGTTGCCTTGTGCCTTCTCTGCCGCTTGCACGGCTCGCGCCACGCGGGCCAGGTCCTGCCAGGTGCGCGGCAGCGGCTGATGGTGTTTTTCCAGCAGGTCGCGCCGGTAGTACAAAAACATGGCGTCGGCCCAGGCTGGCATGGCGGCCAGTTCACCGTCGATGACGTTCGAGCCTGTGTAGGCCGGCAGGTAAGGCGCCAGCACGTCGCGCGGTGCGCCCAGCAAGGCGTTCAACGGCTCCAGCCAGCGCGCGCCGTGGTACTGCGCGGGGTTCACGATGTCGATCAGGTAAACATCGATGCTGGGATCGCGCGCGTTCAGCACGGTGCTGAGGTACTGGCGCTGCAGGTCGCTGGTGGCGCCGCCGGTTTCCACGGTCACGCGCACACCCGGAAAGCGCCGCATGTAATCGGCCACCAGCAGCCGGGTCAGGTCGGGCCGCTGGCTGGCGCCGCCGGCGAACACGCGCAGCGTGGTTTGTGCCGCCAGCGGGGCGCACAGCAGCAGGGCGGTCAGCGCGATGAACCAGCGGCGCATGCTGACAGGGCGCATGTTGAAAAAGCGCATCACAGCGCGGCTCCGCTGGCGGCGTCGAACAGGTGCAGCTGCGGTGCGCGCAGGTACACCGTCAGTGTCGTGCCGGGTTTGTCTCGAAAGCTGGCCGGGCAGCGCGCCACCATGTCGGCGTGGCCGATGCGCAGTGTGACGAGCGTCTCGGCGCCCAGCGGTTCCAGCAGCTGCACCTGCGCCGGCACGGCCTGGTCGTCGAGCGTCACCGGCGCCAGCGCAATGTTTTCGGGCCGCACGCCGAACTTCAACCTGGCCACGGTGCTTGCGCGTGCGGCCAGTTCCGGCAGCACCGCCACGCGCACACCGCCCAGGTCGGCCTGGCCGCCATGGTCATGGGCCCAGGTGCAGTTACACAGGTTCATGGCCGGCGCGCCAGTAAAGCCAGCCACGAACAGCGCGGCCGGGCGGTTGTAGATGGCATCGGGCGTGTCGTACTGCATCTTGTGCCCGCCCGACAGCACGGCGATGCGGTCGGCCAGCGTCATGGCCTCGACCTGATCGTGCGTGACATAGATGATGGTCGCACCCAGGCGCTGGTGCAGGCGCTTGATCTCGCTGCGCATCTCGTTGCGCAGTTGGGCGTCCAGGTTGCTCAGCGGTTCGTCGAACAGGAACACCTTGGGTTCGCGCACG
>ENA-OFCX01001300-OFCX01001300.1-metagenomes-genome-assembly--contig:-NODE-1300-length-10322-cov-3.361839_pt1 | contig 10322 bp, 8 predicted proteins | sample MGYA00153384_OFCX01 | MGnify analysis MGYA00153384
AGGTTTGCTTCTTTCAGTGAAACATTAGGAGCAATTAAGTAAGCACCTGCTTTAACAGGGTCAAAGCCTCTGGGAAAGACAGTCTGTGCGTTGTAAAGTGCTTGTTGAAGTTTTGATCCTTCAAGGTTTGCCCCTTCAAGGTTCGCCATTAATAGGTTAGTATCACTTAGGTTTGCATTACTCAAATCAGCCTTCATCAATTTTAATTCCCTCAGATTCAACCCTGTTAAGTTTGCTTTACTGAGGTTTGCCCCCCTGAAGTTTGTCTCCGGGAATAAATTAACACTACTGAGATTTACCCCACTCAGATTCGCTTCACTTAGGTTTGAGCCTCGCAGATTTACTTCACTTAAATTTGCATTTATGAATTTTGCTTTCCCTAAGTTGGCTGAGGAGAGATTGGCATTTTGAAGGTTGGCATGACATAAATTGGCCTCGCTCAGGTTAGCGGAATTTAAGCTGGCTTCAGAGAGTTCTGCACCCCTGAGATTAGCGCTACTCAGATTGACGTTACTCAGAGTTTTTCCCCTGAGATTTATTCCGGCTAAATCAAGTCCAGAAAAATCCCGTTCTCCCTCGTTATACCGCCGTAAAAATTCCTCAGCACTGATAGCCAGTTCCTGACTTTCTGGAACAGAATCATCAATATCCCGATCGGCTTCCAAATTATCCGCATTCACAGGATTAGCAACAGACTCTCCCGCCGCCTCTTCGCGCAATAACCGATCGACCCGATCGCTAAACCGCCTCACAACCTCAGCATCATCAACCTTCTCACCAGCATTCGAGCTTTTCTCAACCAAATTCTCAACATAATACTTGTCTACAAAACTTTGCAACCCAGCATTATATCCCTGTCCTACCGGCTGAAACCTCCATTCGCCATTCTTCTTATACAAACGTCCAAATTCTAAAGCCGTTTCTTGGGAAAATATCTGATTTAAATTGTACTGAACCAATTCGCTAAGATTCTCTGAATTGTAAAGCCGGATAAAAGCATTTGTAACTTGACTAAAACTTTGATTCTTTTCCTGTCCCTCGTGAATAGTCACAACAAACACAATTTCCTGAATCGCCGAATTGATTTTACTCAAATCCACATAAACCGTCTCATCATCTCCCTCAATTTGTCCATTCCTGCTGTCTCCCGAATGTCGCACCGCACCGTCCGGTGATGTCAGATTGTTATAAAATACAAAATACTTTTCATCGGGAATGCGACCGTCCGCCGCTAACATAAAAACAGATGCGTCAATGTCGCAGTTTTGTGCTGTTTGGCTGACTTGCCAACCCAGGGCGATCGCCAATTTATTGAAATTAGGAACTTCCTGAGAAAGATTGAATCTTTCACCCTTAGTTAATTCGATACTCATATGCGATAATTCCCTTACCTCAGAAATAATATTAATTATCTCATCTATGTTAAGCCGATCGCAAATTGGATTTTATCTCGAAGACATTGAAACCCCAATTGGCAGAACCGTCAATTTAACTCTTACCGGACTCATTCTCCTATCTTCCGCCAGCTTCATCGCCGAAACTTACCCGCTTTCGGAAGCTATTAGAATTAATTTGGAAACTCTCGATACAGCGCTTTTAATTATTTTTGCAGTTGAGTATTTGTTGCGGCTGTGGTGTGCCGAAAAGCGGCTTAAATTTATTTTTAGTTTTTTTTCATTGATTGACTTAGTGGCAATATTACCATTTTTATTTGGATTTGTCAATGTCAGTTTTATTCGCATTTTTCGCTGGTTTAGAATTCTCCGACTCATCCGGTTTCTGGAATTGAAAAACTCAGTTTTTCGCATCAGCAGCGAAGATGGCGTGATTTTTTCTCGAATTTTGTTTACTTTATTAGCGATAATTTTTGTTTATTCTGGTTTGATTTATCAAGTGGAACATCCGGCCAATCCCGAAGGTTTTGGCACTTTTTTGGATGCTGTTTATTTCTCCGTTGTCACGATGACGACGGTGGGATTTGGCGATGTTACTCCGATTTCGGAATCCGGCCGCTTTTTGACTATTTTGATGATTTTGACCGGAATTGCCCTGATTCCTTGGCAATTGGGGGATTTAATCAAACAATTAGTTAAAACTGCTAATCAAGTAGAAACTGTTTGTACAGGTTGCGGTTGGTCTGTACATGATGCTAATGCTAGATTCTGCAAAATGTGCGGCACTCAGTTAGATGTTAAGGGGTAATTGGGAATAGGGCATCAGGCATTCCGTTACCTCCGAAGAAAGCTAATCTGTTGCCGAACTTCTTTTAAAACCGCTATAATCATGTTTTGCAAACTATTGGCAAGAGAATTTCAAATTCGGTTTTTTGACCGGGCTGCGATCGCAATTTCAGTTTGCCGCCGTGCTTTTCTGTGACGATTTGATCGCAGATAGCCAGCCCCATACCGCTGCCTTTGCCTACTGGTTTAGTGGTAAAAAAGGTGTCAAATATCTGCTGCTGGTTTTCGAGGGGAATGCCAGGCCCATTATCGGCAATCGAAATTGCTGCCCACTTGCCGTCTTCGGTTTCTATGACTTTAGTGGTGATTTCGATTTGGGGCTGCCAGTCGTCTAAGCCTTGGTTGTCTGTTTCTCGATCGACTGCTTGATCTGTTAGGGCGTCTAAAGCGTTAACTAACAAATTCAGAAATACTTGACTCAACTGACCGGAGTAGCCTCTAACTAGGGGTAGTTCGCCGTAATTTTTTACAACTTCTATGCCATTTTTAAAGCGGTTTTTCAGAATTAACAGCGTAATCTCCACACATTCGTGAATATCTGTCTGCACGGGCTTTGTCTCGTCCATGTGGGAGAAGTAGTGCAGCCCGTTAACTATTTTTAGCAATTGCAAGGCTCCGAACTTCATCCCTTCTAAGGTGACTGGCAAATCTTCTTGTAAAAAATCAAATTCAATTTCTTCTTTGATGGCATTAATTCTGGGACACGGCTCTGGATATTCTTCTTCATAGGCCGACATTAGTTGAAGCAAGTTTTCAAAATAGGATAGCAGAAAAGTTAAATTTCCCCAAATACAGTTCAGTGGATTTCTAATTTCGTGGGCTACTCCTGCTACAATTCTTCCCAAACTAGCCATTTTTTCTGTTTGGATGAGTTTGGATTGGGTTTGTTGTTTGAGCAACTTATTTGTTAATTGATGAATTCTGGATTGAGCTACCATTAATTGGTGTACGTCCAATAGTCTGTAAGTCTGAGGTACTATTTCGACTACGATGGGTTCGTAAACTAATTCTGCTGACCTGTAAAGCGATTCCTCAGCAGCTTCTACGATTAATTTACTGCCTGGAAGCATTAGTAACTCTTGCTTGGAAAACCTATATAATACCTCTATGGGTCGCTTGAAAAACATTTCTAGTCCGTAGCGACGGTTAACTCTTTCAAAAAATACACGCCTGGATATTATACCGACAAAACTACCCCGATCGGTCAAAATGACGCCTGGGAGCATAGAATGTTCTTCAAAAGCCTGAGCTACTTCTTTGGCCTGTTGAGTTAATTCAATTTGGCGGTTGTATAGAGGTAGGTCTAAAAGAGTGGATTCTAAGGATATGTTCCAACTACAAATTTCAGATATATGCAACACTGATAACTCCGGTCTAATATTATGCACAGCAAACATAGATAAAATTCCTATTAAATGGCGTGTTGATGGATTGCTTAAGTTGCTATTAATTGGTAGGGGGTAATTGGTATGGGGTAATTGCTAATTTGTCAGATGACAACAGCAACTGATGGAAAAAACCGATCGCACTAGCATTATCTCCTCAAGATTTTGTTCCCAAATTAGTGTTAGACGATCGAAGCTTTTGCGGAACTTACGGAGATTTTATGTAAACTTTTTACCATGATATACCCTGCGATCGCGTGTTTTGCGGAAATATTAAAAATTTATAGCGAATTTTTGTAATCTGTCATATAACTTTTCCGGTGCTGTAGGGAATTGGATCGCAAATTGTGGCTGATCCGTAAATATACGTATATCATTTGAGGTATCGAGGGCCCGGATTGGCGATCGTCTCAGGAAGTCCTAGCCCTAACGGTCAAGACTGGGACTAGGGTTCGACAAGAGGCCAGAGGCGTTCTAGCTGATTCCGCCAAGCGGTGAGAGTCTGTTCGCGAGACTCTCGCCCGAGTTCCATTTCGCCCATCAATCCTTCTGCGTAGAAACGGTCTAAAGTCTGAAGGGTAGTTTCTATAGACTGACCCTGCATCTTGGCAGCTTTGATGATTTGACGGATGCGACTTTCAATCAAACCGCCAAAAAAGTCGGACAAACCTCGCTCTTGCAAAGCCAGTAGTCTAGCGATGGCGGCCGAGAAATCTGGGGCGACGAGTGTGGCACAGTTGTGCTGAAATACTCCCCACAAAACGTTTTGATGTATGGCGTAGCGAGTTTCGAGGGTTGTGTCAAAGTTAGCTTCTAGCAGTTTATCGAAAAATGGTTCAGCTTCTTGGGCATCGGCGAGCGGCAGCAAAATCCGCAGCCAACTCCCATCGTCTGAAAGCAGAACTAAGAGGCGAAATTTGGAGGTTTGTACTTGCCAAGAAGTAGGGGCGGGTGTCTCAACATTTTCGCCGAATAAGTCTTTAAGGGTATTGCTAATTTCTTCTGGATTCATGGTAGTTGGTAATTGGTAATTGGTAATTGCTAAACAGACGATCGGTAAATGCACACCAATCTAGGGAAGCCAGCGGGGATGATAGCCGGCAAAGGGAAGTTCTTCTGGCTGTACTTTTGCCGGAGATCCGTCTGCGGCTGTTTCTAGTAAGGGTAGCACCCAGAGGCGGCTGGTGGCGATCGACTGTCCGCTGTCATTGCGGGGACTGTCTACTGTTGACGGGTTTTTTGTTGTGACTGATTGGTCGAAAATTAATGCCAGTCCGTCGGGAGATACACTGATTTGGGTATCTAATTGATTGGGCAAAATCAGCAGCGGTTTGATAGTTCCTACCAAACGATTACCATCTTTTTTGAGGTCGATGGAGGCGATGAAAGGCTGTTCTTTGTAGCTTTCTGTTTTGAGGCGTTGGGCTAACAAGCAGTAGAGACGCTGAAATTGGTTGTCTTTACTTTTGCGGGGATCGAAATAGACGGCGAGGATGCTACCGGGAATTCGGAATATTTCTTGTTCTGCGCCTTGGTTGTCTAAGATGAAAAGCGATCGAGTAAAATCAGCATTGTATTTAACATAGGCGGCGGCGGAGTTGTCGCGGGCCATGCCTAATACTTGTTCGTATTTTGGCAAAAATTCTACTGGATCTGCTTCCGGTGTGAGGGGAACGATCGCCAATCCTTGTTTTTGAGACATTACCATCGATTTGCTGTCGGGTCGAATCAAAAAATCTCCGCCTTGTTGATTTTCCAAAGGTCGGGGCGCCACTTTTTCTTCCAAAATCCAAGGGCTAAAATCGGCTGGATTGCGGCGGTTGACGCGCTGGATAACGATGATTTTTCCGTCGGCTGAGAGGTCAAATTTGAGGTTTTGGTAATCTTTGGAGTCTAAGACTTTGGTGATTATACCTGCTGGTTGCGTTTGTTGATTGTCTTCTCCGGGGGATTGGGGGTTGATGCCGGTTGTGACTGTAAATAGTTCTTGATTTAGGGTGCCGCCAGTACGGACAATCGATCGATCTGTGGCTGAGAATAAAATGCGATCGCTGTCGGGATAAGCTTTAAAATCGGTAACGACTAAATCTTTGGGAGTCAGCGGTATCGGTTTCGATTCGCTGCTGGTAAGATTGACTAGCATTAATCTGCTTTCTGTTTCGCCTTGGACGCCGATATAAGCAAAAGCTCGATCGCGACTGCGAAAGGAACTGCTAAACGGTTGAATTAGCGTTCCTTTATTTTGGTTGTTTTCTCCGAAATACTTGTCGGTTGCTCCGGCGAGTTTTACTGTGTAGGTAACGCCGTAAGGTGCTGGATCTTTCAGGGTGTAAGCCATGCGGCGTCCGGCCCAACTAAATTTACCGGGGAGTTCGGGTTCTAGCTTGAGGTTTTCCTCGACGGTGGCGTGGTTCATCGGTCGAAAAAAGGTGAGAATAAAGCCGGTATCTGCGGCGCCGATTTGTTTGTTTTCCCAGGTGAATTCTCGCACTCTGGGTGCTGTACGATCGCCTGAAAGCAGAAGCAGTCCCATTAAAACGCCGAGTACCAGCATGAGGACGATCGCCGTACGGTCGATCGGCTGTTTGAATGGCCCCATAGCGAAGAGTGAAGGATTAATTTTTCTGTTAAAAATACTCACAAATCTTTCTCTCCTATTTCTGCTGAAAATTAACTACCAAATTTTCTCTATCAAATTTTACAGCCCTGGGCGCGTTCCTAACACTCAGAAACCAGTTTTTTTTACCGAAGTAAATGGCTGCAACGAAGTATTTTTAGTAAAAAAACCAGTTTTCGCAAGTTTTGGTGCGTCCACGACTGAATTAAACTGACGATTTTAAGTAGGCGAGCTCTGTGATACTTCCAACAGTTTTTATTGAAACAGTTGATTGATCGGTATTAAATCCATCGGTGATATTTTATTGATCGGCAAACCCAAACCCAACAAATTGACTCTACACCAAAGTAGAGTTGCCAGAACCCCTACTAACAGTGCAGTTAATTGAATATCCTGCCAAAAACAAGTTAGCCCTTCTCGCCACAAACCGTAGTTAGTTACTACATAGGTAGGAAGGTCGCCTAGAGCTATAGCAATTACAGCACCTAAATTATCTTTTAAATGATATCCCACCGGTATAGCTATACATAGATTTAGAAAAGTCACCAGATTTCCCATAGCTGCGTACTGGGACTTTCCGACGGCTAACAGACAAGAACCCATCATATTATGGAGAGTGGTGTGCCAGATACCTAAAGCCAAGATTGGCATCATCCAAGATGCTGCTATATACTCTTTTCTGTACAGCGTTAAAATTAACTGATCTGCAAAGCTGACAAAAATTGCTAAACCTATGGCTAACGGTATTAGAATTAGCTTGCGGTTGTTGAGTATCTTGGTGCGCAACTCCGTGGCAAGTCTGCCAGCATAGAAATTGAGGGGAAAATCACCCTGCCGCTAACGGCGATGATGATTTGGCGCGGCATATCGCCGAGGGTAAAAGCGATGCCGTAAATACCCAACATTGTTAAGGTAAATATTTTTCCGAGGATTAGTCGATCGGCTTGAGAACACAAAAAAAACAAAGCCGTAGATAAAAATATCCATTTCCCATAAGAAAATATTTCTTTAACTGCTTCTTTATCCCAAGCAAAGCGGTTCGACTTGCCCCGAATCAAAAAATGGCTCCATATTAACTCAATTACAGCTCCAGTAAAGCCGCCGGCAACGATCGCCCAGATGCTGCGATCGAACCAGGCCCAGACAATCATCACTGTAGTAGAAACGATCTGTATGCCCAACTCAAAAATTACTACTCTCTTGACTGCCATCTGCCGATTGAGGCTGGATGTAGCAGTCGAGTTAAACCCTCCTATCAGGGAATTTATACCTATTACTGGAATCAACCACAGGAGACGGGGCTCTCCATAAAAACTAGCAACTTGCTGGGTAATTATAATCAAACAAATGAAAATGAAAAAGCTGCGAATAACTTGCAGTGTCCAAGCGGTGTTGAGAAATTGAGGATCGTCCCCGCGCTTGTTCTGGATGATGCTTGGGCCTAGACCTATGTCTGAGAATAAGTTAATCCCTGTGATAAAAACGTAGGCTAGGCCTACGAGCCCAAATAGTTCTGGCAAAAGCAGGCGAGTCAGAATAAGGTTGCTGGCAAATCGGCTAATTTGACTGCTGCCATAGCTGGCGATCGTCCAGATAGCACCTTTGATCGCTAATTTTTTTTCTGATGACATATAGTGAGAATTTATTTTCTAATTACGAGTTTAGTTGCTGAATTTGGTATTGACAACTCCTACGGAATGCTGCTACTTTTGTCGCTGACTTTACCGTATCTTAATTTGCAGACAACAGATGATAGCCCGGAATACCAGTTACGCGATCGACAAAGGTAAAATTTCATCTCCAACTTACTGGGCTTTTTAATAATCATAAGGGTTTTTGGGTTCAGGAATTGGTTTGAGGGAAACAGCCTGAATTGTCAATTTGCGCTTGCCTTGCAGTTCTTCTACGATTGTTTTTCCTTCTATTTCTAGCCAACTGTCTGGGGCAAAGGTGGCGCGGGTTTGACCGATCGGTAATTTGACCGGCAACCCGATCGGATAGGCGTCCGCCGCGCAGCAGGTAATTATAAAACGCCCGATCCACATATATTGTTCTGCTATGTTGGGCGGGTGAATTACAAATCCTTGAACCTTGACTTTCTGACTTCTATATGTATCCGGTTCGGGATTGAAATTTAACAGTCGCACCCATTCGACAAGCGATCGCTTTTCGGGTTTTGTCGTATTCCGAAATTCTTGGGGTTGCAGTCTGGTGATTGGTAGGGATTCGGTGAGGCCTCGTTCCAGTGCTGTCTGGCTGGTAAACGTGCGCGGCGTTACGATTAAACCGATTAATGCAACGCTTAGCATTAAGATGCTGCCGACACTGGGGGGAAATAAGGTAACGTGTTCGACTTCTGTGATTCTGGGAGAGTTACTTGCTGGCGATGTCCGCAATTTCTTTGTAGTGCGATCGAGCTTTAAGAGTTCCCACACTTTAAACCCGCCAATCACCATTAACCCAATTCCTCCCGCTACAGTCAAGCCAAAATAATTCGGGTGGATCAGAATACTTAATTTGCCCGTGATCCAATATTTGAGGAGCAATATTCCCCATCCTAAGATAGCTAGGGCATCCAGCCAAGGGCTAATTTTTTTAAGGTTCATTTTTTTGGGAAGGAAGAAGGAAGAAGGAAGAAGGAAGAAGGAAGAGGAAAAACAGCTATCTGTATATCGGTGACTTCCATGTCGTGAATCAAGGTAATTAAAAATCGCAAATCGGAAATGGTATTATTTGTGCGTCCGGGGTAAGCGATCATCCTAGGTACAAGTTGACAGCGAGAGTCATCAAAAAGGTTAACTGAGCTGCCAAAATCATTAAGTAAATTACGGCTCTACCTTTAAAAATCGACAACATTAAACCGATGCCTTTGAGATCAATCATCGGGCCGAAAACGAGAAATGCTAATAGCGAACCGCTGGTAAATGTGGAAGCAAAAGATAGGGCAAAAAAAGCATCAACTGTAGAACAAATCGATACGACTGCGGCTAATAGCAGCATGGCGAGAATCGAGGAAACCGGGCCTTGACCGAGGTTGAGAATTAGTTCGCGGGGTACGCCAACTTGAATGATCGCGGCGATCGCACTTCCGATTACCAACACTCCTCCCAATTCGCGCAACTCTTGTACCATACTATCTAAAAGCAAGCGCAGACGCTCTTTAGAAACAGGATGGAACATGGAGGAACGTTTCGAGGTTTTTTCTGTTTTGCCTATTTTTAAGGGCTTCCAGTCATCTTGTAGCAAGGATTCGATCGGCACCGAACCTCCCGGCTGACCGAGCATAAATGTCCCCGACTGCAACAGCAGCGGAGTGTTGGCTGGGAAAAGCTCTTTTTTGGACAACTCTGGTTTTGGGAGGGGAATCGCGCGGGCTACAGATGGGTGTAGCAAAGGCCGCAAGTCTGCTTGGGCACTGAACACCCAGCCGATGATAGTTGCTGTAATTAGGGAAAATACCACCCGTAAAACTACAATTTCTGGCTGATCGCGAAATGCCGTCCAAGTTGCCCAAATTACTACGGGGTTGATGGTGGGGGCCGCAAGTAAAAAGCCGATCGCGACTGGTGCCGGCACTCCCTGCATCAGCAACCTGCGCGCTACGGGGACGTTACCGCACTCGCACACAGGAAACAAAAAGCCGATCAAACTGCCCATAAAAGCCCCCAGCAGCGGGTTTCGCGGAATGCGGGAGACGAGTTTGCGTTCATCTACAAACCCCAGCAGCAAACCTGAAAATAAAACTCCCAGCAGCAGAAAAGGTATTGCTTCTACTAACAAGCTGAGAAAGAGGGTAAAAGCATTGTTTAACTGATTCGTTAGGGCTGGTTGCATCGATCGCCTACTGGTAAATTGCTATCTAGTTTCACGTTTTTGGTAGAATCCTCGTCGATCATACCAAAGCGCAGCGCTAAGTTAAGATTTAGTTAAAATTTTAGTTCAAAAATAATTGCTGCTTTTGTTTTACTTTAATTTGTAGATGTTATATAATTTACTCAATGCCGATCTTTTGAATGATTTAAATTTATTAAACTTGCTTGAATTGCGATCGATATTTCTGCCTAATCTCAAATCTAGTGG
>ENA-OFCX01001302-OFCX01001302.1-metagenomes-genome-assembly--contig:-NODE-1302-length-10317-cov-2.417170_pt1 | contig 10317 bp, 11 predicted proteins | sample MGYA00153384_OFCX01 | MGnify analysis MGYA00153384
ACGGCGCGCAAAGTTAGCCGACTTTTTCTGTCGAGAATGCTGCTTTCAGATAGTAGAACATTGACCAAATGGTCAACGCAGCGGCGATCCAAATCAGTATTCGTCCAGTCAATCGACAGTCTACGACACCAAAAAGCATTCCGTCGAAGAGTAAAAACGGAATGGCCACCAACTGGGACACCGTCTTTACCTTGCCTAACATTGACACGGCGACGTTTTTTGACTGACCCAATTGCGCCATCCATTCGCGCAGAGCAGAAATAGTAATTTCGCGTCCAATAATGATGAGCGCGACGATCGCATCCGTGCGCCCGAGTTCAACCAGGACAATCAACGCGGCCGCGACCATCAATTTATCTGCGACAGGATCGAGAAACGCACCAAAGGCTGACGTCTGATTCAGTTTGCGGGCAAGATAGCCGTCGAACCAATCGGTAATGGCGGCGGCCACGAAAATCGATGTCGCGATCACGTTCGCCTGGTGCTGTGTCAACCAGGCATCATCGAGATACAGCACCGCGACAAAAAGCGGGATAGCCGCGATGCGCAGCCACGTAAGCAGGTTGGGTAGATTCAGCGTCACATCGGCATTCTAACTGTTCATCCGCGAAGTTCGTTGTAGATCGCTTGCGCTACGTCGCGGCTGATACCGTCGACATTTGCGAGGTCATCGACACTCGCCTGAAGTACGCCTTGCAGGCCACCAAATTGCGCCAATAGCGCTTTGCGCCGCTTTGGCCCCACTCCGGCGATATCTTCCAGCCGCGAAGTGTTGCGTTTTTTTGCGCGTCGCGCGCGGTGCCCCGTGATGGCGAAACGATGTGCCTCATCTCGAATTTGCTGGATGAGGTGAAAGCCCCCATTGTCGCTGGGTAAATGTAACTCGCGACGTGAAGTGCCAAAAATGAGTGTTTCGAGACCTGGCTTTCTGTCCTCTCCCTTGGCGACGCCGATGAGTTGAATATCAGCAAGGCCCAGCTCGGTCATGACAGACTCAGCGATACCAAGCTGGCCTTTGCCGCCATCAATAAGCACCAGATCGGGCCTGAGTTGCCCAGTGAGTTCGTCGCCCGCTTGTTCAACGATTTTCGTGTAGCGCCGCAGAAGTACGTCGCGCATCGCCGCGTAATCGTCGCCTGGCGTAATCCCCGCAATGTTGTAATGCCGGTATTGGGAAGGTTGCAAAGCGCCGTGGTCGAACACCACACACGAGGCGACGGTGGCCTCCCCCATCGTGTGAGAAATATCGAAACATTCCACACGCTGCAGACCTTCCAAGCCCAATGCCTCCTGCATCATTTCTAATCTGCGCTCTTGAGACGCGGTCTCTGCCAATCGCCGTTCGATGGCAAATCTGGCGTTCTTGGACGCCATCGCCATCCACATCTTGCCTTCACCTATTGGTCGCGTCACGATCGCTACCCGGCGACCAGCCGTTTCGGAAAGTGTTTCCTGCCATTCGGTTGTATCGAGCTTGCCGTCCAGAATGAGCTGCTCTGGTGGTGTCTGGGTGGCGTAGTGCTGATCGATGAATGCACCGACAATAACCTGCAGGTCCGCGTCCACGACATTTGTCGGAAAGAAGCTCTTGTCACCTAAATGGCGGCCGCCGCGAATCATCACCAGATTAACGCACCATGTCCCGGCGATGTGCTCGGCGGTGATGACATCGACATTCCGCTCGCTCGACGACTCGACAAACTGCTTGGAAAGTACGCCTTGCAGCGACCGGATTTGATCCCGAAATCTGGCAGCCGTTTCAAACTCCTGTGCCGACGCCGCATCTTCCATTTTTTTATTGAGTTGGTTCAAGACCTCGGTCTCTTTGCCCGCCAGAAAAAGCGACGCGTTACCGATATCACGCGCATAGCTCGTTGCGTCGATCAGACCGACACATGGCGCAGAGCATCGACCAATTTGGTGCAAAAGGCATGGCCGGGACCGATGCGCGTAAACACTGTCCTCACAAGTGCGCAGCTTGAATACCTTTTGTAAGTGATGCAGCGTTTCTCGGACCGCCCAGGTCGATGGGAAGGGACCGAAGTAACGATGTGGTTTTACATGTGCGCCACGATAAAACCGAATCTGCGGGAAGACATGTCCCGTCACCATGATGTACGGGTAACTCTTATCGTCCCGAAACAGCACGTTATATCGGGGCGCAAGAGATTTGATTAAATTGATTTCCAGTAACAGGGCTTCAGACTCACTTCGAGTCACTGTCGTTTCGATACCCGCGATGTGAGAGACCATCAATGTGGTGCGCGGACTCGCATGCTGCTTGACAAAATACGAAGACACGCGTTTCTTCAAGTCGCGCGCCTTACCCACATAAATCACTACGCCAGCGGCATTTTTCATGCGATAGACGCCAGGAAGACTGGGCATCTGCGCTAGTAGGAATTTGGCATCGAAGGCTATGTCACTCATTGTGAAATTTACGCGGTTTTGGTTTCCGGTTGTGCCGTGGAATGGAGCACGTTTTTAAAATTACAGGTGAGCCTCAGAGTTGTAGCGAGCGTATGCTCGTCTGCTCGGTAGCGCTCGGACGCTTTTCGTCAAATGCGCCATCGACGCGCGTCCATGGGTGTACCGAGATTCGCTGCACGAAAAAGAACGGGCACGAAAATCCGTGCCCGTCGACGATAGCGTGATTAAGTGCGTTGCCATATTTACACCCGGCGACGGTACTCACCGGTGCGCGTGTCAATTTCAATTTTGTCGCCACTTCCACAGAACAACGGTACCGCTACCTTGAAATTGGTCGGCTTTATCGTGGCAGGCTTCAATACCTTACCAGAAGTGTCGCCGCGCACGGCCGGCTCGGTCTCTATTTCGCGTACGACAGAAGTTGGCAACTCAACGGAAATTGCTTTGCCGTCATAGAAAATTACATCGCAGGCCATGCCAGCATCGAGATAATTTAGCGCGTCGCCCATATTTTCACCATCGACTTCAAACTGGTTGTACTCACTGTCCATGAATACGTACAGCGGATCCGAGAAATACGAGTAAGTCACTTCCTTGCGTTCCAGTTGAACGACATCGAATTTGTCGTCGGCCTTGTACACTGTTTCCATTCCAGAAGAGGTCAAAAGATTCTTGAATTTCATTTTGACCACAGCGGCATTGCGTCCACCCTTGCTGTATTCAGCCTTGAGTACAACCATTGGGTCTTTGCCGATCATCACGACGTTTCCGACGCGGAGTTCTTGAGCGATTTTCATTTCGTATCCTGAAACTTGTTTGGAGTTGTAACTGCCAGTGAATGCAACCCAGCAAAGCCTTCAATTTTAGTGTTTTTTTGATAAAAACTCAATAAGTTGGCTACTAGATCTGGCATTTGCGCAAGCTTGGTCGACCACGCTTCGGCATGCGCCTGGAGCGTAGGTAGGTGTTCCACATACCGCAGCCACGCGGCACCGATATTTTCGCGGTCTTCCGCGTTCCATGCTCGCCAAAGCTCTCGCACCGAGGAGGCGGCCTCACCTTCAAGTCCGTCGCAGTAAATCAGAAGAAAAGCATTCAATTTTATCCAGTGGGTATCTTCGCTTTGTGGATACACATGCCAGATAAATGGCCTGGCCGCCCACTGTGCACGCACAAAGGAATCTTCACCACGGACAAAAAGGACATGCTGTCGCCAAAGCAGCTGGTCAAATGACGGCTGAGCGCTGAACGGTAAAACAACAATTGAAACATCGCTCGACACGTCACTTTGTATTTGAATGCCACGCGCATGATTTGTGGCGAGCGCTGAATCAGGAATCGTGCATTGCACCGATTTTCCCGATTCGCACATGGCCTGGATCAGATTGTCTCGCGCTGCATTGGCATAACTAAACAAAAAAACACGCAATTCAGTTTCAACGCACGACTTGGAAAACATGTCGCGGTCGGCAAGCAGTTTACTTTCGCGAATGAGGCCGCCTGTATCAGGCGCAAATCCAGGAAAGAAAAAATATTTTGTGAGTGGCAGTGTTGGATGGGGTGACGGCAGCAGATGATATTTCCCAACCCATGGCTCCGCACTCAAATATTCAAGATTGATCCAAATCGGTGGCCGTACTTTCGCGGCCATGCTTGCGATATAGGACGTCGGAATGTTGACCGCAAATGCCTCAATCACGAGCTCGGCGGGCTCCAAATTATCTGCCCGATCCCAGACGATCACGGTGATGCCGCGTATTTCTTGCGACTCCCGCGATATATCAACGGCAGGTTCAATCCTGCTAAAGCTGGCAAGGTCGTCAACGATCAGCCGAGCCGAAAAACGGTATTCCTGAACTAGCTGCCGAGCGAGCCGCCAGGCAACGCCGACATCACCAAAATTGTCGACGACGCGACAAAATATGTCGCAGGTAGTGCCAGCTTGGTTCAAGCGGCCTGTGAAGTATTCAAAGATAGAACGGCGTCACGTGCTGCTGTGTAATCCGACTCTTTCCGGGCATCAAGATGCCCATGCATCTGCTGCAAGCGACGGGATAAGTCGATACCCGGCAGGACTCCATCAGCTGTTAATCCAGCGAGTAATTCATCGGTCCGCGCCGCATCGTTGCACAACAAGACCATGTCGCAACCAGCATCAAGCGCTGCATGTGCGCGCTTCGCCACACTTCCCGCGGACGACGCGCCTTCCATCGAAAGATCATCGCTGAATATCAGCCCGTCGAAATCCAGTTGTCCGCGCAGAATACCCTTCAACCATTTTGACGAGAAGCCAGCAGGCTTTGAATCCACCTTGGCGTAAATGACATGTGCGGGCATAACTGCACGCAACCCTTGTTTGGCAAGCATCCGGAACGGAACCATGTCTGCCTTGGTAATGTCTTCAAAGCTGCGATCATCCACCGGAATTTCGTGATGCGAATCCGCACGAACAAATCCGTGCCCAGGGAAATGCTTGCCCACGGCACCCATGCCAGCGCTGGCCATTCCAGCGATCAGCGCACCTGCGAGTTCTGAGATCACGACAGGATCCTTGTGAAATGCGCGATCACCAATCACACCCGATTCCCCCCAATCAACGTCCAAGACGGGTGCAAAACTGAAGTCGATGCCGTGGTCAATGAGCTCCGATGCAATGACGTACCCTACGTTCTTTGCAGATTGAAGTGCGTCCTGGGGTGATTCATCCCATCGCTGACCGAGCAATCGCATCGGAGGAATTTGCGTAAAGCCATCGCGAAACCGTTGCACCCTCCCCCCCTCGTGATCAACGGCAATGGGGAGTCTCGGCTCGCGCAAGGCGTGAATACTGGTGGTCAATTCCTTGAGCTGTTGTGGCGACGTAAAGTTACGCGCAAACAAAATCACGCCTCCGATTAGCGGATGTTGCAGTCGTTTGATGTCATCATCGGCAAGCAACAGTCCGCCAACGTCGGTCATTACCGGGCCCAATGGAATATTAAGGGTCATCGATTCACACTCAATTTTTAGGTTTAAGATCTTTCGATTATGACAAATACAAGCGCGTATTCCATCTCGTCGCTGATCGAAATGTGCGTTTGGGTAATCTGTCGAGCGAGAAGTTTGTCGGAAAGGGCTTGGCTGGTTTGAATCAGCGGCTTTCCATGTCCGTCGTGTACAACCCGAATGTCGTGCCAGCCAACGCTCTCACCGATACCAGTGCCGTAAGCCTTTGAGAATGCTTCTTTTGCCGCAAAGCGCTTGGCCAAAAACCGCGCTGGCTGCGAAGATCGGGAATATTCTGTCACCTCTTCTTCACAAAGAATGCGATGCAGGAAGCGATCACCAAACCGGAAAAGCGCCTCCTCGATGCGCTTAATGTCCACCAAATCGGTACCGATGCCGTAAATCAATCATCCTCCACGCGCTGCGACGATGTAACGCTTTACGGTCTCTGCCAATCCAAATTCCAGCGCATCAGCGACAAGTGCATGGCCAATCGAGACCTCCTTCAAATCAGGTAAGGCGTTGACAAACGCGGGCAGATTAGCGAGATTCAAATCGTGTCCCGCATTTATTTCCAACCCAGCGGATTTCGCCGCCATGGCTGTCTCTACATAAAGGTTCAACACGATCGTCTGATTTTCAGTCCCGAACGCCAGCGCGTAAGGTTCCGTATAGAGCTCGACTCTGTCTGCGCCTAAATCACGTGCTTGCTGCATCGCGCTCGGGACTGCGTCCATAAACAAGCTGACGCGAACTCCGAACGATTTCAGTTCCGCGACGATTGGCCGCAACTTTACGGCATCTTTCGCAAGATCCCAGCCATGGTCCGATGTGAACTGGCCACTTTCATCGGGTACCAACGTACATTGGTGTGGTCGTACTTGGCGAACGTATTCCAGCAGATTGTGAAACGGATTACCTTCGATGTTGAATTCCACGTTTGGAGTTGTCTGGAGCAATTGCGCCAAGTCGCTGACATCGGCTGCCCGAACATGTCGACCGTCTGGTCGGGGGTGCACCGTAATGCCATCGGCACCAGCGCTGATCACGATTCGCGCCGCGCGCGTGACGTTCGGTATATCCAACGCCCGCGTGTTCCGTAGGAGCGCAATTTTATTAAGGTTGACGCTTAATTTAGCCATGATCGAGACGTAAATTTTTCAACGCATTTCCCGTATCAATTGACGTGTGTGGAGAATCTTGTCACCAAGCAAATGGTTGATCACCATGCGCATCAACTGCTTCGACTGAATTAGGGTTTGTGGATCACGATAGTCGCAACAAGAAATGTCCATTAAGGTCTTGCCATGCAGTTGCACACCTTCTCCTGGCCTCGATTGTCGAGCCGCCAAACTTGTCGATAGTGGCCCCCGTTCGACCAGATAAAAATATTCAGATTCGGCTCTAATCGGTGCCTGACTGTCCGCTTCCTGATGGAGCTGCAGTGCATAGCCAAGTTCCTGCAGCAGTGTCACCTCAAACTGCCGCAGGATTGGCGCAATCTCTCGCGCTGAACGAGCCCCAGTCGTAAGAGTCGCGAGTGCACTGATCGTTGACGCATAGGCGTCAAACAAGCGTTCATGTGGGTCTTCTCGTGCGGCGAGTTTCAACAACAGTTCATTTAAATAGAATGCAGAAAGTAACGCGGCGCCCGACAGCTGTGGGAGGATTCTCTCTTGCTCAGCCGACTTCACGGTTTTCATTTCACTTTTGCCAAACCAGGCGAGCGCAAGTTCCTGAAATGGATTCAACATGCCTCGCAAGGTGCCATGTGGTCGTTTGGCGCCTTTGGCGACCATCACGACGCGGCCGTGCAGGCGCGTAAAAGTTTCTACAATAAGGCTGGTTTCACGATAAGCGTACGTGTGCAACACGAACGCCGAATCAGACTGGCCGATGAGTTGACGTCCTCGTTTAGCTGACGCAGTCATTCCAGCTTGCGTCGGCTGTTGGGACAAATCATTCATATCCGTACTGCCGAATCACGGCTGCGTCATCCGCCCAACCTTTCTTGACGCGAACCCAAAGTTCCAGATACACCTTACAGCCAAAGCTCGCTTCCATTTCTTTTCTGGCATCTGTGCCAATGCGCTTTAGACGTTCACCTTTCTCGCCGATGAGAATTGCCTTCTGACTCGTTTTTTCGACGACGATGCTGGCAAATATCCGTCTGAGCCCACCCACCTCTTCGTACTTGTCTATCATCACATTTGCGGCGTAAGGTAATTCGTCGCCCAACTGTCGGAATACTTTTTCACGTATAAATTCCGAAGCCATGAAGCGTTCAGAGCGGTCAGTGAACTGTTCCGCATCATGGGTTGCGGGCGCGATTGGCAGATGCTGACGGATTACTTTTTTCAGTTCGTCGAGCGTTGTCTTCTGTTTTACGCTGATCGGCACCATCGCGACAAAATTTGCCTTGCCCTGAATTTCTTTCAGGAAATTGAGTAATTTTGACTTTTCCTTAACGCGATCACACTTACTGATCGCCAAAATTAGAGACGTGCTACCCGCCGCCTGCTTGAGAACGTGCTCATCTGCCTCGGAAAATCTAAGCGCCTCGACAATCGCAACCACGACGTCAGCGTCAATGACGGTTTGACTTACCGTACGGTTGAGCACGCGGTTGAGCGCATTTTCGTGCGTTTTCTGAAAACCAGGCGTATCGACGAAAAGAAACTGTGCGTTGTCGTCCGTCAAAATTCCGGTAATCCGGTGGCGGGTCGTTTGCGCTTTATTGGATGTGATACTGACTTTTTGACCAACCAAGTGATTGAGCAACGTCGACTTGCCTACATTCGGGCGTCCTATAATCGCGACCGTCCCGCAGCGAAATTCCGTGTTCATTTTTATTGCTCTCGTAAGTGGCTCAGGCAGAATGGCTTTCAACCAACGCTTTCAGCGCCTGCGTTGCTGCGTCCTGCTCTGCCATGCGGCGGCTGGCGCCGACGCCTTGGGACGACACGCAAAAAAACGGCACATCACACCGAACGTGAAATATTTGACGATGCGACTCACCTTGAATGCGCTGCACGGTGTACTCCGGTAATGCCACGTGCTTGGCCTGTAACCATTCTTGCAAGCCAGTCTTGGCATCCTTGAGTGGTTTCGCATGTCGAACAGTCTCTATGCGAGACGCGAATAACAAACGCACGACATTCAACGCAGCATCAAAATCAGCATCAAGAAATACGGCACCGAGAATCGCTTCCAATGCGTCGGCCAGAATTGAGGGGCGATCTGCACCGCCAGTTTTTAATTCTCCGTCGCCCAAACGCAGTAGATTGCCGAATCCAAGATCAACTGAAATCTCTGCGAGTACAGATTGATTCACCAAATTTGCTCGTAACCTGCTGAGCTCGCCCTCCGGCATCGATGGAAACTGGCTGAAAATCAGATCTGCTATGCAACAGTTAAGGATACTGTCACCCAGAAATTCAAGACGCTCATTGTGCCCCGCGCCGAAGCTACGATGAGTCAATGCCTGTTGCAGAAGAGTACTGTTGGTAAAGTTATGCCCGATCTTTCGCTCAAGTTCAGTAAGCGTCATATCGATTGTTTGGCGATTAGCCGTCCTTTGTACTCACGCTGAAATCGACCAAAAGCGTATATCCCGTAAATAATGCCACTCGATGCTGCCAAGTAGCGACGACCACGGTTTCTCCGGCATCTTTGGTTATCTCTAAATCGGCCGCGGTCACGGCTTGAATGTTGTCGATAACGGCGCGACGATCAAAACTCTTCCGTATATCTGTAACGGTCCCGCTTTTGACTTCCTCGCCCTGCGCCATCGCCGCCATTACTTTCTTGACAGAAAATAGCTCCAGGTAAACCGGCACCAGTTTCAAGCCAAGTAGAAGAACCACTGCGGCGACTGCAAAAATAAAAATCAGGCCTATAAAGCCAATGCCATGCTGGTGGCGGAGATTTTTTGTCAGTATTTTCATGCGTTCCTCGCGACCGTAATCAATATTCACTCGATGGATGTGCCGATACGCTTCATAGCACCAAAATTCATCCAGACCAGTACAGCTTTTCCGACAATGTTGACTTCAGGCACAAAACCCCAATAGCGACTGTCTTCGCTGTTGTCCCGATTGTCACCCATCATAAAGTAATGTCCGGCGGGAACAGTACAGGTCATTTGGTCATCATTGTATGTGCAATTGCCGCGATTTGGGAAATCGCGGACACCACCAAGTCGTACGCTCTGCGCCTTGGGGTCAACGTAGGAAACGTGTGGTTTTTCACCTAATTTTTCCCGGATGACGTCGTAGCTCTGGAAGGCAAGGCGATCATCCACTCTCGTTTGAGAATCGAGTTGTTCAGTAATAATCGGTTTATCGTTGATCGTGAGACGTTTGTTCTTGTAGGTAATCTTGTCGCCGGGAAGACCCACAATGCGCTTGATGAAATCCTTGGTTTGATCTTCCGGGTAACGAAATACCATCACATCCCCGCGCTTCGGCAATCCCACGTCAATAATTTTTTTATTGATCACCGGGAGGCGCACGCCGTATGTGAATTTGTTGACCAGAATAAAATCACCCACCACGAGCGTAGGGACCATCGACTCAGATGGAATCTTGAATGGCTCAAATAAAAATGAGCGCAGTACAAATACAATCAGAATGACCGGGAAGAAACTCCTTGCCATCTCCACGGGAACTGGTTCCGCGGATGTGGTTGCGCGAAATTTTCTCAATAAAAATGTGTCGATGGCCCAGATCACCCCCGTCAGGATCGTCGCCAGCAGCAACACAGCCGGAAAGCCTAAAATCTCCTTTAGTGTAAGCATCCCCATCGTCGCAATAAAGAATACCGGCCAGGCGATTTCGAGCCAAGCATGTATCGGATGCTGATCCTCCCGACCCGTTGCCGTGGCGGGGGGGGATCGGGGCC
>ENA-OFCX01001303-OFCX01001303.1-metagenomes-genome-assembly--contig:-NODE-1303-length-10316-cov-2.661826_pt1 | contig 10316 bp, 8 predicted proteins | sample MGYA00153384_OFCX01 | MGnify analysis MGYA00153384
ATACCTCTCGCCGGCTATAAAGCCTACATCGTATTTTGGCTTCCTCGCTTTAATGGAGGTCATGGAACTATTAGGAAACTTAGGAAATGTTAACCTACAAAACTTATAAACAGGCTCAATCCAATCTCGATCAACTCTGCAACCAAGTTGCCGAGAGACAGAATGTGGTTATTCTCGAAAGAGAGGATGGTAAGAACGTTGCGCTAATTGCTGCTGATGAGTTAAGCAGCATGGAAGAAACTATCTACTTACTTAGTTCGCCTGCTAATGCAGCTCGTCTATATGCTGCCTTAGAGCAAGCTAAAGCTCGCACTATTAAACCTCAAACTATTGATGAACTGTTTGAGGAGCTGGAGAGCGATAGTTCTGATTTTGCAGTTGGTGAAATCCTGGATGCTAAGGTAACAAACATTAAAGGGAATAAAGTGACTTATGAAATTTTGGAAGGTGTCATTTTGACAAATAATGAACCCAAAAAAGCTAGATATCTTTCTGAAGGACAAATAGTTAAGGTTGAGATTGTAGACATTGGAGAAGACGGCACCATCAACAAGATTAAATGTGTAAATTGAAACAACGGTATCTACAAGTAATATTTGTCTAGTGGTTGATATCAGAACAAAGCCTTTTAGTGTATTAGAAGAGCGGATGACGCCAGAGCGAAGGGCGAAAATAGAAACGCGAGTTCAACTCGCGTTTCTTCATCTTACCTTTTTGGAACAGCTAAAGTCGTTGGGTTATACAGATGAGGATCTGGAAAAAGAACTCAGCAATTTTGATTCAGCCCTTTCTGATTTGTATAGCCCCGAGGATATTAATTTATCTACCCTCTATCCATATATCCAAGCTCTTGGTGGGAGTCTAAAATTAGTCGATAATTTCCCTGATAAGAAAATCGTTCTTGCTCAGTTCGAGTAAGTAATACTCAATAGCATCAAGAACAAAAAAGAGTTCGGGAGATTATAATCATCCGGATCTTTTTAGCTGATAAGCGCTTGACTTTTATCAAAATGACAGCTATTCTTTAGAAGACTAGAGAGTGAAAATATTCCAAAGACTTCAACAAGTCTTTCAAATTACCCCGCAAGGGGATGGAAACACGCCTCTAGTATGGTGATTGAACAGTTGTTTCAGTTTTCACCACTTCCCCGCAAGGGGACTTTAATTTTAATAACCTGTTGGTTTCTTGTAGTAAATAATTAGCGATCGCACGCTACTGTGCGATCGCAATTTTCTCATGCTAAAATAAACTCAATAAATTTCAAATCATTTCCAGCCTGTTCATGATAATTGCTTATTTAGTTAACCAATATCCCAAAGTCAGCCACAGCTTCGTCCGCAGAGAAGTGGCCGCTGTCGAAAGTTGTGGCGTCAAAGTCGCACGTTTTTCGATCCGCTCTTGCGAATCCGAACTCGTTGACGAAGCAGACAAGCTAGAGCAAGAATTGACGAAAGTAATCTTAGGGATTGGAGTCAAAGGTTTAGTGTTAGCTTTGCTGCGTGTTGCTCTCACCAAACCAGCCAGATTCCTCGAAGCTTTACGGTTAACATTTAAAGTAGGCTGGCATTCTGAACGGGGAATTATCCTTCATCTAGCTTATTTAGCAGAAGCTTGCGTTCTTTTAAATTGGTTTTCAGAACAGGGAATCGCACACGTTCACGCTCACTTCGGGACAAATTCAACAACTGTAGCGATGCTGTGCCACGTGCTTGGCGGCCCGACTTATAGCTTCACTGTTCACGGCCCTGAAGAATTCGATAAAGCGACTATTCTGTCTTTGGAAGAAAAAATTAAACGATCGACCTTTGTAGCAGCAGTCAGTTCCTTTGGCAAAAGTCAGCTTTTTCGGTGGTGCGATCGCACATTGTGGTCAAAAATTCACGTCATACACTGCGGTGTAGACGCTGCATTTTTAGCTCACCCGCACGTCCCTATTCCCGCAGCACCCCGCTTAGTTTGCATTGGCCGACTCAGCGAACAAAAAGGTCATTTGCTATTGCTAGAAGCGGCTAATCTGCTCGCAGTTGCAGGCTTGGATTTTAAGTTGGTATTTGTCGGAGATGGGCCGCTGCGATCGGATATTGAAAAGCAAATTGCACAGTACGGACTGCAAAAACATATTGAAATTACTGGCTGGGCCAGCAGCGATCAAGTTCGGGAACAGCTTTTAGCTTCACGCGCTATGGTATTGCCGAGTTTTGCGGAAGGTTTACCAGTAGTAATTATGGAATCTCTTGCTCTCAACCGGCCCGTAATTAGCACCTATGTTGCTGGTATCCCGGAGTTAGTAGAACCAGGTGTTTGCGGTTGGTTGGTTCCTCCGGGTTCCGCAGAAGTATTAGCTGTAGCAATGCGCGCGGCATTGGAAGCGCCTTTAGAAAAGCTAGAAGAAATGGGGAAAGCCGGAGCAGAAAGAGTTGCTCAACAACATAATGTCGCCCTAGAAGCTAAAAAATTAGTGGCGCTGTTTGAGAGTGCTATAGCAGTTGATAGTTGACAGTTGACAGTTAGCAGTCTAACTGTCAACTGGTTACCAGGCTCTGCCTGGGAACGAGTAATTAATTGTAGGGAAACGGCACTGCCGTGTCCTGATTTATGAGTTTTTAAGGAATAGGAACAGATCGCAATAATCGATCAACAATCGTCTTCGCCCTCCTTCCGCCCGCCGGAATCAAACGGTGAGAAAGTACGTGTGGTGCCAAATATTTTACATCGTCAGGAGTCGCATAATCCCGACCATCCATAAACGCCAACGCCTGAGAAGCCCGGTACAAAGACACCGCACCCCGGGGACTCACCCCGAGAGTAATCTCTTCATCCTCTCTGGTCGATCGCACCAAATCCACAATATACTGCTTCAAAGACCCTTCTACCTTCACCGCAGCGCACAAACGGCGCAACTCCTGCACTTCTTCCAAAGAAATACAAGGTTGCAAATCTTCAACTGCAAAACTATCAGAAAGCCGTTCCAACATTTGCAACTCTTCCAATGCAGCGGGATAGCCCAAAGTCAAAGACAAACTAAACCGATCCATCTGCGCTTCTGGTAGCGGAAAAGTACCTTGATATTCGATCGGGTTCTGAGTAGCAATTACAAAAAACGGGGCCGGAACATTCCGAGAAACCCCATCCACTGTCACCTGCTTTTCCTCCATCACTTCCAGCAAAGCCGACTGAGTACGCGGCGTCGCCCGATTAATTTCATCAGCTAGCAAAACATTAGCAAAAACTGGCCCAGGCAAAAACTCAAACTTCCCGCTGCTGGGATTCCAAATATTAGTGCCGGTGATATCTGTCGGTAACAAATCGGGAGTGCACTGAATCCGCTGAAACTTACCATCGATCGATCGCGCTAAAGACTTAGCAAGCAGCGTTTTACCGACACCAGGAACATCCTCCAACAGCGCGTGCCCGCCCGAAAGCACCGCTACGATCACCAAGCGAATCGCATCCGCTTTGCCAACAATCGTCTTGCCTAGATTTTGCTTGAGCCGTTCAATATGTTCTCTCATATCCCTGATTTTTAATTGTAAAATGCGATAGAACTTTAGCTCCCGGACTTCTTTGAAAAGTCAGGAATCTGGGTATTTTGTGTTTTTAGGTTGGCTTACTTAACAGCTTTCTAGCAACATCACAATCTGCCTGAATTTGAGTTTTGAGAGCATCCAGAGAAGCGAACTTTTGTTCGGGTCGCAAATACTCTACCAAACTAGCACTCAAGATTTGACCGTACAAATCCCCAGACCAATCTAACAAATGAATTTCGATCGTGGGTTGCTGGCCGTCTACCGTCGGGCGACAACCAACATTCATCACTCCATTTAGAATAGATAAATCTGATGCTTGGCTGGAAATTGGAGATTTAGGATTGTCCCACTCATAGGAATAACTTCGATCTTTGATCGTTCCGACTTCATTTTTGACTAATACTTCCACCGCGTACACGCCAAAACGCGGCAAAAACTTTTCTGGTGGTAATTCGATATTAGCGGTGGGAAATCCGATCGTCCTACCCAGCCGCTGTCCCCCAACCACAGTCCCCACTAAACTGTAAGGTCTTCCCAGCAACTGATGCGCTTTTCTGAGGTCGCCGGATGCTAGAGCTTCGCGGATTGCAGAACTGCTGATCCGATCGCCCTCACCGCAATTGTGCAGGGGTACAAGAGTAACATCAATGCCGTAGCTAGAGGCGATCGACTGCAAATCCACAGCCGTCCCAGCGCGTCCCCGTCCAAACCGAAAATCCATCCCTACGCTAATTCGACTCGCTTGTAATTGTCGCACCAGAATTTTTTCGACAAACTCATCCGCCGTCAAATCTGCTAGTTCTCGATCGAACGGCAACAGAACTAATTGCTCGACGCCCATTGCTGCCAGCAATTCTACCTTCTCTGCCAGAGGCGTCAGCAGTTTTTTGGGTTGACCTGTAAAAAATTCTTGCGGGTGCGGATCGAATGTCACCACAGTGCTGTAAGGTCGATCGCCCGCATCAGAATCATCACCACAGAGGCTATTGCCCGCCGAGTCGTTGTCGCAAGTCGCCGGATGTTTGCTTTCCAAATTTTCATCTTTGCCAGCGTTTGAGCGCAGGCTTTGCCCCGGGGGAAAAACCGTTGCAGAATTTGGCCCAAAGGTCGATCGACTTAAAATTGGCTGCACGACTTGTCGATGCCCTAGGTGCAAACCATCAAAGTTTCCCAAGGCAACAGAAGTTGGAGTCAGAGCAGCGGTACAAGAAGAAGTTACCCACACGTTTAAGATTTTGACATACGAAAGCCAGATTACGATCGCCAATCGATTTTAGATTAGAGATTACAGAATTGAGTCCACCGATCGATCTAGGAGCTTGAACTTTGGTCTAAACTTTTTTGTTTTCCACAACATAAGCCGGGGGCTTGTATCTATCTTTGACTGAGGCCAGCCCTAACTTAAATTTTAGATTTCCGACCTCAAGATTTCTGAATCGGAAACCTCAAATCCATTACACAGAAACTTTAGGGGCTTGCACCGATGCTTCAGAGACATCGCTGTTAGGAGGTACTAACTGTAACGACAAACCTTCCCGCGCCATCAAACTGTTCGGGAACCTTTGAGCCACTTGCTCTCCCACCTTGTCTAAAAACTCGTCATTGTGCAGGGGGTCGTGGTGAAAAATTACCAACTTTTTGACATTAGCCGCCTTTGCCACCTTCACCGCTTCCTGCCAAGTCGAATGTCCCCAGCCAACCCTGCTGTTCTTCTCGGCATAATACTCCTCATCGGTATAAGTAGCATCGTAGATTAGCACCTCAGCATCCCGAGCCAAATACAGCACATTTTCGTCCAAACGATCGGAAAAATGTTCGGTATCAGTCACGTAAGCAGCCGAATACCCTCGCCAGTTGACGCGGTAGCCTACAGCTTCCCCAGGATGGTTCAACAAAGCAGTTTCCACCTTAATATCTCCGATCGAGATCGGTTCACCCACTTCTATATCATTAAATTTTAGGTCTGCCCCCATAATTTGCAGGGGTACCGGAAAATTTGGGTGGAGCATCTGGTCGTTCAGTCGCTGCTGGATAGTAGCCTTATTAGGAGGAGGAGCAACTGCGCCATAAATGTGAAAACAATTGCCCTTGACAAAAGCTGGGATAAAGAATGGGAATCCTTGAATGTGATCCCAGTGAGAGTGAGTAAAAAACATATGAGCTTCTACGGGCATTTGCGAGAGGAGAGTTTGTCCCAACACCCGCAATCCAGTACCGCCATCGAAAATTAGGCGACTGTCACCCACTCGCATTTCTATACAGGGCGTGTTGCCCCCGTAACGTACTGTTTCAGCCCCGGGAGAGGCTATGCTACCTCTAACACCCCAGAAGTGAACCGTGAATTGGTTTTGCATACTAGACATCGGTTTTACTGGAAAATTGTTCCGGCGAGCGTAAGGTGTTTGTATATTGATAAGGGCTTTAGGATCAAACCCAAGCTCTTTGATGGTCTAGTTCCCCACTTATAAAGGAAGTGCCAAGACTCTTGCTTGCGAGGGAATGCAAAACTGTTGGACTTGACAACTGAGCAAGAAATTACAAGGTAGACGTTGGAAGTCTCGATCATAAGTATTCTTTTTCTCTCTCCACTAGCCTAACCTCCGCAGACACACTTTGGGGCAGCAGTTCTGCCTGAGTCTGGTCAAAAGCCACTATTTTGCTAGCCTCTGCACTTGCCCAAGGCTCAAGGGCAGTGAGTTGTAGAGCCGATGCTGCTTTACGAGTCTGAACCTGAATGATGACCCTCCTGCTATTTAGTCCGGTCGATCGGTCCCTACGCTAGCCCTACCAAAATTACGGCTAATTTACCGAACTCGATTTGCTCCCATCAATTCAAAAATTTTAGCAGTTTAGGAATGATCCTGCTATTTATTCTCACACAATTCTGTCTTTATCCAAGGGCTGGCCCCGAGGCTGCTCTTCGTCCTAGCGGTTAACCTGTGAAGCCAGCCTCATCTAAATTGGGCAGATTCTAGGCCTGTTCTGCGACGGGCATCCGGGATAGATTTTCGACACACATTCCTCGGCGGACTTATTGAATCACTCAAAGTCCCCAAATTTCTGAAATTTTAATTTTTTCGGTTTTTTGCCCGCATAAGCCTCTGCATCTAGATTGTCTGTGGTATGAGAGGGGGAGAGAGGAAGGGGGGCAGGGCTGTTTCATTCTCTTGTAGGGGCCGCCCCCCGTGGCTGCCCCAATCTCACCAAACACATACAAAATCGTGGACACGGAGGGCGGGCACGGGGGCACCGCCCCTACAAAACGATGATTTACCTGAGAATGAAACAGCCCTGCGGCGCGAGGGACTTCAGTCCCCGTATTCTTTCTTTCTTTATTTGAACAAGTTAATCACACTATAAACAGAACTCTTAAACCAGCTCTAGCAGAAAAATAGCTAAAAAAATTCCGATGAGCAAGCCGATCGCGATTCCCTCAGTTTCCGTCACCTACGCCCAAGATGGCACTTCTACCCGCCCCAACGCCCTGGGTATGCGCCCGATGCAAGAACGCGCCTACCAAAAGCGCGGCGAACAATATCTCCTGATCAAATCGCCCCCCGCCTCCGGCAAAAGTCGGGCATTGATGTTCATCGCCCTGGACAAACTAGAGAACCAGAACCTCAAGCAAGCCATTATCGTAGTGCCAGAAAAGGCGATCGGCTCCAGCTTCCACAACGAGCCGCTGACTCAGTTTGGCTTTTGGGCCGATTGGCAAGTCGAACCGAAGTGGAATCTCTGCGACGCACCGGGAAACGACGGCGGCAAAGTGGGCGCGATGCAGAAGTTTCTAGCCAGCGATGCCAAGATTCTGGTCTGCACTCACGCCACCTTCCGTTTTGCGGTGGACAAATTCGGTATCGAAGTCTTAGACGATCGCCTGATCGCGATCGACGAATTTCACCATGTTTCTGCCAACCCAGACAACAAACTGGGCGATCGTGTCCGCCAACTCATGGCCCGCGACAAAACCCACATTATAGCCATGACCGGCTCCTACTTTCGCGGCGATGCCGAAGCTGTGCTCGCTCCGCAAGACGAGTCGAAGTTCGATACCGTCACCTACACCTACTACGAACAGCTCAACGGCTACCAATACCTGAAGCAGCTCGACATCGGTTACTACTTCTATGCGGGTAGCTACACCGACGAGATTGTGCAGGTGCTAAACCCCAAAGAGAAAACCATTCTGCATATTCCCAATGTCAACTCCCGCGAGAGTACGAAGGACAAGATCCGCGAGGTGGAACACATCATCGAAGAATTGGGGGAATGGCAGGGCACCGATCCCAGTACGGGATTTCAACTCGTCAAAACCGCCGATGGTACGATTCTCAAAATCGCCGATCTCGTAGACGATGACCCTGCCAAGCGAGATAAAGTCTCCGCCGCCCTAAAAGACCCCGATCATAAGCACAATCGCGATCGTGTGGACATTATTATCGCCCTGGGCATGGCGAAAGAGGGCTTCGATTGGATCTGGTGCGAGCACGCCCTGACGATCGGCTACCGCTCCAGTTTGACCGAGATTATTCAGATTATCGGTCGCGCCACCCGCGATGCACCAGGAAAAACCCGCGCCCGATTCACTAACCTGATTGCCGAGCCGGATGCCGCCGAATCTGCCGTCACCGAGGCGGTGAACGACACGCTCAAAGCCATTGCGGCCAGCCTTTTGATGGAGCAAGTGCTCGCGCCGCGCTTCGAGTTCAAACCCAAGCGCCCCGACAATCGACCAACACCGGGCTTCGACTATGGAGAGGATGGTTACAATCCTGGCAAGTGCAACGTGGGCATCAATCCAGAAAAAGGCTTGATTCAAATGGAAATTAAGGGGCTAGCCGAACCTAAAAGCCCGGAAGCCGATCGTATCTGTCGCGAAGACTTGACCGAACTGGTGACGGCCTTTGTCCAAGATAAGCCTACGATCGAGCGTGGCCTATTTGATGAGGAACTGGTGCCGGAAGAACTAACCCAGGTTCGCATGGGCAAAATCATCAAAGAGAAGTTCCCAAACCTAGATGATGGCGATCGAGAAGCAATTCGCCAACACGCGATCGCAGCGCTAACTCTCGTCCAACAAGCTAAAAAAACCATGAACGAAGGCGGTGGAACCTATACCACTAATCCCGGCAATGGCGAGGCCGCGAAAAACACTGCCCTCATCGACGGGGTAAGGCAGTTTGCGCTATCCGTCACTGAGTTGGATATGGATCTGATCGATCGCATCAATCCCTTCGGTGAAGCCTACGCAATCTTAGCCAAGTCCATGAGCGAAGAACGGTTGCGACAGGTGGCGGAAGTTATTGCGGCCAAACGGATTGTCCTTAGTGTAGAAGAAGCGCGGGAATTAGCCAGACGAGCGGGTCATTTCAAGCAAGAAAAAGGCCGGTTGCCCTCCCTCACGGCGGCAGATCCGTGGGAAAAACGGATGGCTGAAGGGGTTGCTTTCCTCACACGCAAAGTGAAGGAGGAAAAAAATGCCTAAGTACACAACCGATGAAGATTTGGAGTTGCTGGCCGAATTGGGTGTAGACATTGCCCCCGAACCATCCGGCCAGCGTTCAGCTAGAGAAGAGCGGATGATCGCAGGCTTTGAGGAGATCGAGCGGTTTGTGGAGGAACATGGCAGACTGCCTCAGCATGGGGAGGATTGCGATATTTTCGAGCGGCTCTATGCGGTGCGGCTCGATCGCCTGCGAGAATCAGAGGAATGTCGCGCAGTCTTACAGCCGCTAGACTCACGCGGGCTGTTAGATGCTGAGACTGATACTACAGAAGAAAATTTTACAGATGAAGCACTGCTGGACTCTCTTGGCATCGATGCAGCCTCAGAGAACGATGTAACCCAGCTTACTCATGTGCGATCGCGCAGCGAAATCAAAGCAGCGGAGGAAATCGCCCAACGGACTCCCTGTCAGGACTTTGATGAATTCCAACCCATCTTCGAGAAAGTGCAGCGCCAATTGCAGTCGGGGGAACGGCAAACCGTCAAATACCAGGATTATGCGGCTGTAAAGGAAGGTGATTTGTTCATCGTTGATGGGCAGAAAGTGATGGTGGTTGATATGGGTGAGCCGTTTGTCAGCGACTATGGTCGATCTGACTGTCGGCTGAGGGTAGTTTATGATAATGCGACTGAGAGCGATTTGCTAGTGCGATCGCTCCAGCGTGCTTTAAATAAAGACAAGGCCAGCCGCCGCATCACTGTTACGGATTTCGGCCCGCTGTTTGCAGGTGTTGAAGCAGCGGACGACTTACCGACGGGCTATATTTACGTGCTCAGGAGCAAATCCGAACATCCCTTCATTGCCGAGAATCGGTCTATTATTCACAAGATCGGCGTCACCGGAGGAGACGTAAAAAACCGAATTGCCAACGCCAAGAAAGACCCCACCTATCTGCTAGCAGATGTGAAAATCGTCGTAACATTTAAATTGGCAAATATCAACCGGAAGCGACTTGAGGCACTGCTTCATAAGTTCTTCGCCAGCGCTCGATTGGATTTGGAATTCCAGGATCGCTTCGGTATGCCAGTGCAGCCGAGGGAGTGGTTCATGGTTCCACTAGAAGTGATTGAAGAGGCGATCGAAAAAATCAAGGAAGGAACCATTGAGGGATTCCGGTACGATCGGAAAACAGCAAGTCTCGTGCGATCGTAAGCTGTAGGATGTGTCAGCTACGATTTTCGATTTAAGTGGCGCAATCTCACCACTGACGCACCGAACCCAACCAACGGTGCGTCAGAATTATATTTTTTGTGGCGATTCAGAATCTCACAACTGACGCAC
>ENA-OFCX01001306-OFCX01001306.1-metagenomes-genome-assembly--contig:-NODE-1306-length-10310-cov-3.509508_pt1 | contig 10310 bp, 7 predicted proteins | sample MGYA00153384_OFCX01 | MGnify analysis MGYA00153384
TGGGCGGCCTGTGCATCAACAGCGGCCGCGCCGCCCAAGCCCTGGCGCACACCCGTGTGGCCTGGGTCGAACTGCAGGCCCTGCTGACGGAGGACGCCACGCAGCAGACGTGGCTGTCTCAGCGCCGCTTTTTGGCGCTGAACCACGGCCGTGCGCTGCTGGCGGTTGGGCAGCCTGCCGAGGCGCTCTCGGTGCTGCAGGTGTCGGCAGACTGGCTGACCGCACTGCGCGACGCCGCCAAGGCGAGCCCGATGCATTTGCGTCGGCTGGCCCAGACCCGATTGGCGCAGGCTCAAGGCCTGCATGCCCTGGGCCGGCTCGCCGAGGCCTTGGCCCTTGCCCGCACAGCCGCTGCAGAGTTGCAAGCGCTGGTTCAGGCGCAGCCCGGTGACCGCGACCACGCGCTGGCGCTGGGCGAATGCGCCTGCGCGCTGGCGCTGTGGTGTGCGGGCCGCGCGGACAACCGAAACCCGGAGGCAGCGGTCGATGCCCTGACTGATGCGGATATCGAAGCCGAAGCCGATGCCGATGTGGATGCTGACACCGACACCGACACCGACACCGACACCGATGCCGACGCTGCCGAAGCCTGGCGCGCCTGCGCGCTGTCCGCCTACCAAGCCGCCGAGCGTCTGCAGGTGCTGACCGCCGACCACGCGCGGCGTGCACATGATTTGGGTGTGGCAGCTGTAACTTGAGTTCCTGCCGCGCGCGCTTCTGGATTTCGCCGCGCTGCAGTCAACCCGCGCGCCGCCGCTTCACGGCCGCTGCCAGCCCTTCCAGCAGCGCCACCGAATCGTCCCACCCGATGCAGGCATCGGTGATGCTCTTGCCGTGCTCCAGCTTGGCCGGGTCGTCCTTGCCGGGCGTGAACGTCTGCGCGCCGGCCTGCAGGTGGCTTTCCACCATCACGCCAAAGATGCAAGGGCTGCCCGCAGCCATTTGCGCGCCCACGTCTTTCATCACGTCGATCTGACGCTGGTGCTGCTTGCTGGCGTTGGCATGGCTGGCGTCCACCATCAGCCGGCACGGCAGCTTGGCGGCCTCGATCTCGGCGCAGGCGGCCGCGACGCTCGCAGCGTCGTAATTCGGTGTCTTGCCGCCACGCAGGATGACATGGCAATCCCTGTTGCCGCGCGTCTCGACAATGGCCACCTGGCCGTTCTTGTGCACCGACAAGAAATGGTGTGGCCTGGCGGCCGCCTGAATGGCGTCGATGGCAATCTTGATGTTGCCGTCGGTGCCGTTTTTGAAGCCCACCGGCGCACTCAGGCCACTGGCCAGTTCGCGGTGCACCTGACTCTCAGTGGTGCGCGCGCCAATGGCGCCCCAGGCGATCAGGTCGCCGATGTACTGCGGGCTGATCACGTCAAGAAATTCGCTGGCCGCCGGCACACCCAGGCGGTTGATGTCCACCAGCAACTGCCTCGCGATGCGCAGGCCCTCGTGGATGCGAAAGCTCTCGTCAAGGTAGGGATCGTTGATCAGCCCTTTCCAGCCCACCGTGGTGCGCGGCTTTTCGAAGTACACGCGCATCAGCACCTCCAGGTCACCGGCGTGTTTCTCACGCTCGGCCCTGAGCTTGCGCGCGTACTCCAGTGCGGCCATCGGGTCGTGTATGGAGCAGGGGCCGATCACCACCAGCAGCCGGTCGTCGTCACCCGCCAGGATGCCGCGGATGCGTTCACGCGTGTTCTTCACCAGCGCCTCCAACGGGGTGCCGGCGATGGGAAAAAAGCGGATCAGGTGTTCCGGCGGCGGCAGTGGCGTGACATCGCGGATGCGCTGGTCGTCAGTCTGGCTGGTGCGCTCGCTCAGGGCCAGGCGCCCGTCGGGCGGATTCGCGGAATTCGGGTTCATGGGGTGGTCTTTCATCAGCCTCTGAAACGAAAAAACCGCCGGGGCCGCCGGCGGTTGGTCTGGGTGCTGTGCCTCGTCTCGCTTGCTCAGCATCCCACAACTGCCGGGCGAGGCGAGATCGAAAAATGCGCAAGATGAACAACATTCCACATCCGGTACGAATTTAGCACGGCGCCCCCGGACGGACAGCTGGGCACACGGGTGGCTCAATACGCATCGGCCTCGAAGCCAGCAGCCCGCAACTGCGCCACGACTTCGCTCACATGCGCAGGGTTTCGCGTTTGCAGAACCAGCTCGACTTCAACGCTTTGCGCCGACAACGACGAAAACGCACGCTGATGGTGCACCTCGTCGATATTCGCGCCGGCATCACCCACCACGGCGGTGATGCGCGCCAATACACCCGGCGTGTCGCGTGCGTTCACACGGATGCGCGCCAACCGGCCAGCGCGCACCATGCCGCGTTCGATGATGGCCGACAGCAGCAATGGGTCGATGTTGCCGCCGCAAAGCACCAGGCCCACCTTGCGGCCGGCAAAGCGGGCCGGGTACTTCAGCAACGCCGCCAGGCCGGCAGCGCCGGCGCCTTCGACCACGGTCTTCTCGATCTCCAGCAGCATCAATACGGCCTGCTCGATGTCGCCTTCGTCGACCAGCACCAGGTCGTCGACATGCCGGCGGATGATCTCGCGCGTGATCGCGCCAGGCAGGCCCACCGCGATGCCCTCGGCAATGGTGCTGGTGCCTTGCGCATGGGTGGTGCCCTTGATGGCGTTGACCATGGCCGGGAAGCGCGAGGTCTGCACACCGACGATTTCCACGCCCGGCTTGATGGCCCGCACCGCAGTGGCCATGCCGCTGATCATGCCGCCGCCGCCGACCGCGATGACCAGCGTGTCCAGGTCCGGCTGGGCTTGCAACATCTCCAGGGCAATGGTTCCCTGCCCGGCAATGACCCCCAGGTCGTCGAAGGGGTGCACAAAGGTCAGGCCCTCAGTGGCTGCCAGTTGCAGGGCGCGCTCGCGCGCATCGTCGAAGGTTTCGCCGTGCAACACCACTTCGGCGCCAAAGCCGCGCGTGCGTTCCACCTTGACGGTCGGCGTGTGCAGCGGCATCACGATGACGGCACGCAGCCCGAGGCGCTGGGCATGGTGCGCCACGCCTTGCGCGTGGTTGCCGGCTGAGGCTGCGATGACGCCCTTCAGCGCATCGCCAGACTCCAGCAGCAAGGCCAGTTTGTTCAACGCCCCACGTTCCTTGAACGAAGCCGTGAACTGCAGATTCTCGAATTTCAGGAAAATCTGGGCTCCGACGATTTGCGACAGCGTCTTGCTCTCCACGCAAGGCGTGTCGAGCACCTGGCCGGCAAGCCGGCGCACGGCGGCCTGGATGTCATCAAGATGGAGTTCGGGCGGCATCTGCACAGTGTCGACGATCAACCAGACACAAGGCCCGCGTGCGGCAAAAACAGTGAAGCCCGCTTGGTGCGGGCTGGCTGCCTTCCTCAACGCCTGATCGCAACGGCCTGGGACCTGAAGCACCAGACGGCCTTGGCCGTGGGCTGCGGCACCGCTGGCAGGAACGCATCCAAGCCGAACTCGCTGACCAGGGAATCAAAGCAGGCCACAACCGCATCGCTTCAGCAATGCGGCAGGTCTCGTGATCCAAACGCTGAACATGGCGCTCATCAGTCGCAAGCCGCAGGGCGTCATCCACCACTTCGATCACCCGGGACTGAACAGTTAGGCCCTATGTATCGCCTGGCCTCAGTAAAGCCGAAGCCATCAGCACCAGCAGGAAGCGATCCAAGACCGTGTCTTGATCTGCAGCAGCCTGGACGAGTTTCATCGTGCCCGCCAGCGGCTGCAGTTGCAGTTCGCGCGTCTCAGCCCTCAGACCCGCGCGCGCCCGTGCAAGCAGTTCTTGCAATACGTCGGCGCTTTGCGCGGACAACAAACCGGCCAGCGGTCGCCCCAGCAAATCATCGCGCGCCCCACCCAACAACCACGCGCCGGCAGGATTGATCTCGTACAAGACGGTCGTCGCATCGATGGTCATGTAGCCGACGGGCGCCCGCTCAAGCAGGGCTGCGTGGCGCATCAGCGCCGCCTCAAGATCCGACCGCGAGCGACTCAGCTCCTCCTGCTGCAGATCCAACTCGACCTGATGGACCTGCATCTCGTGCAGCAGGGCCAGAGCGTCGGCTCCCGTCGATGGCGAAGACGCCAATCGGTACAACACCGCCAAAGCATCGGCTGTGTCGGCTCGTTGGGGGTCCTTCGAAGCGCCAGCTTTCAACTTCGCCAACGCACGCTTGCGCAAGTTCGTGTGGACATCAACCGCGTCACTCGCATAAGTCATTTGAACTCCTTCTGATTGAGTCAACCGGCGAGCGCAATGAAGCTGTTCACCGGCCGCTAAGCCTTGCGCAGACGTGCTTCCAAGTCTTTGGCTGCGGTGATGTCGATGAGGGTGATGACCACGCCTTGAATAACGTTGGAGAGTGTTCGGTACGGTTTGATGCGCACCATGAACCAGAGTCCGTCGGTGGTCGTGATCTGCTTCTCCGTGGGCGTTAAGGTGCGCAACGTCTCCTTGGCATCATCGTTGAGTTTCGGGTAGTTCAACGTACTCGCCAAATCCGTCAGGGGTCTGCCGATATCGCCTTCACGAAGTTGGATGATGCGCGTAATCTTGTCGGTGTAACGGCGCACGTTCAAGCTGCTGTCCAGGAACAGCGTGGCGATGTCAGTGCTGTTGAGCAGATTCTGCATATCACTCTGAGCCAGCGCGAGGTCGTCCAGCTTCGATTGCAATTCGCCATTCAGCGTCTGAAGTTCCTCATTCATCGACTGAGATTCTTCCTTCGACGTGGTCAGTTCTTCGTTGGCCGACTGAAGTTCTTCATTGGTCGACTGCAGTTCTTCGTTGGCCGTCTGCAACTTTTCTGCCGACGCGCCCATTTCCTGGCGCAGAGTCTGTATCTCGTCCTTGCTGCCTTGTAGTTCTTCGGCTGTCGCGGCGCCAAGCAGGCTGCCTGGCCGGCCGCGTCTGCGCTTGACAGGAAGCTGCTCGACAGCTTCACGAAAGACGATCATCGCTAAACCGGCCAAAGACTGCGGCGAAAGCATGACCTTCACTGTCACGTTGAGCGCAACCTGAGCACCGTTGCCCAAAAGCAGCCCCCGCAACTCAACAGTGCCTTGCGCTTGCACCGCCTGCCGCAGCGCTGCCGCGATTTGCGTCCGGATCGCGGGTAGAGCCATCACGTGGATGTTCCAATTCGCCTTGCCGGACGCCGGCTCTAGATATTTGCTGACGCTGCCGTTGATGAAAACGACATCGCCCTGCTCGTTGACCAGCACCGCTGCTGGCGAAACTTCTTGAAGCAGCACTTGTTCAGCGTCGGACTGCAGGTTGTTGGATTCCACGGCCGGCTGCGACAACTTCGCCTCATTGGGCAGCCGGCTTGATGGCTGGCGAGGAAGGATGGGGAAATCCAACGATCCGGCGCTGAGAGCATGCTCGTTACGCCGGTAAAGCCGTGATTTCTGGCTAATTGGCGTGAACAAGCCATTCGAGTTGCCGACAGTCTCAGAGCTTCCCAACAGCAGTGCGCCGCCCGAGAGCAGGCTGTAGCTGAACAGCGGCATCAAACGCCGTTGCAGGCTTGCGTTGAAATAGATCATCAGGTTGCGACAGCTGAGCAGGTCCAGCTTGGTAAAGGGCGGATCCAGTATCACGTCGTGCTGCGCAAACAGCACCATTTCTCGAACCTGCTTGTCGATCAAGTAGCCGTCGCCCTGGGCGGAGAAAAATTTCGCCAACCTCGCCGCATCCATCTCGGTCGCTATCTTCGCTGGGTACCAGCCTCTGCGGGCGGTGTTGATTGCGTCCGCGCTCAGGTCACTGGCGAAAATCTGAATCGAATACCCCGCCGCCGCGGGCAGTTCGGCCACCACTTCCTTAAAGACCATTGCCAGGGAGTAGGCTTCTTCACCGGTTGAGCAGCCCACCACCCAGGCCCGCAGGCGGTGGCCTTCAGCGCCGCGCGTGAGCAAGACCGGCAGCACAAATTCCTTGAGCTCTTGCCAGACCTCGGGGTCGCGAAAGAAGCTGGTCACGCCGATCAGCATTTCCTTGAACAGCAGGTCCAACTCTTGCGGATTCTTTTTGACAAATCCATCGTAGGCGGCCTGAGTAGCCAATCCATGCACGCTCATGCGGCGTTGGATGCGTCGGCGCAGCGTGCTGGGTTTGTAGTCCGACAGGTCGTGTTTGCAGCGCTCGTGCAGCAAATGCAGGATCGAGTGGAGGGCTTGCTCATTGTTCTCGTCGCTGCCCTCGGGGTACTGCGAACCGGCCTGCTGCTCGGCCGCGACGCGCAAAATGTGAGCTGGCAGGTCGGCAGACAGCCCGACGATGTCGACGCAGCCTGCGGCGATGGCGCTCTTGGGCATCGAGTCGAATTGCGCTGATTCGGGCGATTGGACTAACGTCAGCCCGCCCTGTGACTTGATGGCCTGCAAACCCAGGGTGCCGTCAGACCCCATGCCCGACAACACCACGCCGACGGCCCGCTCTCCCTGGTCCCGCGCGATGGAGGAGAACAGCAGATCGATGGGCAGCCTTAACCCACGTGGCTGCGCCGGTGGCGCCAAGTGCAATACGCCTGCCGCCAACGTCAAGTCGCGGTTGGGTGGAATGACATAAACGACATCGGGCTCCAAACGCATGCTTTCGGCGGCTTCGAACACGGGCATCGCCGTGCTGCGCGCCAGCAGTTCGACCAGCATCGCCTTGTGCGTAGGGTCCAGGTGCTGAACAACCACGTAGGCCAACCCGCTGGCCGCTGGCACCCCAGCCAGAAATTGCTGAATCGGGGCAAGGCCACCTGCGGAAGCACCCACTCCGACAGCACGCGTTGCGACGGACGTGCTCGCGTTCCCATTACTGCCGACTATCGGAGGTGGACTCATGCGGAAGTATGACGGCCGGTCCTCGGCCTACGTGGCCTGCTTGTCCGGCAGCAGGCGGTCATATTCCTGTTTGACGACTGCATAACACTCGCAGGTACGACTTTCGAGCGCCGGGCGGTCAACGACCGTAATGTGGCCTCGCGCATACTTGATCAGGCCCGCCTTCTGCAGCGCGAAGGCCGCCTCCGTCACTCCCTCCCGCCGCACGCCCAGCATGCTGGCGATCAGCTCTTGCGTCATCTTCAGCTCGTTGGTGGCCAGACGGTCCAAGCTCAACAACAACCAGCGGCACAACTGCTGATCCACGTTGTGGTGTCGGTTGCAAACGGCCGTCTGCGCCATTTGCGTGATGAGAGCTTGCGTGTAGCGAAGCAACAGACGCGCGACCGGGCCGCCCCGTTCAAAAGCTTCCACCAGCACTTTCGCCGGCAGACGGAATCCGCGACCGGCACTTTGAACGACAGCCCGGCTCGGCGTCGAGTTGCCGCCCATGAAAAGAAACACCCCGACGATGCCCTCGTTGCCCACCACGGCAAATTCTGCCGATGCTCCGTTCTCCATCACATAGAGCAATGCCACGATGCTTGTGGTGGGAAAATACACATGCCCCAGGGCCTTACCCGACTCATAGAGAACTTGCCCAAGCGGCATGTCAACTTCCTCTAATAGCGCTTCCCATTGCTGATAGGCAAATTGCGGCAGCGCTGACAGCAAGCGGTTCCCTTTTGGTTCCATTAAGTCAGTCAATCCCCGGGAAACATGCCAGTGCGGGCCACCCGTAGCCGGGTGGATGGGGGATGCCCAACGCCAGAAGATTTGCGCACCAACTGGCTGTAGTGTGGACGACAACGCGTGTGCCGACGGAGCCAAAAACGGCGTGTGCGTTACCGAACCGACTCGCCGTAATTTGCAACTGATACTCAAGAGGCGCGTTTGCCGGTAGGCATGGCGAGCGCTGAAGAGATTTCGGCATTCATGGAACGCAAGAAAAGGCGGCGCGATGGCTAAAATTGTCCAGACTGCAAATCCCCCTTCTAATGGCGACCGACTGGGAAAATGCCTCACCGGCATCAGAGGATTCGACGAAATTACAGAAGGCGGCCTGCCGAGAAGCAGGGTTACGCTTGTTAGCGGAGGAACGGGTTCCGGCAAGACGCTGCTAGGAATCGATTTCCTAGTCAACGGCGTGTTGATGTACAAGGAGCCGGGAGTTTATATGTCCTTCGAAGAATCCGAAGACGAACTCTATCAGGATGTTGCTTCCCTTAACTTAGATTTACGCACGCTTGTTGCAGAAAAATCAATCTGTTTCGAGCACGTTGTGCTGGAGCGCACTGATATTCAAGAAAAAGGTGACTTTAATCTTGAAGGAATTTTTATCCGCCTAGAATTGGCGATTCAATCTATAGGTGCCAAACGAGTTGTCCTGGATTCAATTGAGTCACTGTTTGCCGGAATTGCTGACACAGGTATTCTTCGTCTCGAAATCAAGCGGCTTTTTAGGTGGCTCAAACAAAGGCAAGTAACAACCATCATTACTGGCGAACAAGGGCAAAATTCATTTACTCGCCATGGTCTCGAAGAGTTTATTTCAGATTGTATAATTCTTTTGGATAATAGAGTTCGACAACAAGTTTCAACCCGAAGGATTCGCGTTGTCAAGTACCGCGGCTCGAATCACGGAACCAACGAATACCCGTTCGTCATAGATAAAGATGGTCTTTCTGTCATTCCTATCACTTCGACAGGGCTCGATCATCCCGGAACTGCCGAGAAAGTCTCGACAGGCATCCCATCTTTGGACAAGTTGTTTGCAGGTAAAGGTTACGCCAGAGGCAGCACCGTACTTATTTCAGGCACCGCCGGCACGGGCAAGACCAGTCTTGCAGCTTCATTCGCGCAAACGACTTGCGCGAACAACGAGCGGTGCCTGTATTTGTCTTACGAAGAATCGCCCGGGCAGCTTACTCAGAACATGCGTTCCATAGGCATCAACCTGGAGCAATGGTCGAACAAAGGTTTATTGAAGATAATTTCTACGAGGCCCGCGTTTTTTGGTCTCGAGACGCATTTGCTAGAATTGTACAAATTACTCGTCGAATTTCAGCCAAGATCGGTCGTTATAGATCCAGTTACCAGCCTTATCGGGCAGGCTGAAACGGCGGAAGTCCAGTCGATGCTGACCCGGATGATCGACGCGCTGAAATCTCGGCGCATCACTGGGTTGTTCACGAGTCTGGTCTCATCCGACGCTCAGAACGACACGAGCGGTGAAATAGGCGTCTCTTCCTTGATCGACACTTGGATCGTAGTCAGAGAATTGGAGGAGAATGAAGGCAGACGACGGACTCGCGGGCTTTACATTGTCAAATCGCGTGGTACGGGCCATTCGAGCGATGTACAAAAGCTGATCGTGAGCGACAATGGAATCCGGGTGGTGCCCATGCAGGGTGAAACTACTGCTAACGTCGATCAAAAAAAGAAGGTTGGAAAGATCGCGGTCGCTAAAAAATAGGCGTAGCCACTAAATAATTTCATGGAGCGGCACGGCACGTGCAACCAACTCGCCCTACCTTTATTGTCGGCATTGGTGCTTCCGCCGGGGGTCTTAACGCCTATAAAGCGTTTTTCGATGCGTTGTCACCCAGCACAGGGATGGCATTTGTAGTTATATCTCATATTTTGCCAGCCGCCCATAGTCAATTGGCAGAAATTTTATCGCGTCATACGAAAATGCCCGTCACATTGGCCAGATCAGGGCTGGAGATATTATCTAACGCAGTCTATGTGATCCCCGCCGACGCAGACCTTTCAATCGAGAACGGCGCTTTGAAGGTCGTTTCGCCGCGCACCCGCAGGAATGCACAGGTTAATTTATTTTTCTCATCGTTGGCAATCGCCATGGGCTCGCGCGCCATTGGTATAGTGTTTTCGGGTTACGACGGTGACGGCGCCGAGGGATGCAAAGTTATCAAGGCTTTTGGGGGAACAACCTTTGCACAGGATACTTCTGCCGAAGTCAGCGGCATGCCTGTCAGCGCTCAAGCTACCGGGTGTGTTGATTTCGTTTTGTCGCCGGGCAAAATTCCTGCGGAACTCAACAGATTGACAGAACAATTCGCTGGGAAATAGGCGGTTATTGGCATCTGCATGCATCCAGCCTCGGCATTTTGCGCGGAGTGCTCAGCGTTATGTCGTGCCAATCCCTTTGAGAACGCCATGACGGCTTTCATCCGCCGCCGCTTCTCAGTGGTGATGTAAACCGTCGCGGTGACCAGCGAAGCATGACCCAAGTTCTGCTGTGCAATCTCGATTGGCATTCCGCCATGTTTGTGGGGCGGCGTGCGAGCGGCCCTCCGAGTTCGTAAACATTCGGTGAATCCGTCGAGTGTTGCGATGGTCACTGCGCCAGGACCCCCGAGTTCGACACCAAACGCTGCAAGTGTTTGATTTGTATAGAGGCGACCTTTC
>ENA-OFCX01001307-OFCX01001307.1-metagenomes-genome-assembly--contig:-NODE-1307-length-10307-cov-3.851639_pt1 | contig 10307 bp, 11 predicted proteins | sample MGYA00153384_OFCX01 | MGnify analysis MGYA00153384
CCGAAGGCCGGCAGGTGTACTGGGTGTGCCCACTGATTGAAGAAAGTGAAGTGCTGGACTTGACCAACGCTACCCAGACGCATGAAGCACTGACAGCTGCCCTGCCCGGCGTGCTGGTCGGCCTGCTGCATTCACGCATGCCCGTGGCCGAGAAAAAAGCCGTGATGGCTTTGTTCAACGACGGCGTGATGGCCGTGCTGGTCAGCACCACAGTGATTGAAGTCGGTGTCGATGTGCCGAATGCATCGCTGATGGTGATTGAACATGCAGAGCGCTTTGGGCTCAGCCAACTGCACCAATTGCGCGGCCGGGTGGGGCGCGGCGCGGCGGCATCAGCCTGCGTGCTGCTGTACGCCACTGGCGATTCGTCGCGGCTGGGTGATACCGCCAAAGCCCGCCTGAAAGCCATGGTGGAAACAAATGACGGTTTTGAAATTGCCCGGCGTGATTTGGAGATTCGGGGACCAGGTGAGTTTTTAGGGGCCAGGCAGTCAGGCGCGCCTTTGCTCAGGTTTGCTGACCTCGCTGTGGATGCGGCGTGGCTGGCATGGGCGCGCGGTTTGGCGCCTGTGATGCTGGACAAACATGCTGCTTTGGCAGCGCGGCATGTTTTGCGCTGGTTGGGAAGCAAAGGGGATTTTTTAAAAGCTTGAACAACTTTGGGTTGATTGCTTCTCCTGGACATTGACAATCATGGGCGCAGGCTCAAGACGCGCTGTCGTCTGTAAATACGCACCGTTTCATGAGGCTTGCTTGATTTGGCAGGCGTCGTTGGCCAATTTAAAATCAGGGGTTCGCACACAGCATGGCCATGTCCCGCAGCATGTGCGTTTCTGAAATGCCAAAGCGATTGCGAAAACTGACATCGACAATTCCGTTTGTGCGCGGGGAGTGCTCTCCCTCAGCACCACGCATTTGAAGGATGCCTGCGGACTCCAGCTGTTCCAGACGCGCTTCCTGAGAATTGTCCAGGCGCAGATCTACCTTGTAACTTACCCGCATCCCGGAACCCGCATTGCTGGGGCAACTGGTTAAATAGCCGCGTTGCGCATCCACACAAAAATCCAGCTCAGCTGCCATGCGGAACATCACCGTCTTCATTTTTTGATAACAGGCAGAAACATTTGCGCCAGGCATGACAACGGCTACCCGCAGATGGTCTTCTTCGTTGATCCATATCGACATCTGCTTTTCATGCGTATTGAAGACGCTTCTTCCCGCTGGCCAGTCTGCATGAATGCGCGCTGCAGTCATATATTTGTCTTGCGGCATGTCTTTGACTGGTGTGATCGTGCCTTGAAAGTCGGGCGCCAGACAGCGACATGCATGCGATATTTTTTCTTCTACGCTGAGCCGCTCTGATCTCGACATACCGGCTGGAAATGCATAACCCGCAAGATTACGTGCCATCCTGATTCTGGTGGAGATGACCGTTGCCGGATTCAGGCATGCCAGGTCATCGCGGTGAGCCATGGCCGGAGCCTGAAAACTGTCGAGGATGGGGTCGAACAGCTCGCGGAAAACTTCATAGCTCTGGAAATCAGGCGCATAGACGCCAACTGAACTGTCCGGATGGCGCAGGCCTGAGCGAATCACGTCCTCCAGTCGAATGCCGTTGGGTGTTGCCCGCTTTGACAGCGCCGCCCTGTGCGGGTCAGTCAGGTAGCGGGTTAATAAAGACACCAGATAGAGTGTTTACGGAGCAGCACAGTAAGCGTCGGTTTCCTGCTGGGAGATGACGGTTGCAGAGGTATTGGCCTGGACCAAAAACTCAGAAGCACCATAGTGATTTGGCCAGGCATTGGCCTGATTCCAGTCGTAGGTGTAACCCAGACGGGTAAAGGGATAGCCCGGGCCGCTCGGGCCACCCACCACGAAGGAGTCAGCCATCTGTTTAAGGACGTAATCTCGCACATCCTGCGCCCGGCTGGCCTGAATGCCGATGGTACAAACCGGGCGTTGCGGGCTGGATTCATCAATACCCAGGCAGGGCCTGTCCAAACGCTCACGCGCAACCTCCAGGGTCACAAACCGGGCTTTGCGGAATTGCGCAGGCGGGTCCAGCGGAAGGCCCAGCAATTGCTCCAGACGTTGACGCAAGGCATCACCCCGCAATCCCCATGCGCGGCATCGTGCCTGGACTTCACCAGCCAGTGTGACCCAGATGCGGTCTGGCGGCGTGGTGGTGGTGCAGCTCGTTTCGGGGGATTTGCAAGGCGTTCTGCTTTCGGTCACCCACGAAACGACGCGGACTCTGTCGCCAACCGGCAAAGGCATCAATGCAGTGACCTTGCGGGGACTTGCCACCGCAGCATCTGCAATCGCAGCTTCGTAGGCCGCATTTGGCGACATACCGGATGGTGCCACGGCCGCGCAGCCAGAAAGGCCAAGTGCGGCCACCCACATCAGGCCAATGCCCACGCGGCGAAGATCACGGAGCAGATGTATGGTCATGCTTTTCCCTTCATAAATTCAAGTCGGTTACGCGAATCCGCGATAGCAGAAAAGAGCTGCGGCACCAGATTGGCATTAGCCAGCAGGCCGTTGGCCGTCAGGCGCCGCATCGCGGCAGCCTTGATGTCCGAGAGCTCTTTTTGTAATCCGTCAAGTTGATCAAGCGGAAGCAATCCGCCCGGCGATGCATCGATGGCACTGTCCAGAACCAGCACCCGTTCTATCAGGGCGACGAAGAATGCATCTTCTGTTTCGGGTTTGACTATCTCAGGTGGCGCCCCCTTAAACCACTTGAACATCACAATCAATGTTGATGCCACAGAAAGTATCAGGCCAAACAGCGACTCGACCTTCTTGAGGGTGGCCTGCGACAGAAACGGATTTTTACGGTCCATGAACAGTCGCGTGCCGCTGGACAGCGGGTAACTCGAAGATTCCAGAATCTTGTCTTCATCAAACTTCATCTTCAGGTGCATCTGGAGATCGGGGCTGTAAACGCCCTCCAGCACCTTGAATACAGCTCGCGGGTCGAGATGGGAGTTTGCAACCAGTTGCAGATTGACGCCTACTGTCTTGACGTCGCGCGGTGGCACCGGCGGCTGAACGCTGTACATGTAAGCCATGACTTTGCTGTCAGCAGCCCAGCCCTGGCGCAATGCCAATGCGTTGGGAAAAGGGATCTCCAGCAGGCTGTAGCCATACTGCCTGACGATGTAGTCCGCGACGTTTGACGGTGCGAACGACGTGATGACAATCACATCCGGAATCTGGTCCTTGCGCAATGCCAGCAAGTCCTCCGTCCCCAGATTGGTTTCAACATAGTCCACGCCGTCCTGCATACCGGAAAATTCCAGCAGTTGTTTGGCAATGACCCGTGTGCCACCCTTTTTGCTGCCCAGATTGATGCGCATGCCGCGCATGCCGGCAATGTCCTTGATGTCAGGACGTACCAGAAAGTGCAGCAGTTCGGGCGCGAGGTTGGCAACATGAACCACATTTGCAAAGGGCAGCTCCAGGCCACCCTGTATCAGCGCAAAGTCGAGCTTGCCTTCAGAAACCCGGCTCAGCGCATCTTGCGAGCCCTCTGACGGCAGCACATCAAGACGCACCCTGTGTGGCAATACTTCATCGCGCAAGGCACCCGCCAGGTAGTGTCTGTTGCCCAGAATATCGCCACCCGTGATCTTCAGCGAATAGGTTCTGGGTAATACCTCATAGACATAATGTGCGGCGATACCCAGCAGGACAACGACCAGCAAAAAGGCCAGCGTCTTTCGCACGCGCTCATTGCGCTGCATGCGCTGGAGCCAGTCGTTCAGTATGCCGCGTGCTTCGTTGGCCATGGTGGTGAGAGGCGCTAGCGCACCGGTATGAAACCAGCGCGGTTCACGATGTCCTGGCCCAGCGGTGATTCCGCCAAAGCGATGAAGTCAAGCGCCTGCTGTCGCGCCACCCCGTAAGTCATGAGATACAAAGACCGTGCATAGGGGTAACGGCCACTGAGCACGGTCTCACGCGTGATCGGAATATTGTCAATTTCAAGTGAAACAATGTCGCTGTACGAACCGCTGTCGTCAGTCGCTACGCAACCTATGGCATGCGGATTCTGGCGAATAAATTCCAGCACGTCTTCCTTGGTTTTTCTGATGTGCGTTTTCAGGGACGGGTCAGCACCGGCAAGGACAACCTCGCTGACAAAACGGCTGGTTGACGAATCACGCGGGCGCATCACAACCTCGATGGGGCTGGCAGCGCCTCCCAGCATCTTCCAGTTGTCAATTTTGCCGGTCAGAACGTCATGAACCAGCTCTTGCCGGAGTTGCCTGAGCGGACTCTGCGCGTGCACCACGATGGCAATGGCGTCTCTGGCAATCAGGTGGTTGTGGGCTTGCGGTACCGCTTCTGCGCCGTGAAGGTCGCGTGCCATGGCCGCAATGTCGATGGCATGTCGCTTGACGGCCAGCAGACCTTGCAATGAACCACCGCGTTCCACAATGACCTGCACGCCATACTTCTTTTCAAATTCCTTGCCCAGTGCAATGTTCAGCTCATACATGGCCGACGTGCCGCCAACGAGCAAGGCGTTGTGCCGGACGGGGGCACGGCGAATTTGTACCCATTGCCATACGGGATACGCGGCAACTCCGGCAAGGGCTGCAGCAATTCCACCTGCAAGATAACGTCTGTTCATCGGGCAGCTGGCGCAGTTGATGCAGCCGATTTGGCTGGCAGGGCAAAGACCGAATTCGATATGGGCGCAGACAGGTTGTTCACAAACTGCAAAAACTTCTGCACCTCGGGTGCCGGCTTTTCCCGCGTGACAAACATCAGCGGTGCCATCAGCGTGTAGCGGCCACTGAGGACGCTGTCCGCGCCCGCCATGACCTTGTCGACCGACAAAACCTTGAGCGCCTTGTTTTTGAGTGACTCGGTAGCGAGATACGTGATGCCCAGAGGGTCGGCTCCCACGCCGGTGATGCGCTGCTCCAGTTCTGCGTTGCGTGCTCTGGGTGTGAAGGTATCCGCATCTCCCAGCACCTTCTCGCTCCAGGTGTTGGTGATGCCGTCGCCGGGCGGACCAATGTAGACGTTGATGGGGGCGTCTTTTCCGCCGACCGCCTTCCAGTTGTTGATGCGGCCGGTAAAAATCTCGCGCAACTGGATGGCGCTCAGGTCGCTCACCGGGTTGCTGAAGTGAACGGCGGGTGCCATGGCAACCCGCCGGAACGGCACGTTAACCAGTTTCACACCGCTCCGGTTGATCTCATCCAGGGTGCCTTCCGATGGAGCGCCGCTGACCATCGCCACATCGGCCGTGTTGTCTAGAAGGGTGAGATAGCCGCGCGACGTGCCACCACCACTGACCACCACTGTGCTGGAAGGGTGGTTGCGCATGTATTGTTCGGCCAGCGACCGCACGATGGTTTCAAAGGTGATCGAGCCGCGGATGTGAACGGTGCGGTGGATGCCGCGGGTTGCAGAATCATTGGCCGCGGACGCCACACAAGAAAGAACCGGCAATAGCAGCGACAGCAAAATCGCACGCCCCAAAACTTCCCCCCGGGACATCAGCATTGCAGGACTTTTTGGTCGGTCGAAATTAGAAATTTCATTTTTTTCGTGAATTTTCGCGTGAAACGATTCAGATCAGGATTAATGACCTGTGCCGATAACTCCCTTTGTAAGCAGATATTACCGCGTTTGCACGGCCATTCATCAGGACATTTGTTGTTGCCGGGAGGCGGCTTCGCGGCGCATATCGATCTTTAAAGCGTGAGGTCGTAATCCACCGTCATCGGTGCGTGGTCTGAAAAGCGCTGGTCTTTGTAAATGTGTTCGGTCCTGGCCAGCGCTGCCACGGCTGGCGTGGCCAGGTGATAGTCCAGCCGCCAGCCGACGTTGTTGGCATAGGCCTGGCCACGGTTGCTCCACCAGGTATAGGCGGCGTCGGTGGTGGTGGGTTGCAGTTGGCGATAGACATCGACTTTCCCTGCCTCGCTTAAAAGCCGCGTCATCCAGGCACGTTCTTCAGGCAAAAAGCCGCTGTTCTTTTTGTTGCCCTTGTAGTTTTTCAAATCAATTTCCTGGTGCGCGATGTTGATGTCGCCACACAACACATAGTCACGTTGTTGCTTCAAAGCCAGCAGATGCGGGAAAAACTCGGCCAGAAACCGAAACTTGGCCTCTTGCCTTTCAGGGCCAGACGAACCACTGGGGAAGTACGAGCTGATGACGGACAGTTTGGGGCACTGCTTGCGGCCTGGCCTGTCAAAGCGCAGCTCAACATAGCGGCCTTCAGCGTCAAACTCATGTGAGCCGTAACCGATGATCACGTCACTCGGCTCGTGGCGGGTGTACACGCCCACGCCCGAGTAACCCTTTTTCGCGGCAAACTGAAAGTAGCCTTTCATCCCGGCCAGCTCTTCAAACCTGCCCAGCATGTCAGGTGCCTGGGCCTTGATTTCCTGTACGCAAATACAATCCGGTTTGTAATTTGCCAGCCAGGCCTCCAGGCCTTTGCTGGTGGCAGACCGGATGCCGTTCAGGTTCAGGCTGGTTAATTTAAACAATGGAATCAACTCCTATGGTGGGGCAAGAAATTAAAAAGGGCAGTCCGGGCAGCACGCTGGCACAAGAATTTGTGCAGTTTGCCATCGAATCGGGGGTGCTCAAGTTTGGCCAGTTTAAAACCAAAGCAGGGCGCATGAGCCCTTACTTTTTCAATGCCGGCCTGTTTGATGATGGTGCCAAGCTTGGCAGGCTGGCGCAATTTTATGCGCAGCAATTGCTGGCTGAAGAAGCCGCTTCTGACCTGCAATTCGACATGATTTTTGGCCCGGCTTATAAAGGCATTCCGCTGGCTGCCGCAGTTGCCATTGAGCTGGCGCGGCTGGGCCGCAACCTGCCGTTTGCCTATAACCGCAAAGAGGCCAAAGACCACGGCGAGGGCGGAACTCTGGTCGGTGCGCCTGTCAAAGGAAGGGTGCTGATTGTGGACGACGTGATGTCAGCCGGCACGGCGGTGCGCGAGTCGATTGCCATTATCCAGGCAGCAGGCGCCACACCTCACGCCGTGGCGATTGCGCTGGACCGACAAGAAAAAGCCATTGAAAACGGCGTGGATGTGCACTACAGTGCCGTGCAATACGTTAAGTCACAGTTGGGCTTGCAAGTCACTTCGATTGCCCGTTTAACTGATTTGCTCGATTATTTGTCGCTGCAAAAGAGCAGTGCGACTGAAGATGCAGAATTTAAAGTGACTTACGACGCCGTGCTGGCTTATAGACAACGATATGGTGTAGCAGGAGAGTAAGACATGATTTTTAAGACACGATCAGCGTTGGCTTGTATTTTTGCAGTGCTGCTGTATGACTTTGTCTTGGCACAGGGTATTTACACCTGTGTGGATGGCAAGGGCCGCAAAATAACCTCAGATCGCCCCATCGCAGAATGTATGGATCGCGCTCAGAAGGAGATCAGTCCGTCTGGCACGGTTAAACGCGTGCTGGCGCCTCCTCCAACTGCGCAAGAGCGGGCTGCACTGGAAGAAAAAGAAAAGCTCGACGCTGATGGGCTCGCCAAGGCGGCAGAACAAAAACAGCGCGATCGCACCTTGCTCAAGCGTTATCCCGACCGCGCAAGTCACGACAAAGAGCGCACAGCGGCGATTGAGCTGGTCAACGATGCCATCAGCGCAGCCACCAAGCGGTCTGAAGATTTGGCAGGTCAGCGCAAAGGTATCAGTGCCGAGCTGGATTTTTACAAGAGCACGCCCGGAAAAGCACCGCCTGCGTTGAAGCGCCGACTGGATGAAACCGACGGCAATATGGCTACACATAAGCGTTTGCTGGGCGAAAAGGAAGCAGAAAAAAAGCGGATGACTGAACGCTTTGACACAGAAGCGGCAAAACTCAAGCCGCAGTGGGGCGTCGTGGAGGCACCAGTAACCGCTGGGCCAGCCACTGGTGCCAAAAAGCCGTAAACAGCCTGACTTTTACCTGGTGGTCTCAAACCCCAAGTGCAACAGTATCCTAAATCCATAAAAGGAGTGTTGTATGTCAAAGAGTTACTGTCATCTAAGCGATCTGGAGCGCGCCCAGATTCAGGCTCATCTTGAGTTGGGCAGCAAAGTCCGGGCCATTGCCCGGACTTTGCTGCGCTCACCATCGACCATCAGCCGCGAGCTCAAGCGCTGCGGCTGGCACGGCCCCACAGCAGCTACACCGCCCGCCAAACTGCGCACCCGAGGCATCAACGGCTACTGGTGCGAAGCGGCTCACAAACGCGCCTGCTTTTTAGCCAGCAAGCCCCGGATCGCCTGCAAACTGCTCATTGGTAATGCGCCAGGCGCAGGCAATGCCTTGTGGGCAAGTGTTTATTGGGCTTTAAAGCGTTTGTCACCCCAGCAAGTTAGCGGCACACTGGCGCGTATGGACATCCCCCAACGCATCAGCCACGAGACCATCTACACGGCCATCTACGCCATGCCCAAAGGTGAGCTACGCAAAGAGGTCATTGGGATGCTTAGCAAGCAGCGCAAGGGCCGCAGGCCGCGCGCAGCGGGCAAAGACAGGCGCGCTCTGATCTTGGGCATGACCAGCATTGAAGAGCGCGACCCGTCCGTTGAAGAGCGCCTGGTGCCCGGCCACTGGGAGGGCGACTTGGTCAAAGGCGCGTTTAACCGCTCTCAGGTAGGTACGCTGGTCGAGCGCAAGACCTTGTTTACGCTCTTGGTGCAGCTGGACAATGCGACGGCAGCTTGTACGGCTAACGGCTTTATTGGCGTGCTCAAGCGGGTGGATGCGCAGATGCGTCTGTCTTTGACTTACGACCAGGGCCGGGAGATGGCAGACCATGCTCATCTTGCACGCCAAACGGGGATGAAGGTGTTCTTTGCCCATCCACGTAGTCCGTGGGAGCGGGGCATCAATGAGAACACCAATGGCTTGCTCAGGAAGTATTTGCCCAAAGGATCTGACTTGAGTGTTTACAGCCAGGCGCAGTTAGATGACATTGCCTTCGAACTCAATGCAAGGCCGCGCAAGTCGCTGGACTGGAAGTGCCCGGCTGAGCTCTTCTTGCCTGAAGGTGAGTTTGACTTTAAGGCCTATTGGGCCAGGCAGCTTAAACTGCCTTCTGTTGCACTTGGAGGTTGAGACCGCCGATATTTTTAGAGCTTCAGAATGCACTTCGATGTAATTCAAGACACTTTTATCTTTCGAGTCCGCTCTCAAGCTGTTTGGGTGGTATTTCAGTCTCTAAGCCACGCAAATTGGGCGCAATACGCTTTTAATTTTTTATCGTTTTGAATTAGCGTACTTTTCATTTCATACTAATTCGTGCATACTTATCAAATAGTACACAAAGGGTTGTCATGGAAACAATAGACCTGACGCTGGCCGAACGCGGCCAGATTGTCATTCCAAAAGAAGCACGTGATGCGCTGGGCCTCAAGCCCGGCAGCAAGCTGCAATTGCGCATTGAGGATGGCCGACTGCTGATTGAAAAGAAAGTACAGCTCGACTTGAGCCGATGGGTGGGCAAAGCTATAGACGACGGCTTGACTACAGAGCAGGCATTGACTGAAATGCGCGGCAGGGATGTACCGTGGAAGGCAGCCAAAGCGGCGCGCAAATGAAAACAGCCGTTGACTCTAGCGTGCTGTTTGACATTGTCAAAGGCGCACCCGGTGCCAAAGGAGCACAAACTGCGCTCGAAGCCGCTTTGGCTCACGGCAGCCTGTGCGTTTGCGCTGTTGTTGTGGCCGAGTTGGGGCGATATTTCTCAAACGAGCAAGATTTAAAAGACTTTTTAGAAGCCTGCCAGATAGACCATGACCCGTTGTCAATACAAGCAGCCCTAGAGGCCGCACGCATCATGCGCAGCTACGCCCGCGACAAGGAACCTAAAGAGCGTGTCGCACCTGATTTTTTAATTGGTGCCCACGCCATCAAGCAAGCTGATGCGCTGCTGACGACAGATGCCGGGTTTTACCGGCATTATTTTGAGGGGTTGAAGGTGGTAGTACCGTAGGTTGATAGCTACTGAGCATTGCGATCCGATAGCTGTGATCACATGTCTCTTTCGTTGCATAACGTCACTACGCTGCCCAAGACCGATATGCAGGCACCGATCTTCTAATTCAAATCTGATTTAGCTGCGGTTTTCTTCGCAATTGCTTTACTTTCTTTTTTCAATCCTCGCGATATGGGGCAAACCGCCTGCACGAAAGATGACAGGGTGTTGGTCAAGTTGTCCGGTTGAATCTTGTAAAAAACAAATTGCCCTCGTTTTTCGCTCAAGATCAGTCCTGCATTTTCAAGAATTCTGAGGTGTTTGGACAGTGACGGTTT
>ENA-OFCX01001309-OFCX01001309.1-metagenomes-genome-assembly--contig:-NODE-1309-length-10299-cov-2.250488_pt1 | contig 10299 bp, 11 predicted proteins | sample MGYA00153384_OFCX01 | MGnify analysis MGYA00153384
GCTGATCGGCAACGGCATCGAATCGCTGAAGCATATTTCCATGATTGGTAACGACATGAAACTTGATGGCGGCGTCGGTGTCTGTGGCAAAGAGGGGCAAAGCATACCGGTAGGTGTCGGGCAGCCGACCTTACGAATGGAAGGGTTAACGGTCGGCGGTACCGGTTGAGTATTGGCTGATTCACGTGCGCGCATCCAAATTTGTGTCTGGACCGTAAACTTTTCTGTGAATTCGCGACCAAAGAGCATATCAACCGAGGGACGCCCTATGAAACGTCGTACATTTTTGTCAGGATTGTTCGCCTCAGCCGGGTCGCAAGTGTTTGCCAAGACCGCCTACGCGCAGGGCCGACCGCAAATGCCGACTGCCGAACAAATTAAAGTTGCCCTACAACAAGCCAGCCAACCACCCATGAAGATAGAAAAACTGGAATTGCCAAAAGCAGAATGGAAAAAACGTCTTTCCTCCGCGCAATACAACGTTTTGCGCGATGAAGGTACCGAGCGACCGTTCGTCAGCAACCTGAACGACGAAAAGCGCAAAGGCATTTTTCACTGCGCAGGTTGTGACCTGCCGGTTTACACATCGGAAATGAAATTCGACAGCGGCACTGGCTGGCCAAGCTATTTCACGACCTTACCTGGCGCGTTCGACAAGAAAACTGATTTCAAGATGATCTATCCGCGCACCGAGTATCACTGCGCCCGCTGCGGTGGCCACCATGGTCATTTGTTTAATGACGGGCCTCAACCGACGGGGCAGCGCTGGTGCAATAACGGCGCGGCGCTGGTATTCAAGCCGAGTGCCGCGTAAATCCCAGCGACGCGGCGTCTCTCCCGAATATTAACGACTAAACGCTATTACTGGCGGGTCTTTGCGGGCATTTTTGTTCCGGAAGGCGCGCCAAATGGCGTTATAGCCAGTCAAGTTCGGTGAGTTATCCCAGCTTCCTATATTTTTCCCCGGCTTCAATCCGCGTCTTCAGAATATTTTGCTCCGGCGGTAGCGGGCATGTCGTGAATTCAGAAAACGCACACGGTGGGTTATAGGTTTTGTTGAAGTCCAACTGAAACATCTCATTGGGTTCGGGCTTTTTGTCGACGTACAAAAACCGCGACGGACGATAGGTCGTGTCGCCAGAGGTGCCGTCGCGCATCACAAAAAATAAGCCTTCGCCGTCTCCGACAACGTCCATTTTGTATTTTTTGCCTTGCAACGTAAATTCAACATACCCCGGGCACGGCTCCTCGGAAATTTCGTCGATCACGTTGACGATGGAGAGCTTCCTGCCGGGCGGGTAGGGCACGAATTTGGCGTTGACTTTAAATGCTGGATTAATGTTGTACCAGACGCGGCCCGGGAAATTCTTGCGCACCAAAGACTCATTGTCGGCAAGACGCAGCACATAACGGCCATCGCGTTCGATGACGTGCAGCGAGATGCGACCCAGCGTCACCCAGTCGCGCTTGGCGGTATCGGCTTTTAGTTCCCGTTCACCGGTAAAGGGCGTGCCATCACTGGTCATGCTGATGCCATCTGCCAGTTTGAGCGTGACGGATTTTTTCGCAGCGTCGACAGTGATCGTGCCGATGAGGTCGGGTCCCGTACCTTTGAGTTCAGCTGGGAATACGATATCGTTGTTCGGCGCAGTGCCAAAGGTGTTCACCCCCGGCTTCATGATGAAACGGCCCGCGAGCGTCAGCCAGCCGTTGTCGCGCAGCAAGCTTTTTTCTACGGTGTCCCGCCACTGGTTGATCGCATCGACGTATTCCGGTTCCGCTGTTTTGATGGATGTGCCGGGCGTGGCGGCCATCGCGATTGAAGTCACGAGGGCTGAAAATGCAGAAATGATAGACAAAGTTTTCATGGTGATTTCTCCGTAATCCCCCTCTCCCTCGGTTCCTCTCCCACGAGGGGCGAGGGAAGAAAAAGTCCCTCTCCCCTTGTGGGAGAGGGGTTGGGGAGAGGGGGGGAATGTAAACGAATCTTGATTATGCCTCGAACTGGTGTTGGACCCGTTCGGCGGTCATGTCGTTCATGCATTTGAAATGGCCGAGCGGGCAGACGCGCTGAAAGCATGGGCTGCATTCAAGCTTGAGCGTGACGACACGGGCTTTGGCAGACAGGGGCGGCGTGAATATGGGTGAACTTGAACCGTACAGTGCGGTGACCGGCACCCCGACCGCGCAGGCGACATGCATAAGGCCGGAATCATTGGTAACGACCTGTGATGCCAGGCTCAACAGATCGATTGCATCCGTCAACGACGTTTCACCGCAGAGATTACGACAGGCATTGTTTGCCAAACTGTTGATTTCGTCGCCTATTTCGCGGTCGCCCTTGCCGCCAAACAACCAGATTTGGTTACCCTGTGCCGCGAGCGTGCGGGCGAGTTCGGCAAAATGCCTGGCTGGCCAGCGCTTGGCGGGGCCGTACTCGGCGCCGGGACAAAAAGCGACTACTGGCTTTTCCAACGTGAGTTTCAACTGTGCCATAGCGCTGTCGCGGTGCGCGATATCGATGCGCAGCGATGGTTGAGGCATGGGCTGTAACAGCGGTTGTCCAGGTGGCAGTGCCATTGATGCGAATCGCTCTGCCATCGTGGGCAGCGCGCGCTCATCGAGGTCCCGGCAATCGTTAAGAATCCAGCCGCGCTTTTCGCCGCGAAAACCCGTACGAACAGGAATGCGCGCAAACCAGGGAATCAACGCCGACTTAAACGTATTCGGTAACAAAAATGCCTGGTCAAAATGTTCGGCGGCAAGGCTTTTGCCCAGCGTTCGGCGGGCCAACAACTTGAGCGCGCCGTGACCAAATGGATTCTCGATAACGCGCCCGACCTCGTTCATGCGTTCGTAAACCGGAAGCACCCATTTAGGTGCCATGACCGTAATTGCAGGCTTGTCGCGACGTTCCAGCAGTCTCATCAACATCGGCTGGGAAAGCACGGCGTCGCCGATCCATGATGGGGCGACGACGAGAATTCGTGTCACGGACAGCGGATCAGTGGCCGTGTTTGACGGGTCCCGTCAATTTGTAAACCGTGCCACAGTATGGGCACTTGGCTTCACCGGTTTCTTCAATCGGGATGTACACGCGCGGATGGGTGTTCCACAGCTTCATCAATGGCATCGGGCAATGCAGTGGCAAATCCTTGGCAGTGACTTCAATGCGCGTGTATTTGAGTTCGGTGCGGGTCTCGGTGCTCATGCAGTATCTCCTTGGTTACTTAACAGGCGTGAGCCACGAGTGGTATTTTGGATTTCTGCCATTGACGATATCGAAAAATGCGGTCTGGATTTTTTCAGTGATGGTGCCGCGCAAACCGGCGCCGATGACGCGCCCGTCCAGTTCGCGAATCGGTGTCACTTCGGCAGCGGTTCCGGTGAAAAACGCCTCGTCAGCGATGTACACGTCATCACGGGTAATTTTTCGCGGTTCGACCGGGATGCCGAGATCGGCGCAGATAATTTGAATCGACCGCCAGGTGATGCCATCCAGAGCGGAAGTGAGTTCAGGCGTGCTGATTTTGCCATCGCGAACGATGAACAAATTTTCGCCTGCACCTTCGGCGACATAGCCTTCAGTGTCAAGCAGCAGCGCCTCGTCATAACCATGATCGGTCGCTTCATTGTTGGCGAGTATCGAATTTGCGTATGTAGAAGAGACTTTGGCGCGTGCCATCGTCACATTCACATGGTGACGGGCGAACGAGGAAGTCTTCACGCGGATGCCTTTTTTCAAGCCATCTTCGCCGAGGTAGGCGCCCCACGGCCACGCGGCGATAGTGATGTGAACTTTGGCACCCTTGGGCGACACACCCATTTTTTCCGAACCATAAAACGCTAGCGGACGCAGGTAGCAACTCTCCAGATTGTTCACGCGCACCACTTCACGCTGCGCTTCCATAATTTCGTCTTGACTATATGGCATCGGCATCTGGTAAATTTTGGCCGAATTGAAGAGTCGCTGGGTGTGCTCCTTGAGCCGGAATATGGCCGTCCCGAGATCGGGCGCTTCGGTTTTGTAAGCCCGCACTCCTTCAAATACCGCAAGACCGTAGTGCAGCGAGTGCGTCAGCACGTGGACGGTGGCATCGCGCCAGGGCACCAGCTTGCCGTCGTACCAGATCAAGCCGTCGCGGTCGGACATCGACATATTTATCTCCAGGAAATTTTGAGAAGCTGCGATTTTAGCGCATCCACTCGTCTGACCGGCTCTTGGTCTTGACCTGAGTCACGATTGACGAACAGAACCGCAAAAAAGGATATGTCATAATTAATTAACTGAAATTTGTCCCTTTTTTTGCCAGCAGTGGACTGCCATTTGCCCCAGAATCCGGGCGCATTTCTACAAAATCAAGAAAGCCGCGGAGCCGCATGACAGCGAAGAAATTTCTGGATTTCGACACCGCCCTTGAGCGGGGCTTATCGCCGGAAGAGAAACTTGCGGGTGACATGCTGGTCTTCTCGACCGCGTTGATGATGGTTGCGTCCGTGCTTTGGCTTGCCATCTATTGGAGTTTCGGGCAGCGCTATTCAACGCTTATTCCGCTGGCATTTCTACTATCGTCGCTCTGTACGATTGTGTTTTTTCTCAAGACCCGCAAGTTGCCGGTGTTCTGTCTGATGCAGCTTTCGCTGTTCCTGTTTACGCCGTTTGTGTTGCAGTGGTCGATGGGTAATTTTGTCAATTCGAGCGGTGTGTCCCTGTGGGCGCTACTGGCGCCGGTTGGGGCCATCGTCATTCTGGGTACACGCGAATCAGTACCATGGTTCGTCGCTTACATTTTCATGACGGCCATGTCGGGCATGTTCGACTACGTTTTATGGGATGTCAAACAGACCGATCAGCGCACCGTTGCGGTGTTTTTTGCGTTGAATTTTGTTTCTATTTCCGCCATGGTTTATGTGTTGCTGTGGTATTTCTCACGCGAAAAAACCAAGCTGCGCGATGCCGTTGACGCGCAGAGTCAGGCGGTGGCATTGGAAAAGGATCTTTCCGACCGCCTGCTGCTTAACATCCTGCCCGAGCCCATCGCGATCCGCCTGAAACGTCAGGAGACCAATATTGCCGATGGTCATGCAGATGTGACCGTCATGTTCGCAGACATCGTCAACTTCACGCATATGTCCGAAGAGATGTCGCCGAACGAAACGGTGCAACTGCTGAATGATATTTTTTCTGAGTTTGATACGCTGGCTGAAAAGCACAGCATTGAAAAAATAAAGACAATCGGGGATGCCTACATGGCTGCAGGTGGGCTACGGCGCGGCAACACTCAATACGTTGATGCGATGGCTGACATGGCGCTACAGATGCAGGCTTTTGTGTCCCGCTATACGGCGCCAAACGGTGAACAAATGAGTTTGCGGGTTGGGCTCGCGACCGGCGCGGTGGTGGCGGGGGTGATTGGTCGTCGCAAGTTCAGTTACGATTTATGGGGAGACACTGTGAACATTGCTTCGCGCATGTCCTCAGAAGCCAGGCCCGGGCTTATACAGGTCGACGCAGTTACTTACCGTCGATTGCATAACCGCTACACTTTTGACGAAATGCAACAAATTCATGTCAAGGGGAAGGGTTTAATGCAAGTTTATAACTTGCTTGGCCGGAAGTCGGTAAGCGACGACAGCAATTTGCCCGGCATCGCAGTCGCAGGGCCAAAGCCGAGCCGCACGTAGACCTACGCAAGCGAACATGCTTGCGTGGGGTGCAATGCATCAGCCGGTGCGTTTGATTCGGGCGGAGTAAACCGTTTGAGTGATGTCGAAAAGATAACTCGAAACGCGAGACATCCTGGCATCGCCCTGGTGCTGCAGGGTGGCGGCGCGCGAGCAGCCTATCAGGTTGGGGTGCTCAAAGCGGTGGCCGAAATTCTTGGCCAACCGGAAGAAAATCCCTTTCCCATCATAACTGGCACTTCGGCAGGTGCCATCAACGCGGCCGTACTTGCTGCGAATGCAGATAACTTTGCGCACGGTGTGAAGGTATTGCTGGAGGTATGGGATAACTTTTCACCCGAACAGGTTTACAGAACCGATTTCCGGGGTGTGGCGGGAAACAGTGTCAAATGGCTTGCCGCGTTTCTGTTCGGCGCCGTCACTAAGAATCATAAGGTCTCGCTGTTTGACAACTCACCCCTGATTGAATTGATCCAACGCCACATCCCGCTTTCACGCATTGCAAAACACATCGAATCGGGCGTGTTGCGTGCCGTATCGGTAACAGCATCGGGATATACGTCGGGCCAGAATTGTGCATTTTTTCAGGCTGCCCCTGACATTCAGGGCTGGCGGCGCTCGCAACGTGTTGGCATCCGCGTAAGCCAGTTGAGAGCAGAACACTTGATGGCGTCGTCAGCCATCCCGTTTGCATTTCCAGCTACGAAAATCAACCGAGAGTTTTTTGGCGACGGCTCCATCCGCCAGATGGCACCCGTCAGTCCCGCGCTGCATCTTGGGGCGACGCGCGTGTTTGTGATCGGCACGGCAAAGCTGGTCAAGGATATGCCCGAACGTATCAGAGGTGAGCTCTACCCCTCACTGGCGCAGATTGCCGGACACGCGATGTCATCGATTTTTCTCGATACGCTCGCCGTCGATATTGAACTTCTGCAGCGTGTAAATGCGACGCTCACGGTGGTGGACCCGGACAGACTAAAAAAATCCGGCATGAACCTGCATCACGTCGACGTGTGTGTCGCATGCCCGAATGAGCCGTTGGAAACGCTCGCGTTCAAGCATGTTGGGGACTTGCCGTGGACGACGCGCCTGTTGATGCGCTCCATCGGTGCGATGCGCCGCGGCGGGGCTGCGCTGGCCAGCTATATGTTGTTCGACCATCGTTATTGCAAGGCGTTGATCGCGATGGGTTATGACGACACGATGAAGCGGCGCGACGAAATTGCAATCTTTTTCGACCCGACCGTCTGCCCGTTGCCGACCGTCATCAAATATCACGCATACGACCCCGGAAAAACCCAGACGATGGATACGACCAAAGCATGAACACCAACACGACACGGCCGGCAAAACCAGTGCCACAGTCTCGCGAAGCCTACCGGCATTTCCTGCCGATTGCTACCCGCTGGATGGACAACGATGTTTATGGCCATGTTAACAACGTCATCTACTATTCTTACTTCGATACAGTGGTGAACGAGTATCTGATTTCACAGGGCGCGCTCGACATTGCCAATGGCAACGTAATTGGCTTGGTCGTAGAGACCGGCTGCAGTTATTTCGCCTCGATCGCGTTCCCTGAAAAAATTGATGCCGGTCTGCGCGTCACGACGCTCGGTAATTCAAGTGTGCGCTACGAGGTGGCATTGTTTCGTGAGGGCGGGGAAGTGGCGGTCGCACAGGGGCATTTTGTGCATGTGTATGTCGATCGGAAGACATCCAAGCCGCAGGCTCTGGGGGAGGTGCTAAAGACGGCCTTGCACCGAATTTTAGTTTGAACCGACGCTCAGTCGGTTGCCGGGAAATGCTGTCAAATAACGGCAGCACTAGCAACAGTGTGCGTCTCAGCGCGAAAACGTTTCAAAAAGCCCGTCAATGCTGGTTTCACGTCGGGAGCGCGCCATATGGCTATTTTGTCAGCATCCGGCGCGTCAGGTAACTCGCCAAATCCACCAGTGCCACCAGCAAAATCATCGCAATCAGGATCGTGGCCGTTTTGTTCATATGAAATAAACCCATATGAAACGACAATAGTTGGCCCAATCCACCCGCACCGACTACGCCAAGAACTGCCGCCGCTCGGATGTTGTTTTCCCAGCGATAAAGGGTGTACGACATGATTTGCGGCAATACCTGCGGCAATGTTGCATAGAAAAAAATGCGTGTATTGGAGACACCCTGGGTACGTAATGCAATAGCAGGGCCGGGCGGGGCGTTTTCAATCGCTTCTGCAAACAAACGGCCCAGTACGCCGGTAGTGTGCAATGCAAGGGCTAACGTGCCGGCAAACGGACCCAGGCCCGCCGAAATCAACAGCAATGCAGCCCACACGAGTTCTGGAATCGAACGCAGCACATTTAGCAGGAGACGGGTCGGCAGCCAGATTAGCGCCCGATCCTCAAAATGAAGCGTGCTGGCAGGCAGTGCAATAAGGATGCCAAACGCCACGGCCAATAAGGTTCCAAGCAGCGACATGGCAAATGTCTCAACCGCACCGACCCATACCTTGGCGAGAAACACCGTCGATACGTCCGGCGGGAAAAATTCGCGGATGAAACGCAGCATGCTTTCGCCAGCTTCAAGCGAAAAAAATGCGCGCCAATCGAGGTTCAGGCTCCAGAAACTGACGACAATCAGCCCCAGTAACAGCACACCGAACCAGCACGCGCGGCATCGTGCGTCAAACATGGCCGGAGCGCGGGGTGTGCGGAGCATTAACCAATCTCCTTACGCAACCAACTGCTGACGCGATCAGCAAACGCAACCAGCAGGATGAAGACGATCAACATGGTGGCCACTTCGCCACCATTGAACATTTTCATCGAGTTGTCCATCTGCTGTCCGAGCCCGCCCGCACCCACAAAACCCAAAACGACCGAGGAACGGATTGCACATTCCCATCGATACACCGTGTACGACGTGATTTCCGCTGCGTTCTGCGGTAGCAAGGCATAAAAAAACGCCTGCATTCGCCCACTGCCATTGCGCATGAGTGTGGCGCTGGCATGGGCTTCGCCACTTTCCAGAATTTCTGCATAAACCTTGCCAAGCATGCCGCCGTAAGTCAAGGCAATGGCTAGCACGCCAGCGGTTGGACCTAATCCGACAACACGCACGAATACAAGTGCCCAAACCAGTTCTGGCACGCTGCGCAGCAGGATCAGCGTGAACCGCAGCACCTGCCTGAACGCGAACGGCAATGACGCCATGCGCCCACTGAGCGCGGAAATGGATAGGGCACTGGTTGATAGCAGCGTCAGCGGGATTGCCAACAGGAGTGCCAGCGTCATGCCGGCCGTGGCGGTCGCCACGGTGCGCCATGTTTCTTTGGCTACCAGCAGCAGAAACTCTTGATTGACCACCGGCGGGAAGAAATCCTTGACGAACTGCCACGTGGACTTGCGGCTTTGCGCGTCAAATAGTTGCCAAGGCTTAAATTCAGTAGCGATTGTCAAGGGCCAGAGCAACACGATTGCCAGTGAAAGCCAGAACACGCGGCCAATCCAGGCAGGATCGCGGCGTGGGGCAATGTGTGTTTTCGCGGCGCTAGACATTAATCACTAAGTACTGAATGTAGAGGACGGCGTCGTTAACGGCAATGCATGACGGCTGGGGCCGTGTTGGCGTCGACGCTGTTTTCAGCAGAACCGGCGGCGGCAGGGCCAACCAGCTCTTCCTCATGTTGCAAATAGAGCTGCCTGAGCAATTCTGGCGTGACTTCCCGGGTAGGAAGATCGAAGGCGACCTTGCCATCGCGCAATCCGATAATGCGCTCAAAGCGGGCAAGTGCAACATCGACCTGATGCAGCGTCATCACCAACGTGATGCCGCGCGCGCGCGCTTCAGCGAGAAGAGAATCCATGACCTGCTTGGCGCGTGTCGGATCGAGCGCAGACAACGGTTCGTCGATTAGCCAGAGCGTTGCCGGCGAGACCAGCGCCCTCGCCAGACCAACGCGTTGACGCTCGCCGCCTGAGAGGCGATCAACGCGATCAAATATTTTTTCGCTCAGGTCAAATTTTTCCAATGCCGCATGCGCGCCAGAAATGTTCTGCGGATAAAACAATGATCGCAAACTTGTCCAGAAACCCATTGCGGGAAGGCTGCCCGCCAGCACGGAGGTCACGACGCGCTGGCGCGGCGGCAGCGGTGGCACCTGCGGGGCGAGGTAAAGCCGACCACGCAGCAACTGTAACTGCGGTCGAGACAATTGCCATGGATCGTGGCCATCAATCATCACGTTGCCGAGGGCTGGTTGCAGCGCGCACGCGAGCGCACTTAGCAATGTGGTCTTGCCCGCACCGGATGGCCCGATGATGGCGACTTGCTCCCCCGACGCAATGAAGATTGAGGCGTCGCGCAGGGCTGCGGGCGTCCCGGCGCGCGCCGCAGGGTGGCGCGCGCTAAGTTGCTTGGTCTCGAGCTTCAACTACAAAAAGCCGTTGCAGCGTTACAACAAGCCTGCGCTGCGTGCTGCAGCCTCGATACCTTTGTAATTGCCCGCATCGGTGGGGATGTAGCGGGTCGCGCGATTGAGTTTGAGAATTTCCGCGCCTTCGGGGGTCGCGGGGTCAATATCGAGCAACGCTTTGGTCACTTTTGCACGCATGTCCG
>ENA-OFCX01001313-OFCX01001313.1-metagenomes-genome-assembly--contig:-NODE-1313-length-10293-cov-2.816566_pt1 | contig 10293 bp, 8 predicted proteins | sample MGYA00153384_OFCX01 | MGnify analysis MGYA00153384
GCGGGTTGCGATTCTTTGAGCGTCAGGAGATCAAGCACGCGCTAGCGTACTTGCGGCTAGCGGGCAATCCTGACGACGACGGTGCGTTCGTGCGCGTGGTGAATTTTCCGCCGCGCGGTATTGGTGCGCGCTCGGTTGAACAAGTCCAGGATTTGGCGCAACGCCACAATATTTCGTTCTATGCGGCGGCGGTTTCAGGTATTGCCAACGCCGGGATCACGGGGCGTGCGGCAACGATGATTGGCGCATTTCTGAAGATCATCGAGGGACTTAAGGTGTCATCCAGCGCCATTGCCCTGCAGGAATTGACCGAGGAGTGCGTGGAAAAAAGCGGCTTGCGCGCGCATTATTTGGTGGAGCGTGAAGGCGCGGACCGGCTGGAAAATCTGGGCGAACTGGTTACCGCGACAGCGCAGTTTCAGGACGAATATGAAGGCGAAGATACGTCGCTGATCGGCTTTCTGACCCACGCGAGCCTAGAAGCGGGCGAACACGAAGCGGGCGTGAATGACGACGCGTTGCAGCTGATGACGGTGCATGCGGCTAAGGGTCTGGAATTCAAAGCGGTTTTCTTGAGTGGTCTTGAAGAGGGGTTGTTTCCGCATGACAACTCGGTAAACAATCTCGATGGCGTTGAGGAAGAGCGCCGCCTGATGTACGTCGCCGTGACGCGGGCACGTGAACGGCTGTACCTCTCGTACGCAGGACAACGCATGCTGCACGGGCAGATTCGCTACGGCATCGTGTCGCGGTTCGTTGATGAAATTCCGACCCCACTTTGCAAATGGATTGTGGTGCCGGAAAAACAGTCTGGCTACCTTGCCGGCACACAGATGTATCCAAGCGCACGCGGCACTGGCAACTACAAGGCGGAGCAATCCTGGGGTGGCGGCAAAAGCAATGCCGCAGAACGTGGCGCCTGGGTGGAAGGCCGTGATAGCAATGATCGGCCGTATTCGCCAAGCACGCAAAACAGCAACAGCGAATCAAATTACGGTCGGGAAGGCGCGCCGGACACGTCACGCGCACGATTTGAAACCGCACGTCCCGATGCGTATCCGTTTGGCGTTGGACAAAATGTGCAGCACGCCAAATTTGGCGAGGGCGTGGTGCTTAATTTCGAAGGACGCGGCCTGGACGCACGCATACAGGTAAAATTTCGCAGCGATGGCGTGAAATGGCTGGCGCTGCAATATGCAAAGCTCACCGCCGCATGATCCATTAGTGCCGCGCAATAGTCGCAGTGCAGCGTAGGAGCTTCTATAAAACCACTGCGCGGGCGAAGGTTTTTAAAAGTGCCCCGTACTCAAAGATGAGGATTAGGGCGGGCTTCAGGCGCAAATGAACTGAAAACGCCCGCCAATGCTTGTTCTTTACTAAATGACGCGGACTCGGGAATTTACCCGAGCCGCACACGCTACGCGTCAGCTTCGCAATTGACCGTTGGCAAGGATCACCGCGATATCGACAAACTTCCCACCGTGACGAAAGCCGGGTTTGAATTCGACCACATGTCCGCCAACGTCTACCCGGCCCATGGCCGTGAGCGCGCGCTGCAGACTTTCGCGAGTCACATCCTTGCCGGCCTTGCGCATTCCTTCAACAAGAACCTTGGCTGCGATACAAGCTTCGATCGCTGTCACCGACATGATTTCTTTTTGGCCCATTGCTGTCCATGCCTCTGCGCACTCTTTGATGATCGGCACGTTTGTGGATTTGGCCGTCGGCACCGTCAGCGCAACCGAAACACCTGCTGCGTCGGGGCCCAGCGCTTTGGCCAGCTGGCTGGCGCCGACAAACGAGAGGCTCGTTACCAGATAGGGTAAGTTCGAGGCTCGCAATTGCTTTACCATCTGCGCGGCCGGCGAATATAGCGTTGTGACCAAGATGATCTGCGGATTCGAATCAACCACGCGCTTCACAACGTCGTCAGGCAAATCTACATTGCGCTTGATGGAAATGCTTGTTGGTTGTTTGTCGAATTTCTGAAGTGTCTTAGCGACGGTTTCGAAATTTTGCTTACCGATGGCGTCATCGTAATGCAGCACCGTCACCCGCGTAGAGCCGAGATTTCCCCAGAAGTCGATGATTTTTTCGATTTCATCGTTATATGTCGCGCGCACCGTATAGACGAATTCGTTCTGCTTGCGAATCGTATCGGCACCCGTGAAGGGCGCGAAGAAGGGCACACGACTCTCTTTTACAAATGGCATCGCTGGGATGCTTAGAGTGGCAGATGCGTAACCAAACAACGCAATCGCGTTGTTCTCTGCCAACAATTTCTTGGTGTTTTCAGCCGCGATCTTGGTATCGTTCTTGTCGTCGAGCGTTACCAAGGCAATCTTGTTGCCGTTGATACCGCCTGCCGCATTCACTTTCCCGAAATACGCGAGCGCACCATTGCGAATATCGTTGCCCAGATCGGCATTCGCACCGGTTAGTGGGGTTGACTGGCCAATCGTGATTTCGGCCGCAATAGCCGTTGTCGCCAGCGTTGACACAAAAAAAGCGCAACTCATTAACATCTTCATGTTTTTAATCCGTTCAATTTTGTCCACCGCCACAAGTTTTACGTCCTTGTTTGGCTGGTGACACTAAAGTCTGGTTTAGAAGGTGTTACAAGTGCGCACGCAGATTATATCTGCAATGTGTTGCAACGCGGCGGAGCAGTCAGGTTTCGGGCTCTTCTGACGGACGGAACAGTTCGCGGTAACTCACGAAGTGTGCAATCGCAAATAGAGGCATTACCACCAGTAGCCCCAGTAATAGCGGCAACGTCCCCAGAATAAACATCACCGTAAACACCGCGCCGAAGACCAGCATCGGTAAAAAATTGGCGATCAGCGCATAAAAGCTCCAGCGGATCGCGTGCACGGCGGGCATCTGGTTTAGCGCAAGCAAAGCAGCGGTGAACCACAGCACACCCTTCACCAATAGCGTTAAGCACATGCCCAGCCACAACAGCAGTTCTTTGCCTTCGAGCGCACGCGCATAAGCGCGAAGGTCGGGGACACCTTCGGCGTCCGGAGCAATATTGAGTGGCAAGCCTAACAACCCTAGAATCACGACTACCATCATGTTGGCAAGTAAAGTGATTGAACCGATGGTAAGCAGCGCACGTCCGTTGGCACGAAAACCGGCGAGCAACTGGTGAACGCCCACCGGTTGGCCTGCCCCCTGATCTCGAGCAGCGATAACAAACCCGGCAAAAAAACCAGCTTGCAGAATGCTGGCGATTGCGGTGCCGATTAACGGGATCACTGACAAGCCGAGAGTCGCCATCAGCCATGCGAGCATGAGCGATATCCACCCGACCGGCTGGGCGCGAAACATTGCAAAAGACATTTTGATCCAGGCAAGACCTGCGCTGGCGGGTACGTCGATAACACGCATAGGGTCTATTGGGTCGGGCTCAATTTAAATCGTTATCAGGGCGCGATTATGTGATTCATGGGTCGCATGAAACTGTAACAAGCGCGCGGAGAATGCGTGATCCTTGGGATGCGTTAGTTCTGAGTCGCGCGGGAAATGATGATAACCCAGCCGTCCCAGCCAAGTACGTAGCGCAGCAGCACGCAGCATCTGCGGCCATGCCATGACCTCGTTCGCGGTGTAGGGCCGCACGCTTGCGTAGCCCGTCAGCAACGCCTGGGCATTTGGCACATGCAGTTTCGCTTCCGGATACGCCGAGTAATCGAGGCACCAGTCATTGACCGTTACGGCCACGTCAAATAGCCATTGCTCGTTACAGGCAAAATAAAAATCGATCATTTGGGGCGTGTGATGGCTGCCGCCGTCGTCCCACAAGATATTGTCGCGAAACAGATCACCGTGAATGACGCCGCGCGGTAGATCAAGCTGATCGAATTGCTGCTGATGTGCGATTTCGGCGGCAATCTGCGCGTTCTCGGCTTTCGACAAATGTGGTCGCAGGTCATCGGCGTAACGGCGCCACCATGAAAAGCCACGCCAGTTGGGCATCTTGAGACTAAACGACTGTGCCGCTTCATGCATGCGGGCAAGCGCCGCGCCGACCGCCTTGCAATCATGCGGCGTCGGATGCGCGATGTCATTGCCAGAGAGGCGTGTTACCAAGGCAGCCGGTTTGCCTTTCAATTCCCGAATCACGATTTTGTCGACCGTCGCCAGAGGCGCTGCGCAAGGCACGCATTTTTGATGAAGGTGCAACATCAATCCCATGTAAAAATCGAGATCCTGTCTGGGAATTTTCTCGAAGATGGTCAGGACGAAACGTCCCTCGGTCGTGGTGACGAAGAAATTCGAGTTCTCCACACCAGCAGCGATATTCTGAAAATCAATAATGTCGCCAACGCGATAGGGCGCGATAAATGTGCGCGCTTCGGCAGTGGTAATGGGGGTGAATACGCTCACAGCTTCAATATTGCTGCATTTCTTGCCATGCTACTTCCATGTAAACAACACCCAGGTCGGTACGGCTATTTTTAAATCCGGCCCATCCATGCGCGTGAACTTGCCTTCGCCTTTTTCATCGACCAAATAATACGCCGGGCCGGACGCTGGCTGTATGCGCTGCTTATAGAGCCTGCCACCGATCCGGTATTCCTCGATGGTGTCGGTTCCTGATTGGCGCGTCGTTACCTTGACATCCTTGGACGGATCAGTGTCCTTTACTTCCGGTGGTGCAGGTACATCTTCGACAGGTTGCACGTCCTTAGGTTTGGGACGTGCCGGGCTTTGTGCCAAAGCGGGGAGCGTAAACGTTGTGATTGCTAAAAGTGTGAATAGACGGGCAATGTTGCGCATGGCAGGCTCCGGTTGATTTATTGTGGGTGTGACGAGGTCGCTAGAGCGTCATTTCCAGCGCACGTTCATCAGGCGAAGGCGTAAATCCGCGATCCGCATAGTGATCAAAAATAGCGGCTACCACTTGATCCGGATCGTCGATTAACTTGAACAAATCAACGTCACCGGGGCTGATCACTTTTTCGTTCACCAACGTCGTCTTGATCCAATCCATCAAGCCACCCCAAAACGCACTCCCAACCAGAATGACCGGGAAGCGTCGAATCTTCCCTGTCTGTATGAGCGTCAACGCTTCGGAGAGTTCATCGAGTGTGCCGAACCCGCCGGGCATGACCACATAAGCTGCCGCGTGTTTGACAAACATCGTTTTGCGCGCGAAGAAGTGCTGGAACATCATCGACACATCCTGATAGCCATTCCCGCCCTGCTCAAATGGCAGCATGATATTCAGGCCCACACTCGGACTTTTGCCCGCGAGCGCGCCCTTGTTGGCCGCCTCCATGAGGCCCGGGCCACCACCGGAGAGCACACTGAAACCGGCGTCGGATAATTTGCGGGCGATGGTTTCAGTCACGCCGTAGTAGGGATTGTCTTCCTTGAGGCGTGCGCTGCCAAATATGGCCACAGCGGGTGAGACACCGGCCAGACGTTCGGATGCGGTGACCATTTCGGCCATAATGTTGAACACCCACCACGATTCACGTGCGGCGGCCAGCGATTGGTGTTCCATATCCGGATCGGCCGGTTTGGGCACTTTGCCCGCGTGTCTTGTATTGCCTTGAGATATTTTCAACTTCGCATACTCCATTTACAGCCATGAGTGCCACTGATAAACCACGCCTGCTGCTCGTCGATATTTCGAGCTTTTTCTATCGCGCTTTCCACGCCATGCCCGACTTTCGTTCACCGGCCGGCGAGCCCACCGGCGCGATCTTCGGTGTGGCTAATATGCTCAATAAATTGCGCATTGATTACCCGGCAGATTATAGCGCCTGCGTGTTTGACCCCAGAGGCAAAACCTTCCGCGACGATATCTATTCCGAGTACAAAGCCAATCGCGCCTCGATGCCCGAAGACCTTGCGCACCAAATCGGACACATCCGCGAAGTCGCCGAGGCGCTGGGCTGGCCCTGTGTGATGGTCGACGGCATGGAGGCCGACGATATCATCGGCACGCTTTCCAAACATGCCACCGCGCGCGGCGTGGAAACGGTGATAGGCACAGGCGACAAAGATCTCGCGCAGCTCGTGGACGAGCATGTGGTGCTGGTAAACACGATGTCCAACGAAACGCTGGATGTAAAGGGCGTCAAAACTAAATTCGGCGTACCGCCAAATCGCATCATCGATTACCTGACGTTGATGGGTGACACGGTGGATAACGTTCCCGGTGTCGAGAAAGTCGGCCCGAAGACTGCGGCGAAATGGATTGCGGAATATGGCTCGCTGGACGGCGTGATCGCAAATGCGTCCGGTATCAAAGGCGTGGTCGGCGAAAATTTGCGCAAAGCGCTCGATTGGTTGCCAACGGGGCGTGTGCTGGTAACGGTGAAATGTGATGTGCCGTTATCGTTCGATTTCGACACCATCGATCACAAAACGCCGGACATTGACAAGCTCGATAAGCTTTATGAGCAGTTTGGCTTTAAGGGCATGCGTGCAGCGTTGCATAAAGGCTCCCCTAACCCCAGCCCTTTGCCGCAGGCGGGCGAGGCAGCAGGCACGGGCGTTTTCAAGCAGGCAGACAAAGACGCCAGCGCTTCCCGCTGGTCCTCGGGGGAGCCGGCGGCACATCAAGCCGTCTTCGTCGATACGCGCATCTACGAATGCATCCTCACCGATGCTCAACTCGATGCGTGGATCGCAAAACTAAACATCGCCGAGTTAGCTTGCGTCGATACCGAAACCACCAGCCTTGATCAAATGCAGGCGCAGATCGTCGGTCTGTCGTTCGCATGCGTTGCCGGTGAAGGTGCCTACCTGCCTCTACGGCACATTTATCCCGGCGCACCGGACCAGCTCGATTTTGACAAGGCAATAGCCAAGCTGCGCCCATGGCTGGAAGACGCAACGAAAAAGAAGCTCGGCCAGAACATCAAATACGATCTGCATGTGTTCGCCAATCACGGCATCCATGTAAAAGGCTACGTGCACGACACGCTGTTGCAATCTTACGTGCTGGAGAGCCACCAGCGGCACGACATGGATTCATTGGCCACGCGGCATCTGAACGCGAAGACGATTTCGTTTGAAGAAGTCGCCGGTAAAGGAGCGTCGCAGATCGGCTTTGAACAAGTTTCAATCGAGACCGCCACCAATTATTCTGCTGAAGACTCAGACGTCACGCTGCAACTACATCTGGCGATGCACCCACAAATCGCCGCTGACGAGAAGCTCAATTTCGTCTATGACACCATCGAGATGCCAACATCGCATGTGCTGCTCACGATTGAACGCAATGGTGTGTTGATTGACGGCGCGCTGCTCGATAAACAAAGTGGCGAACTCGGTATCAAAATGCTGGCGCTTGAAGCCAAGGCGCATGAGGAAGCTGGCCAGCCTTTCAATCTTGGCTCGCCAAAACAGCTGGCAGAAATACTGTTCGACAAGAAAGGCATCAAGCCGCTCAAGAAAACACCAGGCGGCGCTCCGTCTACCGATGAGGAGACCCTCGCCAAACTTGCGGAGGATCATCCGCTACCAAAAATCATCCTCGACTACCGAAGCGTCGCCAAACTCAAAAGCACCTACACCGACAAACTGCCACGCATGGTCAATCCCAAAACAGGGCGTGTGCATACAAATTACGGACAGGCGATTGCGGTAACCGGCCGCCTGTCGTCTAATGATCCCAATCTACAAAATATTCCCGTGCGCACCGCAGAAGGCCGCCGTATCCGCGAAGCCTTCATTGCGCCACCGGGAAGCAAGATTGTTTCTGCCGACTATTCGCAGATCGAGCTGCGCATCATGGCGCATTTGTCCAGCGATTCCGGTCTGCTCGATGCTTTCGCCAAAGGCGAGGACGTGCACCGCGCTACAGCGTCGGAAGTGTTCAGCGTTCCGCGCGATCAGGTTTCAAATGAACAGCGCCGCTATGCCAAGGTCATCAACTTTGGTTTGATTTACGGCATGAGCGCGTATGGGCTGGCGAGCAATCTCGGTATCGAGAATTCAGCTGCAAAGCTCTATATCGATAAATATTTCGCACGCTACCCGGGCGTGAAAGCATACATGGATCGTACCCGCAAGGAAGCGCATGAGCGCGGCTATGTGGAAACGGTGTTTGGCCGACGTTTGTGGCTACCCGATATTCGCAGTGGCAATCAAGGGCGCCGCCAGGGTGCCGAGCGCGCGGCGATCAACGCGCCAATGCAGGGCACTGCGGCGGATTTGATCAAGCTGGCGATGATCGCGGTGCAGGGCTGGCTTGAGGCTGAAAAACTTGATGCGCGCATGATCATGCAGGTACACGATGAACTGGTGCTGGAAGTGCCGGATTCGGAGCTGGAGCGTGTGAAAGCGAAAGTGCCGGAACTGATGAGTGGCGTGGCGAAGCTGGATGTGCCGTTGGTGGCGGAACCGGGGGTGGGGAAGAATTGGGAGGAGGCGCATTGAGTGAGGCAATAGGCAGAGATTCCCTTGGATTGGCGCGGGTTGTGGCAGGATTTCGTCTCGAACGGCGCACGGAATGGCGCTCTACATCCAAACATTCTTTGACGCGCTTAAGCAGGCTGCCTAGTCCATTCCCAGCATCAATCCCGCATTCTGCAGCGCTGCGCGTCCCGCACCCTTGCCCAGATTGTCCAGCCGCGCAATCAAAACGGCCTGCTCGTTTTTCGTGTTTTCAAATACGAACAGCTCCATTTGATTGGTGCCATTTAGCGCCTCAGGGTCTAACTCTGCGGGTGGTTCGCCACCGAACAACATGACTTTTACGTGCGGCTTGCCAGCGTAATGGGCGTTGAGACAGTCAACTATTTGCTGGCCGCTGACTGTTTTTGGAAGTGACCATAAATTCAGCGGTACGTGCAACAGCATACCCTGGCGATACGCGCCCACGGACGGCGTGAACAGCGGCGCATGGAGGAGGCCGGCGTACTTTTGCATCTCCGGCAAATGTTTATGGTTCAGTTTCAGGCCGTAGGTAAACACGGCGGATTTGTTTTCGCCGCGCTCAAACTCTTCCACCATCTGCCGCCCGCCGCCGCTGTAACCCGATACGCCCCACGTCGTGATGGCATGGTTAGCTGGCAGCAAGCCGGCATCAACTAGCGGACGCACCAACGCGATGAAGCAGGTGGACCAGCAGCCGGGATTTGCTACCCGGCGGCTCTGCGCGATCCGCTGTTCCTGGGTTGCCGTCATTTCCGGAAATCCGAACGCCCAATCCGGTAGCACCCGGTGTGCAGTGCTGGCATCGATCACGCGAACGTCAGGGTTATCTATCATCGTCACAGATTCACGCGCCGCATCGTCGGGCAAACATAAAATGGCGAGATCTGCGCTGTTGAGCAGGTGCTTTCGTTCACTGGCGTCTTTGCGTTTGTCGGGTGCGATGCTGATGACCTCGATGTCCGCACGTTCGCGTAATAACTCGCGGATCAATAGACCCGTCGTGCCGTGTTCGCCGTCGATGAAGATTTTTGGTTTGGACATTCGCTGATCCGTACAAGAAATTCAAACAGAACTTAAGCCTGAGTCAACATTGTCTCGGCGTTCGAGACTTCGAACTTGCCCGGGCCTTCAAGGTTCAACGTCTTTACTACACCGTCGACGACCAGCATTGAAAAGCGCTGCATGCGCACGCCCATGCCTTTGGCCGTCAAATCGAATTCCAGGCCAAGCGTTTTGGTCCAGGCGGCGGAACCGTCAGCGAACATGCGTACTTTACCGTCAGTGTGCTGGTCTTTGGCCCACGCACCCATGACAAATGCATCGTTAACCGACACGCACCAGATTTCGTCGACACCCTTGGCTTTGAGTGCGTCGTAGTTGGCGAGATATCCCGGGACGTGCTTAGCGGAGCAAGTCGGGGTGAAGGCACCTGGCAGACCAAAAACCGCGATTTTTTTTCCTTTAACCAAGTCACTCACGTTGAAGCTGTTAGGGCCAACTGAGCAACCGGCGGTTTCGACTGCAATGAACTCGCTGAGGGAACCGTTTGGCAGTGTGTCTCCGACTTTAATCATGTTGATGCTCCTTTATGGTGTCGTTGTTCAGGTGGAACTAATTTCGCGGGGTGCATAGGTAAATGAGTCAGCAAAAAACGCATCGTCGGGCAGGCCTTTTGTGGCAAATACTTCTTGTCCAAGCTCGATCATCACGGGTGCGCCGCAAGCATAGACCTCATAACCGGCAAGGGATTCAAAATCGTTCGCAATTGCCTGATGCACAAAGCCGGTTCGTCCCTGCCAATTATCCTCGGGTTTGGGTTCAGACAACACCGGGATAAACGTAAAGTTGCTATGCTCCCGCTGCCATTGGACGGGCAATGTTGGCATATAC
>ENA-OFCX01001316-OFCX01001316.1-metagenomes-genome-assembly--contig:-NODE-1316-length-10291-cov-5.442849_pt1 | contig 10291 bp, 10 predicted proteins | sample MGYA00153384_OFCX01 | MGnify analysis MGYA00153384
TCTCCGGCTATTGGGAGTCGCTATTATTAACTCTTTTAGTGGGAATGGGAATAACGGCGGTTCGAATCCGTTTGGGAGGCGCCACTGAAACTTTGAATTTTGAGTGGACGCGCGGTGTAGCGATTGATGAAAAAGTCACACTTGATTGCGCTTGGTGCGCAATCAGGACGCGGCACCGTGCTTGGTGCGAGTATTAGGACGTTCTGATCATGGGCGCGGGTGAACTGCACATCAAACCTTCGCTTGTCGGTGGCCATGCCGTAGTTGCCATGCCTTCTTCGAAAGAGCAAAACGCCTAAGCATGCAATCTTGGCACTGGAAGTGGAGGCGCGGGAGTGTCTTCGGCGTCAGCTATGCGGCGATTTGACGCTAAATTTGGCGACGCGCCTTATTGATATCCGTTCGAGCGGTTCCAACCCGCCTATGCAGAGGACATGTTCAGCGAATTCGTATAGGACTCGTTCCGCCTGCTGATGCCGATTTTTTCGTGTTGTGCAATTGATGCTCGTACCGTGCAAGATTCGGTAAAGGGCGTTTTGAGCGCTGCGATTCGTGTACTTCAGGCAATGAGACGGGAGTTATAGCGAGCAGTTTTCTCCTCCTCGTTTGTGCATCCGATTGCGCCTGCATATATCGGTTAAGTTCGATTTCCATTACAACTGCATGCTTGCTGTTGAGCGAGAAGCCTGGGATATCGCCGTTCAGAAAAAGCTCGCGCGTCATCTCGTAGCTGACGCACAGAATTTCGGACACCTCGGAGAGCGTAAATAATCGAGAGCCTTCTTTCAAGACGTCTCGCGCTGCACGGACAGTCGCGTTCGATTGATGCTTCATGCCAATGATGATCACATCGCAAAAGTCTTGAGCAACCCCAAAAATACGGGTAAGAACCGCGACATTCACCAAAGGGCATTCGCGAGGTCGGATCCGCGCAAGTTCGCGTACCGATTCAGCATGCGATAAGAGCTGTGCCCTGAAACTTTCATAATTTGTGCGTCGGACAGGTTAGTTCTTTCAAAAAGACGCGAAATCGCTTCGTGGCGTAAATCATGGAACGTCAAATCAACACATCCGCATTTTTCAAAGAATCGCGCGAATCTTGCAGAAAGCTTTGCAGTGATCGCCTTGAGCTCCGCTTTGGTTGGTTTAGGAGCAGTCAGCCAAGGGAAGACGCGTGAAGTGTCTGCAAGTGGGCCGACGTGTTTTTCGTGCCATTGAAAAAAATCGGTAAACGCGGTGACCGATGTGGAACTCATTGGCACCTGGCGTTTTGACCCGTTCTTAGTTTTCTCAAGAAATATCGTGCGCGTCGGCAGCACTACTTGACCACGGGTGAGGGTATACGTCTCACGCATGCGCATCGCGGATTCAAGGCCCGCCACAAACAGCAACTGTAGTGCCCTCTCCTCATGTTGCGCCGCGACGTCTCCAACGCATATGCGGGCTTCAAGCGCGCGAAGAATCGTTTGATCTTCGTCAATCCCGAGACGGCGATCCCGATGTTCGTCCTCTTTTGCCGTCAAGCCGAGTTCAAGAACTGCAAGCTCGTCTGCGTCTGAATATTGTGCGTAACCCCGAGGCAGCAAAAGAACTGGATCGGATAAGAGCCACTTTCGCGCAACACACCAGCGCAGACACCTCGACAGTGCGCCCATCCGCTTTTTGATAGTTCCGGGCGCAAGATTCGCTTCCCGTTTGAGCGCTGTTACACGATCCTGACACCACGAAAAATCAATACTGAGAACCGGCAGCGTGGCGGCTGTCGCTTGTGTCCACAGTCGAAGAAGACCAACGTCCTCCTCCTTGACTGGCATCGCGCTTAGATATTCGTCGATAACATTGTGTAGTGTGCTGGCGCGAGATTCCCCGAGAAGTTCTTGCGGCACGATTCCGTTGTCCAATAAGCGCTCAAGCCGAGCGCAAAAAGCGTCACCTTCTGCTTCGTCGTCAAACCTATACGTGACTGCTTTCGGCAACAGTAATTTACGTTTGACGACGTATTCCCACTTGTTGCCATGACGACGCTTGTGGGCCATGATCTTGCACCTTGTTGACGGACTACAAGGATTCTAACGGGTGTTTTTGCTAACCCTGCCCGGGAGAAATGCCCGTACTTGCGAGTATTTTCGTGTATTTCGTCGGCGAAACGCGGCGAGATTCGACGCTGAATTACGTCTTAAATGGCTGATTTATAAGGGAATTTTGGATGGAGGCGGGTAGCGGAATCGAACCGCTCTAGACGGATTTGCAATCCGCTGCATAACCTCTTTGCTAACCCGCCGTTTTTGCGGCGGCAGAGACACTGCGCCACAAATAGAAACGGAACCGTTGTTGGTTCCGTGTCATACTTTTAGTTTGCATTTGAAACTTGGAGCGGCAGAAGAGTCTCGAACTCTCGACCTCAACCTTGGCAAGGTTGCGCTCTACCAACTGAGCTACTGCCGCGACTTCTTGAATTGTAGCCGATTCGCATGTTCTTGCAAATCACAGAACCTTCGCGATGGACTCCGCGACGTAATTCACGTTTTTATGATTGAGCGAGGCCACGCAGATGCGGCCCGAATCCACCGCGTAAATTCCGAACTCGTTACGAAGGCGATGCACTTGATCCTTAGTCAGGCCCGAGTACGAAAACATGCCGCGTTGGGTGAGAATATTTTCAAAATTGGCACTTGGCGCGAGACGCTTCAAGGCCGCATGCAGCGTCACGCGCATCGCCTTGATGCGGTCGCGCATTTCGCCCAGTTCTTTGTCCCACAGCAACCGTGCCTGCGGATCGGTCAACGCGGCGGTCACCAGCGCTCCGCCATGCGTCGGTGGGTTGGAGTAGTTGGTGCGTATCACGCGCTTTAACTGCGACAAAACGCGCGCCGCTTCATCTTTGTCCGCGGCCGCAACCGACAGCGCACCGATGCGCTCGCCGTACAGCGAAAACGACTTTGAGAACGAGCTGGCAACAAAAATCGGCCCCGGCGTTTCGGCGAACAGCTTAACTACCGCGCCATCTTCCACCACGCCATCACCAAAACCCTGATACGCGAGGTCGAGAAACGGCACCAGACCACCGGCGCGTACCGCCATGGCGATCTGCTGCCATTGAGCGTAGGTGGGATCAACTCCCGTCGGATTGTGGCAGCAGGCGTGCAACACCACGATGCTGCCCGTTGGCATGGCGGTTATGGCGGCGAGGAACCCGTCGAAGTTCAGGCTGCGCGTTGCGGCGTCGTAGTAAGCGTAGTCAACCACTTCGAACCCTGCAGCCTCGAACAGCGCGCGATGGTTTTCCCAACTGGGATTTGAAATGTAAACCGCGCTCGACGGCGAGATTCGTTGCAAAAAGTCCGCGCCCACTTTTAGCGCGCCAGTGCCGCCGACGGCTTGAACCGTGACGACGCGATGGTTTTTTACGATGTCGGAATCGGCACCGAACACGAGCGATTGCGCCGCCTTGTCGTAGGCGGCGATGCCGTCAATGGGCAGATAGCCGCGCGGCGCGCTCTTCTCAGCCATGGCAATCTCGGCGCGCTTGACGCATTCGAGCACCGGAATCTTGCCGTTTTCATCGGTGTAAACGCCGACCCCCAGATTCACTTTAGCCGGATTGGGGTCAGCGTTGAACGATTCGTTGACGCCGAGAATTGGGTCACGCGGTGCCATTTCAACGGCGGCGAAGAGGGCATTGGCAGTGTTGGTCATGGCGGAAGAAGGCGAACCCGGAGGTCGATAAAAATGGAAGCGAATTTCAGGTTATGATTTTAGCGGGCGTGCCGTCAGCGTTCCAGCGTGTCGCCGTTGCCGCTCGCTGCGGCACGCTTCCATTGCGTGATGCTGTCAGGTTAATATCGCGCCATGATCCGTCTTGCCTACGTCAGTACCTGTGCCGACAACGTTCAACCCGCCGACATTGACGCGTTGCTGAAAACTGCTGAACTGCGCAATCGGCAGCGGCAAATCAGCGGCATGCTGTGCTGGTCGGGCGAGTTTTTTTTGCAGTGTCTGGAGGGTGAGCGCGCTGCGGTAACGCAGTGTTTTTCGCGCATCGCGACTGATCCTAGGCATCACTCGGTGGAGATCATCGTGAGTGCGCCGACCTCGGTGCGCTGGTTCTCGCAGTGGGGAATGGGCTATTCCAGCACCATGCTGTCGCACCGCATGGATTTGTCTGAGTGGACAGGGCAAAGCTTCAATCCTTATCTATTGGCGGCGACCGACCTGGAGGCGACGTTCGAGCGGCTATCAAAGCTCGCGCAACGGATGCGAGGTGGCGAGGACGATGCGGCGGTCGGTCGCGCAATGGGTTAATCCTTACTGCGCTAGACCGACTCGTTCTTAGAATATTAGTTATGTAGGACGAATGTCCCAAGTTGTTGGATAAACGACACAATCAATGTGTCACTCAAAGGAGGTTCTTGTGAATTTAGCGATAAAAGCTTCGGTTATTGCGGTGACGGCCGCATTGGGTCTAGCAGGCGGCGTAGCGCACGCCCAAAATGTAAAGATAGCGTTCATTGAAGGTCTCTCGGGCCCCTTTGGCGGCGTCGGTCAAAACCAGTTGAATCACTTTCAGTATGCGGCGGAGCAGTTCAGCGGCAAGACTGCTAAATCAAGCGTCACAGTCGAAATCGTGCCGATGGACTCGAAGGGCAGTCCGCAGGAAGCGTTGGCGCTGTTTAAAAAAGCCACCGATGACGGCATCCGCTTTATCTCGCAAGGAAACGGCTCAAGCGTGGCTGGCGTGCTGATCGACGCCGTGAATAAGTTCAATGAACGAAACCCCGGTAAGGAGGTGGTGTTTCTTAACTACGCAGCCATCGACCCTGATCTTACCAATAGCAAATGCTCGCCGTGGCATTTCCGCTTTGATGCCGGTGTCGACATGAAATTGGAGGCGCTGACCAATTACATGAAGGACAGTAAAGCGATCAAAAACGTTTACGTTCTCGGTCAAAACTATTCGTTCGGCCAACAGGTTTCGAAGTTCACCGCTAGCATGCTCGCAGCTAAACGGCCTGACATCAAAATCGTCGGTAACGAATTGCACCCGTTGGGCCAAGTTAAAGACTTCGCGCCGTACATTGCAAAGATGATGGCCGCTGGCACCGATACGGTAGTGACCGGCAACTGGGGGCCCGATTTGGCGCTGCTTATTAAGGCGGCAAAAGACGCCGGCTTCAAAGGTAATTTCTATACTTTTTATGCAGGCGTAATCGGTGCACCAGCCGCGATCGGCGAATCTGGAACCGACCGCGTTTTCAGCGTGGCGTACTGGCACCCTAACGCCGAAAAGAACACGCTGGACGCGACTTACACCGGATTTAAGTACAAGTTCAAAGAAGAGTTCTACACCGTGGCTGCGGTGAACGCGATTCGCTTTTTGGTGGCCTCCGTCGACAAGGCCAAGAGTACCGATGCGGTGCAAGTGGCGCGTGCGATGGCCGGCATGAAGATGAAGGGTGCGTCGGGCGAAGATATCGAGATGCGTGCGTCGGATGGCGCAATGCAGCAGGCCCTCTACATAGCTCAGTGGACGAGAGCAGGTGTGCCGGGCGTTAAATATGCGCAGGAGGGCACAGGCCATGGTTTCAAAACTGTGCGATATCTGGAACCGCAATTGGCGTCAATGCCCACCACCTGCGTGATGAAGCGTCCATAGGTTGGTCGCTAGCGGCAGGGCGAGGCTCACCTCGCCTTTGCTTCGTCGCGCTGTGTTCGGGCGCTCTGACTGGTTTGTTTTAACTCGCTTGCTCAGCAGATGTCGATGTTTACGAGATTGGCAACCCGGTGAATGTATTGAGCACGTAGATTTCGGCTTTAGTGTTTGATTGCGAAAATATGCGGATTCAAAATTTCGCGGCATCGTCGTGCGTGTCGTTGCAAGTTCTAGCAATATCTCGATATTGCGTCGAACTTGCGCATAACGCACGCCGCGCCACAAAATTTTCAATTGCGCATACTCTCGCAACTTACCACTAGCCAATGCCACGTTGTTTTTTACTTAATCAGTGCCTTCCACGATTTGTCGAGACATTTGAGGCTTGATGGAATTCTTCACCCTATCCCTGCTCAACGGCGTGAGCTACGGACTGCTGCTGTTCATGCTCTCGGCGGGCCTCACGCTTATTTTCTCTATGATGGGTGTGCTTAACTTTGCGCACGCCAGCTTTTACATGCTGGGCGCGTATCTCGCGTTTCAAGTGGCCGAGTGGACCAACTTTTGGATCGCTTTTTTGATCGCACCAATGTTGGTGGCTTTGCTGGGCGGGCTGTTTGAGCGTACCGTTCTGCGAAAGACGCACAAATTTGGCCACGTGGCCGAATTGTTGGTGACGTTCGGTTTGTCATTTGTGATTCTCGAACTGGTACAACTGATCTGGGGGCGTACGGCAGTGGACTACAAGGTGCCAGCGGCGCTCGACGGCTCACTGTTTAAGCTCTTTAGCTCAACCTTTCCCACCTATCGTGGCTTCATGATGCTGGTGGCGGTCGGTATGTTGGGCAGCCTCTATCTAGTGCTGAAAAAAACCCGCATCGGCTTGGTCATTCAAGCAGCGTTGACGCATCCTGAAACTACCGAGGCGCTGGGGCATAACGTGCCACGCGTGTTTGCCATGGTGTTCGCAGGTGGTTGCGCGCTGGCGGGTTTGGCCGGCGTCATAGGCGGCAACGCGTTCATTACTGATCCGGGCATGGCCCAAGCGGTGGGTGCCATTATTTTTGTGGTGGTGGTGGTGGGGGGCATGGGCTCGCTGGCCGGTGCCTTGATCGCATCGCTCTTCATCGGGGTCATGCAGACTTTTGCCGTCGGCTTGGACTGGTCATTCATCGGCGGCTTGCAATGGCTGGGCGTGGCGGTAACGCCCGACACGTTCGGCTACCCAGTTTGGAAGTTAAAGCTTTCGCAGGTGGCCCCAATCCTGCCGTATTTATTGTTGGTGGTAATGCTGGTGGTGCGACCCAAAGGCATCATGGGAACGCGTGATGAGTAGCGCGTTGAAATCGCTCCACTTCAAACCGCTCAATGGCGTACGCATCGTTGTTTGGAGCGCATTCGCGTTGATTTTGCTGTTGATGCCGTTGACTGCGCAGTCAAGCTTTGCGTTGACGCTGCTGTGCTTGACCGGAATCGCAGCGATCGCCTGTATGAGCTACAACATGTTGCTCGGGCAGGCCGGTATGTTGTCATTCGGCCACGCTGTTTATACGGGGTTAGGCAGCTTTGTAGCCATTCACGCGATGAACAAAATCGGCGGCGGCTGGTGGATGCCGATGTGGCTGATTCCGTTGGTCGGCGGCTTCGCTGGTCTCGCGTTTGGCGCGTTGTTAGGTTTCGTGACCACGCGCAAGGCAGGCACACCGTTCTCGATGATCACGCTGGGTGTTGGCGAGTTGGTGTTTGCCGCAGCGCTGATGTTTCCCGAATTTTTTGGGGGCGAAGCGGGTATCAACTCGAACCGTACCGGTGGTGCAGGCTGGCTTAAAGATATGGGCCTCACATTTGGCCCGCAAATTCAGGTGTATTACCTGATCGCGATCTATCTTTTCGTGTGCACCGCAGCAATGTATGCGTTCACGCAGACGCCGCTTGGACGCATCGCGAACGCCGTGCGTGACAACGCAGAGCGGGCCGAGTTTGTGGGCTACGACACGCGCTGGGTACGTTATTTGATCGTCATGGCATCGAGTTTCTTCGCCGGTATCGCAGGCGGATTGACTGCAATCAATGTGGAGGCAGCGACTGCTGATTTGCTGCACGGTGTGCGCTCGGGCGGCTATTTGTTATTCACCTTTTTGGGTGGTGTCGGCTTCTTTTTTGGGCCGATCATCGGCTCGATACTGCTGGTGTTTGCGCTGGTAGTGCTGTCCGAATTCACCAAGGCGTGGCAGCTGTATGTGGGTATCGTTTTTCTCATTATGGTGGTGTTTGCACCCGGTGGTTTCTCTGCCCTCATCATGCTCAATCTGCGCCGCGTGAAATACGGTGAATGGCGCAAGATGCGCTGGCCTTATGCAGGCATGTTTTTCTTTGGTTTGATCGCGCTGTGGGGCTTTGCGGCGGTTGTAGAAATGGCGTATCAAATTCAAGTCGCCGCCGGCTCGGGCAGCGCAGTTACCGTCGCCCGCATTCCGCTCGATGCGGCTAGCACCACATCATGGCTGATTGCGGTGGCGGTGTTAATTGCCAGTGGTGTTGCCTTTGAAGCATGGCGACGCAAGTTTCAACGGGTGTGGAACGATGGCGAAGCGCGCATCGCTGAGACGATTAAAAAAGCCGAAGCGGCCATCGTTTAGTCGGTTTCCAGCCAAATGACGACATTTTGCGGTCAGAAAATGGACGCTCCGGCGCGAAGTGACTTGCGTGACGAAAGTGACAAAGTGACGGATGCTCCGTCACTTTGTCACTTTTGGCACGTTCGTCACCTCGGTCGGCTTGGTTCCGGCTTGGCCAGCTTAGGGATTGAATGATGTACGCACTTGAGCTACAAAACCTCACCAAAAATTTTGGTAAAACCGCGATTATTCGCGGCGTTAATTTGGCCGTTAAAAAAGGCGAACGGGTTGCCGTGATCGGGCCGAATGGCGCGGGCAAAAGCACGCTGTTTAATCTCATCAGCGGTCGGTTTGAGCCGAGCGGAGGCAACATCAAATTGCACGGTGAAGAAATCGCCGGCAAGCGCCCGTACGAGATCAGTCGGCGTGGCTTAGCGCGCAGTTTTCAGATTACCAATATCTTTTCCCGGCTGTCCGTTTTTGAGAATCTGCGTTGTGCGGCACTGTTTTCCAGCGGACAGAAATACAGCTTCTGGAAGCCGTTGTCAAAGCTCGACGAATTGAATGACCGCACTGAGGGCTTGATGGCGTCACTGGATTTGAAACGTCGCCGTGATGTGCCGGCGTCGTTGCTGACTTATTCAGAGCAACGGGCGCTCGAAGTCGGTTTGACCATCGCCGGTGGCGGCGACGTGATTCTGCTCGACGAGCCCACCGCAGGCATGAGCCACTCCGAAACGGATCGGTTTGTACATCTGATTCGCAGCGTGACGGTCGGCAAAACGTTGTTGACTGTGGAGCACGACATGGGTGTGGTTTTCGGGCTCGCTGATCGTATTGCGGTGCTGGTTTACGGTGAGGTGATTGCGTTCGACACACCGGAAAAAGTGCGTGCTGACCCAAAGGTGAAAGAAGCTTATCTCGGTGCGGTGCTCGACACTGAAGGAGCGATGGCATGAGTCATGACAAAGTTGCGCTTGAGGTTAAAGAACTGCACGCCTTCTATGGTAAAAGTCATATTCTTCAGGGTGTGAATCTGCATGTGAACGAAGGCGAGATCGTGGCTCTGCTTGGGCGCAACGGAGCTGGACGATCCACGACGGTCAAGGCGATCATGGGCATGGTCGACAACCGGGGCGAGGTGCTCTGGCGTGGCAAAAATATTCTCGGCATGAAGGCGTACGAAATCGCGCATCTAGGCATCGGATATGTGCCGGAGAGTCGCGATATTTTCGCGAAGCTGACTGTGCATCAAAACCTGATGCTTGGACAAAAGTCGGCTAAAAAGCAGGGTCGCTGGTCGTTCGACGACATGTACAAAATGTTTCCGCGTTTGCGTGAAAGGCAGCATGTTGAAGCGGGCGTTTTGTCGGGTGGCGAGCAGCAGATGTTGACTCTGTGCCGCACGTTGATGGGCGACCCGGATCTGATCATGATTGACGAGCCGACTGAGGGCTTGGCCCCAGCGATTGTGCAGCTAGTGGCCGAGTATTTGATGGAACTGAAGCGGCGCGGCATTTGCGTGGTGCTGGTCGAACAGAAGCTTGCCATCGCATTGCAAATTTCCGATCGCGTTTACGTGATGGGAGACCGACGCATCGTGTTTGAAGGCACTCCGGCGGAACTCAAGGCCGACGCCAATATTCGTAAGGAATGGTTGGAGGTTTGACGCGGTAGAGCATCGTCTTCACCTCGCAGGAACGGCGAAAACTGAGCCGTTCGCCGCCGCAACATTTGCCGAAACCGATTCCGCGACTAACTCGACCAGTCGCACTGGTTTATGCACTGCGTAGCACTGCGCATAGTCCACACCCAGCTCAATCAACTTTTCAAGAATTTGCGGTGTCTCGACCCATTCGGCGACCACTTTTATGCCCAGCGTGTGTGCAATGTCGGTCATTGATTTGACGATGGCCAGATCGCTTGGATTGCCGAGTAAGTCTTTGACGTAACTGCCATCAATCTTCAACCTGATTAGTTACTTGCCTCAGACAGGCGCATTGCATATACTGTATGCATGTTC
>ENA-OFCX01001317-OFCX01001317.1-metagenomes-genome-assembly--contig:-NODE-1317-length-10283-cov-3.058369_pt1 | contig 10283 bp, 8 predicted proteins | sample MGYA00153384_OFCX01 | MGnify analysis MGYA00153384
CGTGAATGCTGACGATTAAATGCGGTTTGAAGCGCTGCATTTCTTCAAAGACAAACCTGGATTCAGGCTCTGACAATGGCTTGCTGCCGGGGTAGCGGCGCGGGTCTTTTTTGGTGCGCTTTTCCCAGTAGGTTTTGGCATCGCGCTCCCAATTGGGGGTGGGAAAGTTGCGGTTCAAATCGACGCCGTTGGCATTGACGCGGCGCGGTGGCTGGCTTAGCAGCCCGTCAGGGTTTAACGCCGGAATAAACCGCCAGTGGATGGCTTGGGGCATATCGACAGGACTCTGCTCAGCCAGTTTGAGCCAGTGCATTGCCACTGATGCTGACGACAGCTCGTCGCCGTGAATCGCGCCAATGACCAGCACGCGCAAGGACGCGTTGTCGGCTTTGATGTCACGCGTCCAGATGGTGCGGCCATTGACAGAGCGCGCAGCGCTGGGCTGCAAATTTGCAGACTCGCAAAAAGCCCGTTTGACGTTGGGCAACCGGGCGGCAAACTCTTCACAGGGGGCAGCTCCATGAACCGCGCTGGACAGCCAAAAAAGCAAACCAAACGCTGACCAGCAACCAGGACATCTCATGCGACAAGTTTAGGCCATGCAGATGACAGGGCAGTTGGTGATGCTGAGGCAAAATACGGACAGTACAGAAATTTTTTATGCCGCATTCCACTCTTCGATCCAAAGCCCGGCCTCCCGGTTTTTCCACCCCAGAATTCCGCGCCTCGCTGGCCATGTTTGCCACCGGTGTCACCATCGTCACAGCGCGCACGGCCAGCGGCGAATTGATTGGGCTGACTGCCAACTCATTTAATTCAGTATCTTTAAGCCCGCCGCTGGTGTTGTGGAGTTTGTCGCAAGCGGCCAGCTCGATGGCGGCCTTTAGCGCAGGCTCGCACTACGCGATCAATATTTTGGCAGCTGACCAAAAGGAGCTGGCAGAACGCTTTGCCAGCAAGCGCGCAGACCGCTGGGACGGTGTGGCGTTTGATGAGGGTGTGGCTGGCGCGCCTTTGCTGGTGGGAGCCGCAGCCAGCTTTGAATGCTTTAACCGCAGCCGCTATGAAGAAGGCGACCATGTGATTTTTGTCGGTGAAGTCGAGTGCTGCAGCCACCGCGATGACGCAGCGCCGCTGCTGTACCACGGCGGAAAGTTTTACACCGAGCACCCGCTTTAGGCAGCGTTACTTCAAGTTTTCAACTCCTTGCTCTTTGTAAAACCTAAGCGCGCCGGGATGAAAACGGACTACCGTGTTGTTTGGCGCATTGGCTGTGCGCGTAGGGGCAGCACTGGCGTGCATGGCTTTGGGGTCTGCCGCTGCCAGGATTGTTTTAGTGATGAAGTAGGCGTCGGCATCGGGCAGGTCTTTATGCGCCATTACAAAATTCCAGGCTGCAACGCTTTTGACGAGGGTGGTCTGGCCGCGGTACATATTGGGCGCAACAGTTGAGGGGCTTAAAAACGGAAAGCGCTTGAGCATGGTGGCCACCTCAGCATCGTTCAAACCAAACACCACCGCGTCTGATGCATCAGCGACCAGTTTTATGGCGGGAATTGGCAGCGAAGCGCCTTGCCACAGTGCATCGATCTTGCCAGCTTGCAGGTCCGCCGCCAGTGCAGCCGGCGTACCCGCAACCGTTTGAACCTGCAAACCTGTCGCCTCAGCCAGCCCCTTGAAAAAACTTTCTGCTGGACCGCCTGCCGGGCCAACGCCCACGCGCTTGCTCGCTAGCTGGCTCAGCATAGTGATGTTGGCAGCGCGCAGCGTGACGATCTGAAATGAGGTTTCATACATCGGGAACAAGGCCCGCAAGCTGGTGTGCTTTTTGCCATTTGTCCAGGGCGCCGAGCCGTTGACGGCCTCAAATGCCGTACCTAAAAACACGGTGCCCAGGCGATTGGTTTCCAGCTCCAGCTTTTGCAGGTTTTCAATCGAGCCGCGCGATTCCAATGCCTGCGCTTTTAGCCCGTTGGCAGAGAGGTATGCCGCAACACCCTGCGCATAGGGCAAAAAGCCGCTGCCTTGGCCGGCAGAATAAATACCGACCTCAGTAAGGGTGGGTTTAGGCGCAGTGCTGCAAGCGGACAGTAAAACAAGCACAGCTGTGACGACAGTTGTACGCAAGATATAAAGGTTTAAAAACATATAAAGTCTCCGTGTGGAAAGAGCTGGGGCTTGAATTTTGAAGCTTACCGCTTGACAGCTTTAGCGATTCGGATTTTGGGGACTGACATCATTCCTGTCGGGCACCAAACTAATTTGCCTGCCCAGGCGCACGGTGGTCACCCCAGGCCGCAGCTGCCGTACCGATGGCATCACCAGCATGCAGTTGTCGTAGGGTGTGGTGATGCGCTGGCCTGCATCGACGGCGATCACGGTGCCGGCCTTGGCAATGACTTCGCCGCCGGTAAAGCCAGAGGTAAAAGCAAAGTCCATCGACTGCGCCACCACGCGGTCAGTCACCCGTACCGGTACGGGTGGCGTACGGTCGGGCAGCAACCAGCCGGGCAGAACGTCTGCTTTGGCAAGGCACCCGGCGCGCGTTAAAAACCGCATCAGGGTGTCTCTGGTCGCGTGTACCGACGACATTTGCCAGTGCTGGCCCGCTTCAAGCAGCAGGGCAATGCGATGACCATCAGGATTTGAAAATTCGCCATGGTCACGCATACGCACACCGTCTGCATGGCCTGTGTCGATGATGACTTGTGCAGATGTTTGCATGCCCTGCGCAAAATCGATATTGCGCTGCAGTATGCCTGTGACCAACAGGGGCGTGGCGGGTTCATGCATGGAATGCAAGTCCAGCAAATGGGTGGCGCGCACTACAAAGGGCAGCAGCTGCCTTGCGCGCACCAGCTCTGTGCTTGTGTCGCTGCAGGCTAACCGAGCTGCGCTCCAGACCCGGTTGAAGTCTTCGTCAACATAACGCGACGCATCAGGCGCTTGTGCATCAAACTGCTCGAACGCGGCCACATTGCAAAACGCAAAAGTCACGCGGCCACATGCGGGTTGCCAGCCGCTGGCCAGCAGTTCATGCACGGCAATGGCGCCGGCATATTCGTTGCCATGCACCAGCGCCGTGACAAGAACGTCTGGCCCAGCGTCAATGCCGATGCGCTCGTGGACGTAAGGTGCGCCGCAATCAGAAGTCGCCCAGCGGCTGATTGACGGTGGCAGTGTTTGAATTGGATGAGGACTCAATTCGTCACGCTGCCAACAACTGCCTGGTTGACCACACTGCGCACACGCAGTGTTTCGGCTTTGATGAAACTGGCCAGGGCTTGCGGTGTGCCACCTTCATTGCTGATGCCGGCCTTTTGCAGCTTTTGCCAGACGGCCGGGTCTCGCAGCACTTCGCCAAGTTCCTTGTTCAGTCTTGCAGCCATCGGTGCGGGCAATTTGGCCGGCCCAAACAGGCCAAACCAGACATTCATGTTGTAGTCTTTCATTTTTGCAAATTCGGCCATTGCCGGGACTTGCGGTGCAACTCGTGATCGCTCAGGCGTGGTCACGGCCAGCGCCGTCATCTTGCCCGACTCGATGTGCGGCAACGCCGACGACAACACAAACACACCAAACTCAATGTTGTTGCCCAGCACGTCTTGCACCATTTGCGCCGCGCCCCTGTACGGCACATGCCTGATCGCCGTGCCTGCCTTGAGGTTGATCAGCTCGCCCGCCACATGCAGCGGTGTACCGATGCCAGACGACGCAAAATTGAACTTGCCGGGGTTGCGTTTGGCCAGCGCCAGCGCCTCATCCATCGTTTTAACGCCGGCCTTGGGACCCGCCACAAAGACCATCGGCGTCACACCTATCAGGCCAATACCGGTCAAATCGGTCTCGCCGTTGTATTTGATGGCGGAGTTGTAAATGCGCGCAATCGACACCTCGCTGCCCGAACCCAGCAGCAATGTGTAGCCGTCAGGCGCGGCATTGACCACTTTTTGCGCACCTATGGTGCCACCCGCGCCGCCCACGTTTTCAACAATCATTTGCGCGCCCAGGCGCTTGCCCAGCGGCTCTGAGATGATGCGCGCCACCAGGTCTACACTGCCGCCCGCCGGGTAGCCCACAACGAGGGTGATGGCTTTGTCGGCGGGCCAGGTTTGGGCATGGACGGTGGACAGGCTTGCGGCCCATCCAAGTACAGCCAGGCAGGATATGAAAGTGCGCTTGCCAATTAAATTCTTTTTCATCATGTGTCTCCAGTTAAGTTGATGATGAAAAGTGTAGGAACGGCTACCGCAGCGCGTGATGCGCAAGACGCATGGTGTGATGCGGGTATTAAAGCGCGTACCTCAAACCGAAGCAGCCCAGATTTTTTGCAGATGCGGCTTGCGCACATGACGCGGTCGATATAGCCGTATCTCGTAACGAATCGGCTCGCTAAAAGCACCTGCCTGATGTGCCATAACCAGCCGCCCAGCCTTTAAATCCGCAGCCACCAGCGCAAGCGGAAGCCACGCCACGCCTGCGCCTTGCAGGGCTTGCTCGTGCAGGGACTCAGCAAAGTCAGACTCGGTCACCACATGTAAATGCAGTTCTTGTTTGGCACGGGTCAAACTGTCCTGCAGGATTTGCGCCAACGCCAGTTGCGGTGCAAAGCTCAAGGCTTTGACGGGTTTGCCAGCTGTACCGGGCAAAGCATGGCGAGGCTTGCCGTCAGGCCGCGGCTGGCTGACAGCCACCAATTCGTCATGCCCCAACGTCACGGCTTCAAATTGCTGCTCATCAAGACTAAGGGCCAAACGCGGGTGCGCAAAGCTGAGCAGAAAATCGGCACCGCCTTGCTCCAGCGCAATCGCACCATCATGAATCGAGCCGGTCATCAGGCGCAGCTGCACCTCATCGCCCAGTTGACCCAATTGCTTGCGCACCTTGGCCAGCCATTGCGGCACCACGGTACGCGACAAAGTGCGGCCGGTAAAAAGCGTTGTCCAGTTGCCGCCGCCGCCCAGGTTTGCAATGCGCTCGCGTGCATCCGCCAAAGCATGGACAGCAACCTTGCTGCCAGAGAGCAGCGTGTCGCCTGCTGGCGTGAGCGCAATGGGCACACTGGCCCGGTTGACCAGTTCGGCCCCGGCCCAAAGTTCAAGCGCCCGAATGCGGCGCGAAAACTGCGGTTGTGTCACGTGGCGCAACACCGCAGCTTTGGAGAAGTTGCGCTCACGCGCCAGCATTAAAAAATCCTCAAGCCATTTGTGGTCCATGACGCAAGGCTAACATCTACACCATGACTGCGCGTAAAACTAACCTGGATACTTTAGCCATTTCCCTGCTGCTGGGTTGCTGCCTGTTTTGGGGTCTGCAGCAGGTGTTGATCAAAGCCACGCTGGCTGAAATACCGCCAATGTTTCAGGCCTCGCTGCGCTTGTGGGGCGCAACGGCCTTGCTGTGGCTATGGTGTGTTGTGCGCAAAGTGCCACTGTTTTCAAGCGATGCATCGCTTAAAGCGGGCCTGCTTGCAGGTGGCCTGTTTGCCGCTGAGTTTGCCTGCATTTATATCGGCCTGCAGCACACGACGGCATCACGACTGACGGTTTTTTTGTACACCTCGCCGTTTTGGGTAGCGGTGCTGGTGCCGCTGTGGGTCAAGTCTGAAAGATTGCAAGGCTTGCAGTGGCTGGGGCTGGTGTGTGCCTTTGCAGGTGTGGTGTTTGCCTTGCGCGAGGGCTTTGCGGGCAATGGCGTGGCCACCCTGCGCGGCGATATGCTGGGGTTGGCGGCGGGCATGTTGTGGGGCTTGACGACGCTGGTGATTCGCGCATCAGGCCTGTCAAAAATATCAGCAGAGAAATTATTGTTTTATCAACTGGCCGTCAGTGCTGCGTGCTTTCCGTTGTTGTCGCTTGCGCTTCGCGAGGCTTGGGTGTGGCGTTTCAGCCCGTTTGCCATCACGTCGCTGTTTTTGCAAACGGTGGTCGGTGCCTTTGCCAGCTACCTGGCCTGGATGTGGATGCTGGGCCGCTACCCGGCGACCAAAATTTCCGTGTTTGTATTTTTAACGCCGCTGTTTGCGTTGCTGTTTGGCGCGCTGTGGTTGAAGGAAAGCGTCACGCCCGGTTTAATGGCGGCGCTTGCTGCAGTAGCGGTGGGCATTGTGCTGGTCAATCGCCGGGCCGCGTAGCTGCCGTCTACTTTTCTAGCCACACCAGCAGTTGGCTCAAACGCGTTGCCGAATTGGTTTCGAATCCTTCAATGCCAACGGACTTCAGCACGTCGGCACCACCTGCCGCGTCGTTCAGGCCGACCAGCTCTTTTTGCAGGGCGGCAATCACTGGTTTGCTGACTTTTTTGTTGGCCACCAGCGGAAAGTAAGGCTGGGCCACTGACCTGTGAATGACTTGCAACTTGTTTTTTTCAAGCTGCCGGGCAATGCCTGAGTAGGAGGCAATACCGCCCACATCCACCAGCTTCATGTCGATGTATTGGGCAATGAGCGCCTGCTCACGTACATAAATCAGTTTTTCAACTTCCATCCTGATGCCCTTGTCGCGCATTTCGGCATAGCAAAATTTGCTCATGTAGGAAATTTTTTCAGGAAAGATCCAGCGTTTGCCCTTGGCTTGGGCGAGTGTGGTGATGTCAGAACCCAAAGGCGCGACGATCAGGCATTGGCCGTCTGGCTTGGCGCTGGCCACATACTGGTAGCCGTAGTTGCGTATGCCGCGCGCCGGGTAGTCACTGGGCCGGGCCATCACGAAATCGTAGCGACCTGACTTCATGCCTTCTTCAAGCTGGGCAAATTCGCGCGCAAACACCACCACCACCTTGCGTTTGGCGGCGCGGCTCATGGCATCGGCCAGCCCTTGGTATTTGACAATGACCTGGGCATGATCAAGTCCGCCCGAAGTACCCTCGCTGATGCCCAAGACCAGATCGTCTTGCTGGGCGCTCGCGGTTGCTGTTAGAACCGTAAGCAGACAGCCTGCCAAAAATGATGTGAAGCTGAATTTCATGAAATGCTTTTGTTTGTGTACGAAAGCATGAATTTATCAACAAAATATGACAGAACCAAAGTGAATACCAGATCAATGGTTACCAGCTGTATTCAGCCGAACCATTATCAAGTCGCAGCAGCTCGAATTTGCAGTCGTCTTATTGCAAACGCCACGTACCAGTCCAGACAAGCCGGGTTCGCCATCGCATCACGGTTGACCACCTTGTCAATCGGCTGGCCGAGCAGCAGTTTTTTAATCGGCAGCTCCTGCTTTTTGCCTGACAGTGTGCGCGGTATCTCTGACACCAAAAAAATATCATTCGGTACAAAACGCGGCGACAGCGCGGTTTTAATGGCGTTGTTCAATTTGACTTTCATGGCCTCGTCTAGTGCCACGCCAGCGCGCAATACGATGAACAGCGGCATATAACTCTCGCGGCCCAGGTATTCGAGGTCAACAACCATGGAGTCGAGAACTTCGGGCAGTGCTTCAATAGCGCTGTACAACTCACTGGTGCCCATGCGCAAGCCGTGGCGGTTGATGGTGGCGTCGCTGCGGCCGTAGATGATGCAGCTGCCTGACTCGGTGATTTTTAGCCAGTCACCGTGTCGCCAGACATTGGGGTACATGTCGAAGTAACTGGAGATGTATCTGGCGTTTCCAGCGTCCCCCCAAAAGTAGAGCGGCATCGACGGTATCGGCTGGCTGCAAACCAGCTCGCCGACTTCGCCAATCACCGGCTCACCCGATTCGTTCCACGCTTCAACGGCGCAGCCCAACAGCCGGCATTGCATTTCACCGGGGACTTGTGGCAGTTCGCGGTTGCCGCCTATAAATGCGCCCGCAAAATCAGTCCCGCCCGAGATGTTGCAAAACCACATGTCAGGCTGACCAAGAGCAGCAAACTGGTTTGTTCCCCACTGCTGCGCTTCAATTGACAACGGTGACCCTGTTGAGCCCAGCGCCCGCACGTTCGACAAGTCGCCACATACAGCCAGGTCAACACCCGCCTTCATGCAATTGGCATAAAACGCGGCGCCCGCACCGAAAAATGTCACGCCGGTGTTGGCGGCAAAGCGCCACAGCGTTGTCCAGTCTGGCTTTGTCCGGCTACCAGCGGGGCCCTCCAATGTCGTGCCGCCCGGGTTGCCATCAAAAATCACACACGTCGTGCCATTCAGCAAGCCGCTGACCTGCGCGTTCCACATCACCCAGCCGGTCGAGCTGTACCAGTGGTAGCGCTCACCAAATGAATTGGCGGCGTAGCTGCAGCCAACATCGTTGTGCAAAACCTTGTTGGCCAGCGCCACCACCACCACGCCGCCGTGGCCATGCACGATCGGCTTGGGCAGGCCCGTAGTGCCGCTGGAATAGACAATCCACAGCGGATGGTCAAAGGGTAGCCACAAAGGCTGAAAATCAGCTGTTTTTGCCTCATTTTGAGTGTCATTTAAGGCTTTTAACCAATGAATTTGGGCGCAAGCAGCTCCTGAATTTATAGCGTCTGAATTGCCATGAATGATCACATGCTGCACGCTGGGCAGCCCTGCACAGAGTTCGTCAATCACCGCGCTGCGGTCAATCTGTTTGCCGCCATAAACTACGTTGCTGGTGACAATCAACACCTTGGGTTCAATCTGTTTGAAGCGATCCAGCACAGCAGCAGTGCCCATGTCGGGTGCGCAAATGCTCCACACGCCGCCAATGCTGACGGTAGCCAAAAAGGCAATGATGGCCTCGGGAATGTTGGGCAGATACGCCGCCACGCGGTCGCCGGGCGTGACGCCTTGGGCTTGCAGGTGCAAGGCGAGCGCCGCAACCTGATTTCTTAATTCGAACCAGCTGATTTCGCACGCTGCCTCGCCATTGGCCAAACTGTTTTCGTTGTGGCTGATGATGGCTGGCAAGCCAGCGGCATGCGCCGCCTCAGCATGTCTGAACACCTGCGCCGCATAGTTGACCTGCGCACCTGCAAACCATTTGGCATCCGGCATGACGCCCTTAACCACAAACTGATGCGGTATGGGGGACTGCAAGTCAAAGTAGTCCCAGATGCTTTGCCAGAAAGCGGGCAAATCCGTTACCGACCACTGGTGCAGCGCGGCGTAGCTGTCAAACTGCAGGCCACGTTTGGACTGTAGCCACTGCTGGTACAGGCGAATTTGGGGAATGTGTGGAGCGCTCATGGACATCAGCTTAACCTGCGGCGGCTGCAAATTTTGCTTGTCAGGCCCGTGGTATGTCCTTAGGATTGCGCCACTTAACAACAAGGAGAGCGAAAAATGGGCATGTTTGACTGGACAGAAAAAAGCAGCGCGGTACTGAGCCAGGGCGGCGTGATTGGCCCTGACGAGCGCCTGCCGTGGCCGCAAACTGCCGTGATGGGCGTGCAGCATGTGATTGCCATGTTTGGCGCGACGGTACTGGCACCGATATTGATGGGTTTTGATCCCAACATCGCGATTTTGATGAGCGGCATTGGCACGCTGATTTTCTTTTTCATCACGGGCGGCAAAGTGCCCAGTTATCTGGGCTCCAGCTTTGCGTTTATTGGCGTGGTGATTGCCGCCACCGCCTATGCGGGCAAGGGGCCCAATGCCAACCTGGGCGTGGCGCTGGGCGGCATTGTGGCCTGCGGTGTGCTGTACACGCTGATTGGATTTATTGTGCAAGCCGTCGGCACGGGCTGGATAGAACGCTTCATGCCGCCGGTAGTCACGGGCTCGGTGGTCGCGGTGATTGGCCTGAACCTGGCCGGTATCCCGATTAAAAACATGGCAGCCAGCAACTTTGACTCATGGATGCAGGTGGTGACGTTTGTCAGTGTGGCACTGGTGGCGGTGATGACGCGCGGCATGCTGCAGCGGCTGCTGATTCTGGTTGGCCTGGTGGTGGCAAGTGTGATTTACGCGGTGCTGACCAATGGCCTTGGCTTGGGCAAGCCGATAGACCTGTCCGGCATCATCAGTGCTGCGTGGGTTGGTTTGCCGGCCTTTACCGCGCCGGTTTTTAGCGTCAATGCGATGCTGCTGATTGCACCAGTCGCCATTATTCTGGTGGCTGAAAACCTGGGCCATATCAAGGCAGTAACGGCCATGACAGGCAAAAACCTGGATCAATACATGGGCCGCGCATTTATTGGCGACGGCATTGCCACCATGGTGTCAGGCAGTGCGGGCGGTACGGGGGTGACAACTTACGCCGAAAACATTGGCGTGATGGCCGCCACCAAAATTTACTCGACCGCTGTGTTTGTGGTGGCGGCACTGCTGGCAGTACTGCTGGGTTTTAGCCCCAAGTTTGGCGCGCTGATTCAGGCCATCCCGCTGCCCGTAA
>ENA-OFCX01001319-OFCX01001319.1-metagenomes-genome-assembly--contig:-NODE-1319-length-10275-cov-3.235714_pt1 | contig 10275 bp, 12 predicted proteins | sample MGYA00153384_OFCX01 | MGnify analysis MGYA00153384
GGTCTTTGCTGAGCTTGAAGCGAACCGTGATCTGGCTGCTTTCGGTGCGCGACACCGAGGTCATGATGTCCACGCCGTCGATGCCGGCGATGGAATCTTCCAGCGGCTTGGTGACCTGTGATTCGATGACCTCGGACGACGCGCCCAGCAAGCGTGTGCTGACGTTGACCAGCGGCTCGTCGATGCGCGGGTACTCGCGCAGGGAGAGCTGGTTGAACGACACCAGCCCGACCAGCACCAGCAGCAATGACATCACGCAGGCCAGCACGGGGCGGCGAATGGATGTTTCCGAGATACGCATGGCAGTTCCTTGAGGCGCGGCGTTCGCCTGTCAGGGCTGGCCGGCCGGCCGTGGCGGCCCACTGGCTGCGGGCGCGGCCGGGCCGGTCGGGCCGGGCGGCCCGAGCGAGCCAGGCGAGCGCGAGAGGTCGACCACCCGCACCGGCAAAGAATCGCTGCGAAGCAGGCGCGCATGACCCGCCGTGACCACAGCGTCGCCCACCTTCAGGCCGGCCAGGATTTCAACCTTGCCGGGCAGGCGCAGGCCGACCTGCGCTTCCAGCCGCTGCGACACCTTCTTGCCGTCGGCGCCGTCGACCACCTTGAAGATCAATTGCCGGCCGCCTTGCGGCACCAGTGCTTCCTCGGGCACCACCACGGCGCCTTCGCGCACACCAAAAACCACCCGTGGCCTGGCAAACATGCCGGGCTTGAGCAACGCACCGCTGTTGTCCACGGCTGCGCGCACGCGCAGTGCACGGCCATTGGGGTCGACCTGCGAGTCCAGCGCGTCGATGCGGCCCTTGAACACGCGGCCCGGCAACGCGTCCAGCGCCAGCTCAACCGCCTGTCCCGTGCGCACGCGTGCGATATATCGCTCGGGCAGCGTGAACTCGACATGCAGGCCCGACAGGTCTTCGATGCTGACGAGATCGGCGCCGTCTTTCACGTAGTCGCCCACCTGCACCGAGCGGATGCCCAGCGTGCCGTTGAACGGCGCCAGCACCCGCATGCGCGCCGCCTGGGCCTGGGCCAGGGCTACCTGCGAGTCGGCCACCTGCTGGTTGGCCATGTTCTGGTCCACCACACTTTGGCTGACGAAGTTTTGCGCCAGCAACTCGCGGCTGCGTTGCAGGTTGGTGCGCGCAATGCTGGCCTGGGCCTGGGCCTGTTGCAGCTGGGCCTGCTGCAAGGCGTCGTCCAGCTGCACCAGCACCTGGCCACGCTTGACCCGGTCACCGTCAGCAAAACCCAGCCGTGCCACGCGGCCGCTGGTTTCCGGGCGCAACATCACGCCCTGGCGAGATTTCAGCGAACCGACCGCCAGCACGTCATCAGACAGCGTCATGCCCTCAGCACGGGCCACCTCCACCGCCACCGGACCACCGGGTGCGCCGGGCCCACCGCCGCCTGGCCGGCCGCCTGGGCCGCCCGGCGCGGGTGCCGTGCCACCGCCGGCCGCTGCGGGCGCTGTGTTGGTGGCTCCCCTGGGGTTGGAATCAGCGCGGTTCTGCCACCACCATGCGCCGCCGCCGGCCACCGCAATGCCCACCGCGGCGAAGATGATGTAGATCTTTTTCTTCAAAGGTGGTCCCCGCGCCCGAGTTCAGCCTTTTGATTTTATCCGCAGCAGCCAAGCTGCATGCGCGGCGATCATGGGCCGTCTGGCCAGGCCAGCACGAACTCGCAGAGGCGCCGTCACAGTGTGTCGATGCCGCGGTTGGCCAGCTGGTCGGCGCGTTCGTTGCCAGGGTCTCCGGAGTGGCCCTTCACCCAGCGCCAGCTGACGCGATGGCTGGCATTGAGCGTGTCCAGCCGCTGCCATAGCTCGACGTTTTTCACCGGCTTCCTGTCAGCCGTCAGCCAGCCGCGGGCTTTCCAGCCGTGGATCCAGGCGGTGATGCCCTGGCGCACGTACTGGCTGTCGGTGTAGATCGTCACCGTGCATTGGCGCTTCAGTGAAGCCAGGGCCTCGATCACCGCGGTCAGCTCCATTCGGTTGTTGGTGGTAAGAGCCTCACCACCGCACATTTCCTTTTCATGCTCGCCACTGCGCAACCACACCCCCCAACCTCCGGGGCCGGGGTTGCCGCGGCAGGCACCGTCGGTGTAAACCACCACATCGCTCACCACTTCACCCATTCACGTTTCCGTCTCGGTCTCTTGCAACGAACGTTCGGCTCGCCCGGGCGCAAACTGCGCCACCACGGCCGGCGCGGCCTGGCGTTGACGCTTGTGCTGCTTGATCATGCCCACCAGCCGCATGCCACGGGCTCGCTTCACGGCCACCACAAAGTAAACCGCGCCGAACACGGGCCACCAGCGGTCACCCGCGCGGTCCATCCAGGCAAAACGTTCCAGCCAGCGTTCACTGCGCAGCGGCGGTCGCCAGCAGCCGAAACGACCGCCTTCGACCTCGAAACTGAGCAGACGCAGCCAGTCGCGCAGGCGCCAGTAGCTGATGAAGTCACCGGCCGAGGGCAGGTACTGGCCGCCCTTGCCCGCCTGTGCATGCGCCAGCCCCAGCCCTGACACCAACCCCAAACGCGCGCGGGCGCCACGTTGGCGCAGGCCCCACAGGCTGGCCGGGTTGAAGCCGGTGATGACGACTCGCCCCTCGGGCACCAGCACCCGCTCCACCTCACGAAGCGTAAGGTGCGGGTCTCGCGCCAGTTCGAGCGCGTGCGGCAGCACCACCAGGTCGACGCTGCTATCGGGAAATGGCAACGCATCAAACGCGCTATGCAGGTGAATCGGTTCACCGGCCGACAGGGTCGAGATCAGACTGTCGGTCGGTGGTGGCATTGGCAGCGCCTCAGGTATGTGCAGCGTGTCACTGGCCACCCAGCGGTGGGGCATGCGGTTGGCGCGCAAGCCGTCAAGTTCAGGCAAACCGAGCTGCAAGGCATGGAAGCCGAACGCATCGGTCACACTGCGGTCCAAGCGGTCTTGTTCCCACGCCAGCATGTAGCGGCCGGGCGGGGTCCGCAGCCAACACCCCAACTCTATGATTGACTCATCCTTCGTCATGAATCTGCTCGCCCTGCCCGCCTTTGCCGACAACTACATCTGGATGCTTCACGATGGCCACAGCGCAGTGGTGGTGGACCCAGGCGACGCGGCACCGGTGCATGCCAAGCTCGACGAGCTCGGGCTCGTTCTCATCGGGATTCTAGTGACGCACCACCACCCCGATCATGTCGGCGGTGTGGACGCTTTGCGCGGCCGGCTCAGCGGCCCGGTATTCGGCCCCGCACGGGAACGCATCCCCCTGCCTTTCCAGGCGCTGCGTGACGACGACGAGGTCACCGTGCTGGGGATGCGCTTTCGGGTCATCGACGTGCCGGGTCACACCGCGGGGCACATTGCCTACCAGCAGGTGTCCAGCGATGGCTTGCCACTGAAGTCGCCACTGCTGTTCTGCGGCGACACGTTGTTTTCTGGCGGTTGTGGCCGCTTGTTCGAAGGCACACCGGCGCAGATGGCCGCGTCGCTGGCGCGTTTGTCAGCGCTGCCAGGCGACAGCCGCGTGTGCTGCACGCACGAATACACCTTGTCGAACCTGCGTTTTGCGCAGGCTGTAGAACCCGGCAACGCGGCACTGGCCGCGTACACGTTGCGCTGCCAGGCGCTGCGCGACGCCGGCTTGCCCACCCTGCCCAGTTCAGTGACGCTGGAACGCGCCGTGAACCCGTTCCTGCGCTGCGCTGAAGCTGAGGTGCAGGCCACGGCGCTGGCGCAGGGCGCGGTGAACGACGACCCTGTCAGCGTGTTCACCGCGCTGCGTGAATGGAAGAACAATTTTTGATGACACCTGACTGCACTGCGCGTAGGTCTGCCACGCTTCACCGGGCTGCGGCCCTGGCCGCAACGCTGCTGTTGACGGCCTGCGCCACGATAGCCCCGCCCGAGCCACCACCTGCGGCCACAACGTCGCCTGTGGCGATGCTGCCCACGCCCGCCAACCCGACCGAGCTGGCAGCCGCGCCAGAGGCGGCGGGCACGGCCGAACAGCCCGCTGACGGCATCACCTACCGCGCTGTGCCGCGTTCGCGCCTGGACCCCGCACAAGACGCCGCCCGCACCAGCCTTTGGGACCGCCTGCGCGCGGGCTATGCCCTGCCCGACCTTGACAATGAACTGGTGGGCAAGTGGGAGCAGTGGTATGCCACGCGGCCGGAGTACGTTCAGCGCATGTCGGAGCGCGGCGGGCGTTACCTTTTCTACATCGTTGAAGAGATTCAGCGACGCGGCATGCCGGCCGATCTGGCACTGCTGCCTTTCATCGAAAGTGCGTTCAACCCGCAGGCCGTGTCGCGCGCGGCCGCTTCAGGCATGTGGCAATTCATGCCGGCCACGGGCAAGGATTTCGAGCTGCGCCAGAACCTTTTTCGTGATGACCGGCGCGACGTGCTGGCCTCGACCCGCGCGGCGCTGGACTACCTGAATCGCCTGCACGGCATGTTTGGCGACTGGCACCTGGCCCTGGCTGCCTACAACTGGGGCCAGGGCAATGTGCAGCGCGCGATCGACCGCAACCGGCGCGCCGGTCTGGGCACGGCCTACACCGACCTGAGCATGCCCGACGAGACGCGCAATTACGTGCCCAAGCTGCAGGCCGTGAAGAACATCGTTGCCCGCCCCGACAGTTTTGGCGTGGTGCTGCCGCCGCTGGAAAACCACCCGTTTTTCCTGAGCGTGACTATCGAACGCGACATCGACGTCGCACTGGCCGCGCGCCTGGCCGGCCTGTCCACCGACGAGTTCAAGCAGCTCAACCCGCAGATGAACAAGCCGGTGATCCTGGCTGCCGGCACACCCCAGGTGCTACTGCCCTACGACAACGCCAACCGGTTCTTGCGTGAACTGGCCGCCCACCGCGGCGCGCTGGCCAGCTGGACGGCCTGGGTGGCGCCACGCACGCTGCTACCGGCCGAGGCCGCACGTCTGGTGGGCATGCCCGAATCTCTACTGCGCGAAATCAATTTTATTCCGCCGCGCATGTCGGTGCGGGCCGGCTCCACGCTGCTGGTGCCGCGCAGTGCGCACAGTGCCAATGACGTGTCAGAACATCTTGCCCACACGGCCACGATGGCCCTGTCACCCCACGCCCTGCCGGCCCGACGGATTATTTTCAAGGCCGGAGCCAGGGGCGACAGCGTGACCGCAGTGGCCAGGCGCTACGGGGTCAGCCCGGCCATGGTGGCGCAGTGGAACAAAATTGGGCCGCAGGCTGCCTTCAAGGCTGGGCAGTTGGTGGTGGTGATGCTGCCGACCGTCAATGCCCGGCCGGCGGTGCGGACCGCCAAACCCTCGGGCAAACCCGCGGCCAGACAAACAGCCAAGACAGCGCCACGCGCTCGAGTGGCGCAGCGCTAACTGACGTCAATCACAAACTATGCTGCTCGCGCAAACTCGTCAAACGGATGATTGCCGCGAATCAGGTTATGCCGTACGACGTGGCTTGACTGGTTCGTTAACTCAGCGCTGACAGCGCGCAAACACTGTTTGCGAACTTGCCGCCAGCGCAAACGTTTCTCTCAACCAGTCCTGTTTGAGCCCATCCGAACTTCAGCATGTTCGCCCATGCCCGTCGGTGGCTTGCCGGTGACCGCGGCCTGGGCCATCTTGAAAAGTTGCACCAGCTTGCTTTCTTTTACGTCCCAGTAAGCAGCATGCGAGATTTTTACCTGGACCAGCGCCAAGTCGGCGTCTTCAGCGCCGCCGGGAAACCATGCCTCAGCCATCTTCGACCACAACTGCTGCTTCTTTCCCAGATCTTCCACCACGGCAGCACGGCCTGACACAGATACGTAGCTGTCGGCGCCCACGTCGGCGTACGAGATGTTCACCTCGGCGTTCGACGCAATGTCAATCGCCGGCTCACTTTTGCGGGACATGAAGAACCACAGGCTCCCGTCGTTGTCCAAACCCCTGTTCTGCGTCGTCATCGGCCGCGAGTGAAGATGGCTGCCGCCCTGACCGTGGGAATGCTGGGCAGTGAACATTGCAAAGCGGATGTCCTTGATGAGTTCCCACAGTCGATCGCGCGCCTGTTGGTCGTCGATCTGTTTATGGTCTGATGTGTCCGGTGTGCTGGCTGTCATGTAACGGCCTCCTCATGGCGAATTAGATCGGCGGCCGAAAAGCGACCTCCTGAACAGATTGCAGCATTGGCGCAGCGCGGCGCACGTCCGGCACCGTCGCGATTCTTTGTAGGAATGCAGCACGCGCCGGCGATCGGTGGATTGATCCGGCACCGGGGGCTCAGGCCGTCTCGTCGGTCTTCATGGCGCCTCGGATGTTCATGGCCGCGAGTGCCACCTGCAGCACGATCAATGCGGGTGCGGCAGCATGCAGCCCCCAGGCCACCCACAACGCATTACTGAGCAGGAAAATCCAGAACCCCGCGTTGCGTCGACTTTCTTGCGATGAGCCCACCAACCACGATGCAGTTACTGTGACTGCCATGGCGGGCCATTGCAGCAGATTCAACCAATCCATGGTGGTTACCAGCTTAGGACAACGCCGGTATGGCGCTGTATGAACGAAGTCTGGCGTCCGATTCGCCGCAGAAGCCACTCGCGCAGCGCGCCACCCGGCGTAGGACACCGGCCCGCCACCCGCAAGCCTCCCCGGCTTGCCGGCTGTCTCCTACACGCCGCTGCGGAGATGGCCGATGCAGCACGCGGCGCACCGGCCGCAACATCGTTTAGTTCATCAACCTAAAGGACTCATCCATGGATACCTCTTCTACCTCAAGCGGCGTCATTTCATCCGACCGTGTCGAGGGCACATCGGTCTACAACATGTCGCGCGAGAAGCTGGGTTCGATCGATACGCTGATGATCGACAAAAGCTCCGGCCAAGTCCGTTATGCGGTGTTGACCTTCGGCGGCTTTCTCGGCATGGGCACCGAGCGTTACCCCTTGCCTTGGGGCAGCCTCAAGTACGACACCTCGCAGGACGGCTATGTCGTGAATATCGACAAGCGAACACTTGAAGGCGCACCTCGCTACGATGAAGACGACGAGCCATCGTTCAGCGACGACTACGGCCGCAAGGTATACGACCACTACGGCGCGACTTGGTACTGACATTTGCGCCGGGGGATCAGCAGGCAAGTTTTGTTGATCTTGTTGTTCACCCGCAGTGCGGGTTGTAATTCTCGGTAAGGGGATGTTCAGGTCCGGGCTCAGTCCATGATTTGAGCCGGATTGTTCCCACGCCGAAGCGGCCACGGTTTCCGTCTTGGTAGCCGGGAAAAGTTTTTAGAGTGCAGCGCTTTGCAGGTGCGCGTGCGTTGTAGCTGCGTAAACCCAAATTTTTTAGGAGACATTTATGAAGGCATTGCTAAACCACCCGCTGCGGCTGTTGTGCTTGGCGGTAATAGGCGGCACGATCGCGACGGTCCATGCCGCACCGCTGTCGCCTGACACCTACGGCGCTGCTCGCGATCAACTGATTGCCAGCTACAAGGCGGAGCGCGACAGTTGTAGCAGCATGAGCGGTAACGCCAAGGACATCTGCGTTGAAACTGCCAAAGGCCGTGAGAAGGTTGCAATGGCCCACCTCCAGCATCAGCGCAGCGGCGACGCGAAGGACATGGCAAAGCTGGCTGAAGCACGCTTTGACGCACGTTATGGGCTGGCCAAGGAAGTTTGCGACGACCAGTCCGGCAACGCCAAGGACCTGTGCATGACGAAGGCCAAAGCCGAACGCGACAAGTCCAAGGCCGACATGAAAATGAACAAGGAAGTGGCCAAGGCCCGTGCTGATGCGGCCGACGACAAGATGTCGGCTGACTACAAAGTGGCCAGCGAGCGCTGCAGCGCCCTGTCGGGCAACGGCAAAGATTCCTGTATGGCGACTGCACGCGCACGCTACAACCAATAAACCAGGCGGCTGGTGACCTTCTGGCATGCGCGACTCCGCGCATGCCACCCCCAACCCGGCCGGCGCGACCCGCCGGATCAAGGTTGTTTGTTCAAAGGCCCAAATAATCCTTTTTGCCCACTTCGACCCCTGCATTGCGCAGTAGCGCATAGGTGATGGTGGCGTGGAAATAGAAATTGGGCAGCACAAACGTCAGCAGGTATGTCTGCCCAGTGAAGCGCCTAGGCTCGCCGCTGCGTGTGGGCAAAAGGATTTCTCGCGCCTCGGAGCCGTCGATCTGGTCCGCAGGGACCGACAGCGCGTAATCAACGGTTTTGCGCACGCGGATGCGCACATCGTCCAGTGTGGCTTCATCGTCTTCCCACTTGGGGGGTTCCAGTCCGGCCAAGCGCGCCACGCAGCCCTTAGCGCCATCCGTGCAAATTTGCACTTGGCGTGTGAACGGCAGCATGTCGGGAGCCAGGCGCAAGCCCAAGTAGTTGACAGGGTCGAACTTGCGCGCTTCGGCATGGGCCTGCGCCTTGTCCAGCCAAGTCGACATGTTGTTCAGCATGTGTACGAATGCTGGCACGCTGGCTGAATGCATTGACAAACTCATGGTGTTCTCCTTGTGGTGTTGGGTATGGCTCGATGCTAGCGCCGTGCCGAACGCCGAGTAACGCAAGCTCAGCAGACAGCGCACAAGACAGCGCATCAAGAAGCGCAGGAGACAGCGCGTGGGACACGGCAGAATCAGCCGCATGGTCACAGACTCCATGAACATCATCATCCTGGACGACTATCAGGATGCCGTGCGCAAGCTTAAATGTGCTGCCCGACTCGAGCCCTTTGCGGCCAAGGTCTTCACCAATACCGTCAAGGGCATCGGACAGTTGTCGGTGCGTCTGCGCGACGCCGATGTATTGGTGTTGATTCGCGAACGCACGCACTTCCCGCGCGCGCTGCTGGAAAAACTGCCGCGCTTGAAGCTCATCGTGCAGACCGGGCGCGTGGGCTCGCACATCGACGTGGAGACTTGCACGCGCATGGGCATTGCCGTTGCCGAGGGCACCGGCTCGCCGGTGGCGCCGGCCGAGCTGACTTGGGCGCTGATCATGGCCGCCACCAGGCGGCTGCCCCACTACATCGGCAACCTCAAGCACGGCGCGTGGCAGCAGGCGGGGTTGAAGTCGGCTTCGATGCCGCCCAACTTCGGCATCGGATCGGTGCTGCAGGGCAGAACCCTGGGTATCTGGGGCTACGGCAAGATCGGCCGACTGGTAGCCGGCTACGGCCGCGCCTTTGGCATGCAGGTTCAGGTATGGGGCAGCGACGCTTCGCGGCAGCTTGCGCAGGCCGACGGCCATGCGGCTGCGGCAAGCTGCGAAGCCTTTTTCGAGAGCAGCGACGTGCTCAGCTTGCACCTGCGCCTGAATGACGCCACACGCGGTGTCGTCACGCTGGAACATCTGGCGCGCATGAAGCAAAACTCACTGCTGGTCAACACATCGCGGGCTGAACTTGTCCAGGAGCACGCGCTGGTGGCCTCGCTGAATCGCGGCCGGCCGGGCATGGCCGCTGTCGATGTATTCGAGAGCGAGCCCATCCTGCAAGGCCAACCCCTGCTGCGGCTGGAAAACGCGGTGTGCACTCCACACATCGGTTATGTCGAGCAAGACAGCTATGAGGCTTACTTTGGCGAGGCATTCGACAACGTCATCAACTTCATCGCCAAGCACCCCACCGGCCTGGTCAACCCCGAGGCCCTGAAAGTGCTGCGTTGAACCGGTATGGCTGAACCCGTGGCGCTGGCCTGGCCCGCGTCCCCAGGCGTGTTGTTCACCGCTTTCACGGTGCTGGCGTTAAAGGGTTTTGGCGGTGTGCTGCCAGTGGCCCAGCGCACGCTGGTGGATGACAAACGCTGGATGTCACACGAGCAATTCCTGGAACTGCTGTCGATCTCGCAGGTGCTGCCCGGGCCCAACATCGTGAACATGGCGTTGATCTTTGGCGACCGCTGCCACGGCTGGCGTGGCGCCATGGCAGCGATGGCCGGCTTGATGCTGGTGCCCCTGGTGCTGGTGCTGACGCTGGCAGCGCTGGCCCAGGGCCTGCGCGGCCAGCCGTTGATTGCCGACGCTCTGCGCGGCATGGGCGTGGTGGCCGCGGGCCTGGTGCTGAGCACGGCCGTGCGCCTGGCCGGCGCCCTGCACAAAAGCCGGCTGGGCCTGCCGGCCTGCGTGCTGCTGGTGCTGGCCACCGCCATTGCCGTGGGGTTGTGGCGCTGGCCGCTGGCGGGCGTGGTGCTGGTCCTGGGTGCCGTGGCCACGGCCTTGGCCTGGCGACGGGTGGGGCCATGAGCCCGCCAGGCCGCCTTAAGGACGAATGCTCCCGCCCGGC
>ENA-OFCX01001321-OFCX01001321.1-metagenomes-genome-assembly--contig:-NODE-1321-length-10268-cov-4.276315_pt1 | contig 10268 bp, 10 predicted proteins | sample MGYA00153384_OFCX01 | MGnify analysis MGYA00153384
CCTGACGCGTTCAGCGGCGGGCGAACTCGTCGTGGCTGGCGACGGCGAGTATGTTGCCGCGGTCGATCCTGCGCTGACGGACGGACTGCGCCGCGAAGGGACAGCCCGGGAGCTGGTCAGCAGGATCCAGCGCCTGCGCAAGGAGTCCGGCTTCTCCGTGAGCGACCGCATCCGTCTCGAAATCGGTGGGGTAGGGCAGGTGCGGGACGCGGCGCGCGAGCATCACACGTGGATTGCCGGTGAGGTGCTTGCGTCCGCATTGAATGTGTCGGACAGCGAGGCGGCGCCCCCCGTGAGCGTCGCCGTGGATCTCGATGGTATCGCTGCGTGGTTCACCTTGGAACGGGACGAGACGAGATGACCTCCTCAGCCAGCGCACCGAAGCCCGGCGCAAAGGGCTTCAGCAAGAAGGATCTCACGTACTTCGAGAAGCGGTTGCTCGAGGAGCGGAAGCGTGTGCTGAAGGAGCTTGGACATCATGGCACCCGCTTCGGGTCCGAAGGCGATGGCGACCTCAGTGCATACTCCTTTCACATGGCGGACCAGGGCACCGACGCCATGGAGCGGGAGAAGGCGTTCCTGTTTGCCAGTCAGGAGGGCCGCTTCCTGTGGCACCTGGATCAGGCGCTCCGCCGCATCTATCGCACGCCGTTGAAATTCGGCATGTGCCACGAGTGCGGCAGCATGATCGCGTTCGAGCGGCTCGACGCGCTTCCCCACGCGCGCTTCTGCATCAATTGCAAGCAGAAAGAGGAAGATGGCAAGAAGCAGTAGCAACGCGCGGCTGTTCTGGCCGGTGGCGGTCACCTTCCTGACGACGGACCTGGTCACGAAATGGTGGGCCGTACGTGCGCTTGCACCGGCCCATACGCGCCATGAGGTGCTGGGTGAATGGCTGACGTTCACCCTCCTGTACAATCCAGGTGCGGCCTTCGGGCTGCACCTGGGCAACTGGTCGCGCTGGATCTTCATGGCGCTGACCGTGGGTGCCGTGTTCGTGCTCACGCGCATGTACCGCGACGCGGCTGAGGGCGACACCCTCAAGCTCACATCGCTCGGGATGATTCTGGGCGGCGCGTGCGGGAACCTGGTCGACCGCATCCGCTCGGGTCAGGGTGTGGTCGACTTCATCGACGTCGGCATCGGTGACCACCGCTGGCCGACCTTCAACGTGGCCGACGTCGGCGTCAGTTGCGGGGCGTTGCTGCTCGCCTGGGTGCTCTGGCGTGAAGATCGAGCCGCGGCCGTCGCGGCAACTGCCAGCGATATCTCATCTGCGCACTGAGTAGCTGAAAACATGAGTAGTTCCCGTGAAGTCGCCCGCTCGCTGACACTCGAAGCCGCGGGCGACGGGCAGCGCCTCGACCTGATCGTCGCCGCTGCCACCGATCTTTCTCGCACCGCTGCCGCGACGCTGATCGCGACCGGTATGGTGAGTGTGGATGACAAGCTGCAGAAGGCGGGCTATCGCCCAACAGCATCTCAGCAGATCAGCGTCACGATTCCGGCACCACGAGGAGTCGACATCATCGGTGAGGATCTGCCACTCGCCATCGTCTTCGAGGACGAGCACCTGCTCGTCGTCGACAAGGCCGCCGGCATGGTCGTGCACCCCGCGCCTGGCAACTGGACCGGTACGCTGGTCCACGCCCTCGTCGGCCGCGGCGGCGACCTGTCGTCGGAAGCCGGGGACGAACGTGCCGGCATCGTCCACCGCCTCGACAAGGAAACCTCGGGTCTTCTGCTCGTCGCCAAGACCGATCGCGCCCATCGCCTTCTCTCGGGCGCCCTTGCCGCGCGTCGCGTGGATCGTCGCTACGCCGCCCTCACCTGGGGCCACCTGCGTGAGGACCGGATGACCATCGAGGGCAACATCGGGCGCGATCCGAACAACCGGCACCGGATGACGCTGATCGCCTCGGGCAAGACGGCGCGCACCGAGATCGATCGGCTCGCACGCTTCGACGGCGGTGACCTGCTGCGTTGCAAGCTGCACACGGGCCGCACGCACCAGATTCGCGTGCACCTCTCGTCCATCGGCCACCCGGTCATGGGCGACGACACGTACGGTGGCGGCGGTGGACGTCGCGTGACCGGCCTGCCGACCGGGCGTCATGCATTGCACGCCGCGGCGCTCCGCTTGCAGCACCCGATCACGTCGGAATGGATGGTATTCCGGAGCGAGCTCCCGGCCGACATGGACACCGCGCTTCGCGCCATCGCCCGCGCGCACCAGCCGCCGGTCGGGGCCAACCTGCTGGAGCTGTATGGCTTCTTCCCTGAGCATGATGACGCCCCACCCGCACCCGACGAACAGTCCGACGACTGAGCCGGTGCGCGCCGACCGCACCGTTGGCGCGCGCATGATGGTGCTGGTCGGTGGCAGCGTCGCCGTGGCGATGCCGGCCGACAAGGCACGCGAGGTGCTGCCGCGTACGCCGGCAATCCGGTTGCCTGGAGCGCCGGCGTTCGTCTGCGGAGTAGTCAATGTGCGGGGCACGCTCGTCCCGCTCGTCGATCTCGGACGCCTGCTCGATGTTGCGCCAGCGAATCCCTCGGGATGGATCGTGACGCTGGACCTGGCAGGACGACGGTGCGCACTGGCGGTCGACTCGCTGCCCGTGCTTCGCGCTGCCGATGCACCTTCGGGTGCGCGACCGGACGGCCATGCGTTCCTCCAGTGTGAGGTGAGCGTGGCCGGGACCACGCTGCCGCTGCTTGATGTGGATGCGTTGGCCGACGACTTCCTGCTTCATCAGGTCCACGCGACGTAGCGTGGCCGTCCAGGGATCACCGCATGAGTCATCGGATTCTGGTATGTGACGACGCGCTCTTCATGCGCACGCTCGTCGGCGACATCCTGCAGCAGGCCGGCTTCACCGTCTGCGGTCAGGCCGAGACGGGCGCGCAGGCCGTGGCGCAATACAAGGCGCTCAAGCCGGATCTCGTCACGATGGACATCGTCATGCCCGACATGGGCGGCATCGACGCCGTGAAGGCCATCACGACATGGGATCCCAACGCCAAGGTCGTGATGTGCAGCGCCATGGGGCAGCAGGCGCTCGTGAACGAGGCGCTGCAGGCGGGTGCGTCCGACTTCGTGGTGAAGCCGTTCCAGCCGAACCGCGTGATCGAGGCAGTGCAGCGCGTCCTCGGCTGACTGCCGCGCCGCCCGCCGCCCGCCGCTGACGGTCTGCGATCGTGGACACCGAGCGCATGCTCGCGCTCTTCCTCGCGGAGGGTCGTGACCTGCTCATACGCGTGGAGGCCGACCTCCAGCTGCTGGCGGCGGAACCCGCCGCGCGCGCGGCGCAGGAATCGATCTTCCGCTCGCTGCATTCGCTGAAGGGCATGAGCGCCACGGTCGGCTTCGACGAAGCCGCCGCCACGCTGCATGCCGCGGAGTCGTTGCTGGAGATGGTGCGTGACCGTGGCGTGATGGAGCGGCATGAATGCCTGTTGCTCATCGACGTGGGCGACGCGTTACGCAGCGCGCTGGATGCCGCGGAGCAGGGTATCGCGCCGGATGCGCCCCTCGCCGAACTCACGATTCGGCTTGCCGAGCTCACGCCCCGCACGTCGCCGGCGCGCGGGGCGCGCACGCGCGACAACGCCACACGCACGGTGCAGCGCGCCACCAGCGTAAGCGGCGCATCGTGGCGGGTGGAAGTCCGCATCGCAGCGGATTCCGCGATGCCGTCAGCGCGCGCACTGCTGGTGCAGCGGCGGCTGGCCGCCATCGCGCCGGTTCTGCGGGTTGCGCCCGATGCCGACGCGCAAGCCGCAGACACGTGGGATCGCGCGCTCACGCTCTGGCTCGGGCATGCCGCCGACGCGCCCGCGCTCGACGCCGCCCTGATCGCGCGCACGGCACTTCTCGCGGGCGAGGTGGTCGACTGTCAGGTCGCGCGCGAAGTCGAGCGGCGCGAGGTGACGCCGCACGTGCAGGGGCGCACGGTGCGCATCCCGGTCGAGCGCCTGGATGACCTGCTCGACCTGGTCGGTGAGCTGGTGCTCGCGCGTGATCGGCTCGTGCGCAGCGTGCCAACGTCGGACGAGACGGCGCGGCAGGCCCTCGACGATGCCTCGCGACTGATCACGCAGCTGCGCGATGCCGTGCTGGTGAGCCGCATGGTGCCGCTGTCGGAAGTCTTTGACCGCTTTCCGCGCCATGTGCGCGAAACGGCACAGGCGCTGGGCAAGGACATCGACCTCGTGCTCGAGGGACGCGAGCTGGAGGTCGATCGCTCGCTGCTCGACGAGCTCAGTGACCCGATCATGCACCTGCTGCGCAACGCCATTGATCATGGGCTCGAGACCAGTGACGCGCGTGTCGCCGCGGGCAAGCCGGCACACGGCCGCCTGGTCGTGCGCGCCGCACGCGATGGGTCGATGGTCGCCGTGACGGTCGCCGATGACGGGCGCGGCGTGGATCGCGCGCACGTCGCCGCGCGCGCCGCGGCCCACGGTGTTCCTGACGCCGAGGCGTTGGCACAGGATGATCAGGGGCTGCTGCAGCTGCTTGCGCGGCCGGGACTCAGCACGGCTCGCAGCGTGACCGCACTTTCGGGCCGCGGCGTTGGTGTCGATGCGGTGCTCACGCGGGTGCAGTCACTGGGTGGTCGGCTCGACCTGGCAACGGCGTCGGGCACAGGCACCGCCATCACGCTGCGACTGCCGTTGAGCGTGGCGATGCTGCGCGCGCTGCTCGTCCGCGTGGCCGGCGAGACATACGCCATTCCGCTGTCGACCGTGCATGCCACGCATCGTGCCGAGGCGCTGCAACTGCATGCACCGGCCAGCGGATCAGTGGATGTGGAGATCGATGGAGAGGTCATGCGCGTCGTGAGCCTGCGCTCACATCTCGGCCTGCCGGCTGCGGATGACGTTTACGGGCATCTGGTCGTCCTCGAGGGTGCGACGGGACGCGTGGCGTTGTATGTCGACGCCTGCACCTCGCAGCAGGAGATCGTGGTGAAGCCGCTGCAGCGTGTGCGCGGTGCGGCCCGAACGTTCAGCGGTGGCACCATCCTTTCCGACGGCACGCCGTCGCTCATTCTGGACATCAACACCCTTCCCTGATGCTGGCAACTCCCGACGTCCGCAGCCTGAAGCCGGAGCAGCTCGACGCGTTGCGCGAAGTGGCGAACATCGGCGCCGGCCATGCGGCGACCGCCCTGTCCACCATGACCGGGCAGGCCATCATGATCAACGTGCCGACGATCTCGATCACGCGGCTCGACGAAGTGCCGGGGCATGTCGTCGATAACCCGGAAGACGCCGTCGCCGTCATCCTGCTGCAGATGCTGGGCGACCTGACGGGTCGTTCGATGCTGGTGTTCCCGGAGCACACGGCCTGCCGCCTGTCGGAGTTGATGCTGCAGCGACCGCGCGGATCGTCACCCACGATTGCCCTGCTCGAGGAGAGCGCGCTCAAGGAGTGCGGCAACATTCTGAGCGGCGCCTACCTCAATGCATTGGCCGACTTCATGCACCTCATGCTGCTGCCGTCGCCGCCACTGCTGGCCGTCGACATGGCGAGCGCGGTGCTGAGCTCCGCATTCCTGCAGTTCGGCGACGGGCACGACGTGGTGTTCTGCGTCGAGAGCCAGTTCCAGATGCGTGACGATGACGAAGCGCTGCGCGGATATTTTCTGCTCTTGCCGGATTCGGCGTCGCTGCAGCGGATCCTGCAAGCGATCAACCTCGCGTAGGCGTCGGAGTCCAGCGTCCATGCCGGTGATGCAGCAGGCGATGCCCGAGCTGTCGATCCGCGAAGCCGACCGGCTGCGCGCCATCGCGAAGCGCGTGCCCGTCACCAACGCCAGCGCGCAGAACAATTGCGGCGTGATGCTGGCCCGGCGCGGCCTCTCGCACGAGGCCGCGGCCTGCTTCGAGCGCGCGCTGGATGTCGATGCACGCATGTCGCTCGCGTCGCAGAACCTGCAGCAGATGGCGGCACGCACTTCGGTCGACGTCGAGCGCGTGCAGCAGCTCACCGATCGGCTGCGCCAGTCGCCGCACGACATCGACACCGCACTGGAACTGGGCAAGTGGCACGCGCGACTTGGTCGGCCGGCCGATGCCGCGACGGTGCTCGGCGAGCTGCTCGATCGCACGCCGGACGATCTCATCGCGCTGCGTGAGATGGCGCTCGTGGAACAGGCCCTCGGCTATCCGGATCGCGCCTCCGCATGGCTCGATCGTGCACTCGGCCTCGAGCCCGAGAACGTGGCGATGCATGCATTGGCTGGCGAGATTCTGTATCGTCGCGGCAAGACCGAGGCGGCGCGACGGGCACTCGAGCGCGCGCTCGAGATCGACGAGTCGGCGGCCTGGCCCCAGCATCTGCTCGCGTTCGTGCTCGGTGACATGGGAGAACTTGACGCAGCGCAGGCGGCAGCACAGCGCGCACTGCAGCTGGATCCGAACCTCGCGCGCGTCGACATGAATCTCACACTCGATGCGCGGACGCTGAAGCCGGTCACGCGCACGAACACCGGCAGCGAGGCGCGCGCGCACCTGAACCTGGGCATTGCATATCGGAACACCGGCTACTTCGACCAGGCGCTTGCCGAGTTCGACACGGCGCTGACGCGCGGTGAACCGGCCTGCCATGTGCACGCGGCGGTCGCCGAGACGCGACTGATGCGCGGCGAATGGTCGCAAGCCGCCGCCGCGTACGCCGATGCGGCGGTCGCACAGCCCGGCGTCATCGCGCCGCTCGTCGCACGTGCCGCAGCGCTCGTGCGGAACGGGGACCTTGGCGAGGCACGCCTGGCGCTGGGAGAGGCACTCGCCTGTGATGGTGCGCACGGCAGCATGCTGCTCGTGAGCGGCGTCGTCGAGGCGCTGGAGAACCATCCCGTCGAGGCCATCAGCGCCTTTCAACGCGTGCGGGGAACGCCGCAGGTGGAGCTGGCGGCGAGGCTCAACGCGGCGTGGGTCATGCGACAGCTCGGACGCCACGCCGAATGCCTGGAAGGATTCCGCCGTGTCACCGAGGCGGACCCGCAGAACATGCGTGCCTGGATCGGCGTCGGCGTGGCGTTCAGCGAGCTGCGTCGACTGCATGAGGCCTGTAGCGCCTTTGAGCGCGCGGTGACCCTCGCGCCCGAATGCGCTGATGCGGCCTATCACCTCGCGTTCACGCTCTCGCAGCTTGGACGCTATCAGGACGGCGTGCGGGCCATGAAGCGGGCCATGACGTTCGAGGACGAGTTTGCACCATTTCGCTTCTTGATGGTGCTCGAGCCCGAACTGCCCGATGTGCTGCTGGAAGTGGCCGCGAACGATGCCGTCAGCGGTGACGCCATGGCGCTGATGATGCTCAGTGGGGCGCAACGTCCGATGGTCACGTCGGAGCACAGCGTCGTGCTGACCGATCGGGTCCCGGTGCATCCCATGCGCGAGGCCGCGCCGACCGTGGAGTCGGGTGACCGCAACCGCACCCCGCTTGGTGCATGGGTCGCACTGCGACGTGGCGGCACGCCGGTGTCCCACACGGGCGTGAACCATCGCGTTGCGCGGCGCACCCCGGTGATTCCGCTCCTGCGCGTGACGGCTGCGAGCTCGCCCGCGATCGGCGCAGATCATCAGTCGCCGCGTGGCTCGCAGCGGGTCGGCATGCTCGCCACGGCCTCGGTCACCGCCTCGATCATGCATGTGTCGGGCAACGCCAGTGGGCGCAGCGCGGAGTCTGCGTTGCGCACAGCGCTGGCCGGCGATCCCGATCTCGCGCAGGTGCGTGTCGGCCTTGCCGCGTTGCTGCGCGACGATGGCCGCGTGCAGGAAGCGGAGCAGGAACTGCTTCGCGCGCTGGAAAGCGTGCCCACCTTCCACGACGCCGCGCGCGCACTTGCCGAGCTGCGGGTGGACATGGGCCGGCCCAGCGATGCCATGCAGGCGCTTGTGCGGCCGCTGCGTGCGAATCCGCGCGATGCCGACCTGCTCGTGGCACTCGCCGAAGCGTTGCTGGCACTGGGTCGCGAGGAGCAGGCGATGTCCGCGATCGCGCGCGGCTCCGCGGTCGCGCCCGATCATGCCGGCGTGCGCACCTTGCACGGGTTCGTGGCGCTGCGCGCCGGACGCGAGGTCGAGGCGATGCAGCACTGGCGCGTGGCAGCGGGCAATGCGATCGACGACCGCTGGTCCACTCGCGCGCGGCTCGCGCTCGCCGAGCATGACGGCGGCGCCGTGCCACGCACGCCGGTGACGCTCGGTTCCGTGACCATGGTGCGCGGCTGATGGCTCTGGAAGGCGCCCTCCGCGACCTCGGCCTCGCCGAGGTGATCCAGCTGCTGGCGGGCGGCAAGCGCACGGGTGCGCTACGCGTTTCCGGCGGCGCTGGGGCGCGCGGCGCGATCCTTCGGTTCACTGACGGCTCCATCAGCGCGGGTCGCTGGGACGACGAGCCAGAGCCGCTGCTCAGCGCCCTCTCGCAATCAGGACTCGTGGATGCGGACGAGCGGGTGGCCGCCGCCACCTGGGCCAGCAACCAGGTGCCTCCGCGCTCGCTCGTCGACGGTCTGGTGGAGACGGGGGCGCTGAGCAGTCGGACGCGAGACACGGTGGCGCGCCGCCTCATCGACGATCTCTGCTTCGAGCTCACGACGTTTGCCGAGGGCACGTTCTCGTTCACCGACACCGAGACGCTGAGCGCGCTCGAGCCGACCACGACGCTGCACCTGTCCGGCGAGGAGCTGTTTCTCGATGCGGCACGTCGCCGTGACGAGTGGCCGGCGATCGAGCTTCGCATCGGATCACTGGGTGCCGTACCGGTGGTCTGCGACTGCGAGACCGAGGGCGAACTCGCGGTTCCTGCCGACGGCTGGCGCGTGCTGTCGTGCGTGGACGGCTGCCGCACCGTGCGCCAGGTCGCATCGGCGGCGGGGATGCGCGTCTTCGAGACGGCGCGGTGGGTGTCCCGCTGGACTGCACTGGGCGCGCTGACCACCGATGCGCGCACGCCGCTGGTGGGCGATGGCGACGCGGCGGCGGGCGTTGCACAGCTCACCGCGCTGGCACGGCTCGCGCTGGTGGACGCGCGGTTCGAGGCTGCGCTGGCGGCCGCACGCACTGCGATCGGCCATGCGCCTCGCAACGCGACAGCGCACGTGCTGGCCGGTCGAGCGCTGCTCGGGCTGGGGCGCACCGACGACTGGGCGGAGGAAGTGCGCGTCGCCGTGCAGCTCGATCCGCTCCTCCCCGAAGCGCAGGAACAGTTCGGTTATGTCGCCGCCCGCCGCGGCGAATACGCGGCCGCATTGAGTGCGTGGGAGCACTATCTTGCGGCTGCCCCGACCGCGCCCGATGCAGCCCGGGTGCGCACCGCCCGCGACGCTGCGGCGCAACTCCAGGAACTGATCTCCGCACATGCCGGCAGCTGACGATATCCGACGGTGGAGCAACGAGCTGGCCACAGATCCACAGAGCCTCGCGTTCGCGGATCTCGCAGAGACGCTGCGCCAGCAGGGTGATCTCGAGACCGCCGAGCGTCTCGCGGCGCGCGGCCTGGAGCGGCATCCCACGCACGGACCTGCACTCGGCGTGCTGGCGCGCATCGCCGAAGCGCGCGGTGACCTGAACGCCGCGTCGGGCTTCTGGGAGCGCGCGCGCATCGACACTCCGACGCCGGGCACCGGCGCATCGAACGGTGCCGCGGCCTCGCTTCGTACTTCTGGGCCTCCCGACAGATCGTCGACGCCTCGGTCCACCGGCGCGTCGTACCCGACGGCCAATCATGCCGCGGTCCCGAGCTTCTCGGCCACCATTGCGCCGCCGTCGGCTCGCGCGGAGGTGGTGCGGTCACTCGTCGCCGATGCGGACGGCCTGCTGCTTGCCAGCCCGCAGCCGAGCGACGACATGGCCGTGCTGGAAGCCATGGCCGCTGCAGTCGCCGGTGTCGGTGACGACGCGGCCCGCGCCATGAAGCATCTCAACCTCGGTGCCTGGCACGCCCTCGTGCTGGAGACCGCCGGTGACTCCCTCGCACTCGCACCCGCACCGGCCGGATCGCTGACGGTGCTCAGCGTGTCGCGACATGTGCCGATCGGTCGCGTTCGCGCGCTGCTTCGCGTTGCGACCGCGCGCAGTGCAGCCGACGGATTCTGATGAACGAGTTCATGGCGCAGTACAATCGCGTGGTCGATGAACTGATGCACACCGCGGGCGTCAACGCCGCCCTCATCGTGTCGCGTGTCGACGGCATCGTGGTGGATGGCAACGTGCACGTCGGAACCGATGCCGATGCCATCGCGGCGCTGGCC
>ENA-OFCX01001324-OFCX01001324.1-metagenomes-genome-assembly--contig:-NODE-1324-length-10253-cov-2.559129_pt1 | contig 10253 bp, 8 predicted proteins | sample MGYA00153384_OFCX01 | MGnify analysis MGYA00153384
GGGCGGGGTCACTGCGGCGACAGCTGCGGCAGGTGTCGCTGCTGATGCAGCGGCCGTTGTCGTCGGCGTCGTAGGGGCAGGCGTCGCTGCTGCTGTGGCGGCAGGTGTTGCGGCCGACGAAGCATTTGCGGGCGCCGGCGTAATTTTCTTGTCCTGAGCTTGTGCTGCGCCTGTCATTAACAGGCCGCTCATGAGCGCGAGTGAAATAAATAGTCGTTTCATTTTTGTAGGCTCCCGGGCTTAAAGTGCGTCCGCGCCGGTTTCCCCGGTGCGAATGCGAACGACCTGCTCAAGGCTGAAGACAAAAATCTTGCCATCGCCAATCTTGCCGGTGTTCGCGGATTTTTCGATAGCTTCGATGACTTGTTCGACTAATTCGTCCTTGATGGCCGCCTCAATTTTTACTTTGGGCAAAAAATCAACCACGTACTCAGCGCCGCGATAAAGCTCCGTATGACCTTTTTGCCGTCCAAAGCCTTTGACTTCCGTGACCGTGATGCCTTGTACGCCAATGGCGGAAAGGGCTTCCCGCACTTCGTCAAGCTTGAAAGGCTTGATGATTGCTGTGACCAGTTTCATGGTTTGCTCCCGTTAAACAGAAATTTTTATTCGATCTTGTCGCACTTGCCGACTTGTCTTTAGAAGCTCTTTGAAACAAACGCCACCAGACGACCTTTGCTCCAATCCCGTCCCTTGACGGTGTAGTTGACTGCTTTGGCGTCTGTGTCCTTGAAGTAACCGCCGGCTGTCCAGCCATCGCCCAGATCGTACGAGCCGCCCACCTTGTAAACGGTGTAGGTCAGTTCGCGATCGTTGTTGAATCCTTCAAACGTGCCCTTGTACTTTTGCTTGGCGAGCTGCGCCATGACGGTAACTTTCGGTATGATCTCTTGCGAATAATTCAGCTCAAGAAAAGAGGTTCCCTTGCTGATCGGAACACCGAATGTGCCGCCGGTGGAGTACGAATACTTCACATTGAAGTAGCTATACGTTGCGCCGATATAAATTTCATTGGTATTTGGCTTTGGAAACTTCGGCAGAGCTTTGGCACCGGGGTAGTCGTAATGCAAAAAGCCGATATCGAGTGTCACATCCTTGACAACTTCAAACTTGTAACCGCCGAACAGGTCGATCTCGATCTGTGACGAGTCTTTGATGAGTCCGAGGTCTTTGTAGTCTTTGAGCCATTTGATATTGGTCAGGAATGCGCCGAGATAAAAACCGCTGGAGTGCGAGTAGTCCAAGTTCAATTGCAGCGCGGGTTTCTCTGATGTCTGCGAGATGCCACGGTATTCATACTCCGAATACAGCGAAATCTTTGGCACAAACGTGTGCTCTGGGGTCGCCTCGGCGGGTGCCACCGTTTGCGCAAGTACTTGCGTCGCGGCCATCGGTAAAGACAACAAGCCAATCAGCACGGTTGGGACAAGGTGCGTCGTTATTTTTTTCATTGCGGAGGCCTTTCAAGAATTGAAGGAAAAAACTTCCACAACGTATTAGCAGGTTGCATGCCACACTTTAGCGTCGCGCAATACGTTGATTTTTATAATTATTTCCGCAACGCAACATCAACTCGCACCTAATCAGGGCATGTCTTTTTGCTGCTCGCACCGTTTTAGAGCGCTGGGCGGCAGGGTGCAATGTCAGCGCCTCGGTTAGAATGACAACCCACACGCCTTGAGCGTTAACGACCTCTGAAATCTTTGTGACCAAAGCCTCCGCCGCACTCGACGCATTAAATCAACTCGCTGCCAAACTCGATTCGGCAATAAAGAGTTCGCCCTTGAGTGAGCTGGAAAGGAACGCACGGCAACATTTCATTTCCCAGCTCGCCAACCACGGTTTGGTCACACGAGAAGAATTCGAAATACAAGTGGCATTGCTGGCGAGAGCGCGATCAAAACTGAACGAGTTGGAAAGCAAGATTGCCATTCTCGAAGCAGACCGCAGCAAGTAAATAGATGTCGCTAGCCGTTCTTTATTCGCGCGCGCTCACCGGCATGGAAGCGCCGCTGGTGACGGTGGAAGTACATCTGGCGAATGGCTTGCCAAATTTCACTATCGTTGGTCTGCCTGAAACCGAAGTCAAGGAAAGCAAGGATCGAGTCCGCGCCGCGCTATTAAACGCGCGTTTTGAGTTTCCGGCGAGACGCATCACTGTCAATCTGGCACCCGCCGAGCTGCCAAAAGAAAGCGGTCGCTTTGATTTGCCCATTGCCATCGGCATTTTGGTGGCGAGCGGTCAGATTCCTGGCGAAAAATTAAAGCTTTATGAATTTGCTGGTGAACTCGCGCTGACGGGTGACCTGCGCTCAATTCGCGGCGCGCTTGCGATGACCTTCAAAGCACACGGTGATGGTCGCGCTTTTATTTTGCCCCTGACCTCAGCCAGCGAGGCTGCACTCGTTACCGACGCGACAGTGCTCGGTGCCAAGAGCTTGCTGCAAGTCTGCGCGCACCTTGCGGGCACAGACAACATAGCTCCCTACGTTCCGGTGATTGAATCGACGCCGAGGATTGCGCATTATCCGGACATGGCAGAAGTAAAAGGTCAGGCGCATGCCAAGCGCGCGTTGGAAATTGCAGCGGCAGGCAGGCACAGCGTGTTGATGATCGGCCCACCGGGAACTGGCAAGACCATGCTTGCATCCCGCTTCGCGGGCATCCTTCCAGAAATGACAGATGCCGAGGCACTCGAGGCTGCAGCTGTGCAAAGCCTCGCAAGTGGCGGATTCAAGATCTCGCAGTGGAAGCGACGCAATTTCCGTTCACCGCACCATACTGCAAGCGGCGTGGCGCTGGTAGGTGGCGGGAGCAATCCAAAGCCGGGCGAGATTTCGCTCGCGCATCACGGCGTGCTGTTTCTGGATGAGCTGCCCGAGTTTGATCGCAGCGTGCTGGAAGTGTTGCGCGAACCGTTGGAGTCCGGGCGCATCACGATTTCCCGCGCTGCGCGGCAGGCAGATTTTCCAGCCGAGTTTCAGCTAATCGCCGCAATGAATCCATGTCCCTGCGGATATCTTGGACATTACATGAATAAATGCCGTTGCACGCCGGATCAGGTGGCCCGCTATCGCAACAAGATCTCCGGCCCGCTGCTTGATCGTATCGATATCCAGATCGAGGTGCCTGCGTTGCCGCATTTGGAGCTAGTAAAGGCAGGCAACGGGGAGGCCAGCGACCTCATCTGCCAACGCGTAAACGTTGCCTATCGTATGCAACTCGAGCGTCAGGGAATACCCAACGCCAAACTATCCCCGAAGGAAATCGACACTCAGTGCAAACCCAACGAGGCCGGCGAGGCGTTGCTCAAGATTGCCATACAGCGCATGGGCTTGTCAGCGCGCGCTTACCATCGCGTGTTGAAGCTCGCCCGAACCATCGCGGATCTGGCCGGTAGTGCCGAAATTGCCACCGCGCATATCGCCGAGGCAATTCAGTACCGGAAGATGGACAAGGGACACGCGTAGTTTCGCCCACCCCAAATTACTCATAAACACCAGCAACCGCGCGGCACCCAGGCCGAAATATCCCTGTAAACCGCGCCAGTGCTTGAGTTTGAAATTTGCATATGACGAAAAACCACGCCCACCACCGAACCCCACGCTGGCTTCTCGCCTTGTTACTGGCGGCACTGGCCACGATCGGCCCCTTCGCCGTGGATACCTACATGCCGGCGTTCGGCGGTATGTCGCAGGATTTGCACGCCACCACACTGGAGATGCAGCAGACGCTATCGGTCTATCTGGCCGCCTTCGCGTTTATGTTTTTGTTTCACGGCGCGCTCTCGGACAGTTATGGCAGAAAACCCGTCATCCTTGTCGGACTGGGCATATTTGCGATTGCGTCGGTCGGCTGTGCGCTGTCGCAGACCGTCGGCCAGTTAATTTTTTTCCGCGCGCTCCAGGGTGCCTCGGTCGGCGCAGGCATGGTGGTGGGCCGCGCCATGATCCGCGATCTGTTCGACGACACCGAAGCGCAGAAACTGATGTCGATGGTCACGATGTGGTTCGGCCTCGCGCCGGCCATCGCGCCGATTCTGGGCGGGCACTTGTATATCTGGTTCGGCTGGCAGTCTATTTTCTGGTTCATGGCGATCTTCACGCTGATCCTGATCGTCATGAGTCACTATGGATTTCACGAGACCCTGCCCGAAGAAAAGCGGCACTCGTTTCGCCCGCGTCCGTTATTGCTAGGCTACCGTGAAGTAGGCGCGTCGCCGAAGTTTCTTCTGCTTTCGCTCGCCGTCGGGCTCAATTTCAACGGCTTTTTTCTTTACATTCTTTCCGCGCCCATATTTTTGCCTGAACACTTAAAGTTGGGGCCGCAGGAATATGCATGGCTATTTTTGCCGGGCATCGCTGGAATCATGACGGGTGCGTTTCTCTCGGGGCGTGCCGCCGGAAAACTGAAGCCGGAACAGACGGTGGCACGCGCCTATTACTTCATGTGCAGCGCGGCTTTGGTGAATCTTGCCTACAACCTCTTTCTGCCACCGCAGCTGCCGTGGGCGATCATCCCCATCTTTTTCTATTCGCTTGGCAGCGCAATGGCGATGCCGACTATTTCACTGCGCATACTGGATCTGTTCCCGACGCGACGTGGCATGGCAGCCTCGTTGATGGGCTTTGTCTCTGGCATCGTTAACACGTTGGTAGCAGGCGTCATCTCCCCAGCCGTTTCATTTTCCCCAAAGTGGCTTGCCGTAGCGATGGCCTGCCTTCTCGCGTCGGGATTATTCTGCTGGATGGGTTACCTGCGTCTCGCCCGTGCGCCTCTCCGAAAAACCTAATTACGCTGTTGGCAAAAAGTTTCACGCGTGAAGAAAAGCAACAGCACCGCAAGCACACCCCAAATCAGCATCAATGAAAAACCTTGCTGATACGACGCAAGATCGAACACACGCTTGCCGTTCACAATCGTGCCGCTCCAGGTGCGGTCGAGAATAATACCTACTAGCGGCTGCATATACATCGGCCCCTGAATCACGCCCATATTGGTGATGCCCGAAACCGTGCCGGCCAGTCGCGCCGGGGTGGATTCCTTCGCAAATGCGAAGCTCAAAATGAAGGAGGCACCGAAAAATCCAATGCCTAACATGAGGGCCACCAGAGCCGCGTACGGCAGCTTTGGCACGTAAACAAGCGTTGCCCACAAGACCAGGCTGAGGGTCAGCCCAGCGATGTAGAGCGGTTTACGGCGACCGATGCGGTCAGACAATGCGCCGTAGCTCAAACTGCCAATAGCCCAAGCCACCATCATTGTCGAACAGAGCCCAGCCGCATTTGTCGCAGTAAGGCCGTAATGCGTGGTCAGGAACGGCACACCCCATAAGCCCGCGAACGTAAGGATGATCGAACTTGGCGCGCCGGCAATGAAAAACAAAAGAATGATATTGCGGTCACGCAGCGCTTCTTTGAGACCGGCAAAAACACCGATGCCGGGTTGGGCAGCTTGCCCCATCGCTGGCTCATGATCCGCATAACTCTTGTAGCCGCGTGTAACCGGGTCGTCCTTCACCATGAACCACGTGACTACACCTATTAGCAACGTTGCGGTGGCGCTCGCCCACATCATTGCGCGCCAGCCAAATTCATCGACCATGATTCTGAGCGGCGCACCGGCAAACACCGCACCAAACACACCGACGGCGAGTGCCATCCCTGAAGCCAGCGCAAATTGCCGTGCTGGCATCCAGTGGCTGGCGAGTTTCAGCATCGACACAAATGCCACGCCCACCGAGCCGCCAATCAACAACCGGCCAAGGTTTGCCGTCCGCGTATCTAATGCCATCGCGAACACCGCCGTGCCAATGCCGGCGATACCCGCGCCGACAGTCAACAGCACACGCGGACCGAAGCGATCTGCCAGCAAGCCAGTCGGAATTTGCATCGCGACATAACTGTAAAAATAGAACGCTGAAAGGTTACCGAGCGCGGCTGCCGTCAAGCCAAACGCTTGTGACAGCTCGACCGTAATGACGGCCGGGGCGACGCGTTGATAAAAACCGACGAAATAAAGTGCTGCGCCCAGACCCCACATGGCCCATGCGAGAGCCGGTGGCGGATGCGCGGTGTGACGGTGCCGCGTGCTAGCCGGCGACATTTGCCATCCGGCGCTCGCGGATATAAAGAAATGCGGGCAAGGCAAACGACAGCCCGATGAAAATATTTGCCGGGATAAATAGCCACCAATGACGAATCGCAAGCTTGCGCGACTCTGCAATCAAGAACGGCCAAAACACCAGACAGGAAATCGTAAAGTCAGTTAGCGTCGCCGCCGCGATTGGATTCCCCCAAGCGAGTGACAATGCGCCGGACGAGCCCGGAACATATACGAGATAGCCAAAATAAACAGCGTACGGCGCGATGGCACCGACGAGGGCGGCGAGAAGATAGAAGGTTTTCATGTGCCCATCAAGCAATACGGCCGCCAAACACGTTTGCGTAGGCACTCGGTCAAACCTGCTCCCAAGGTAGTCCTGCGTGCCGCCAGCCACCAAGTTTTCCGCGTTGGTGACGCTCATCGAGATCACCCTCGAAACCCTCGAGGACGTTTGTTACGTTTGAAAATCCTGCCGCTTCCAGTGCCAGCCCCGCGTCGACACTGCGATTGCCTGAGCGGCAAATCAACACCACCGGCCGATTGGTGGAATGCCCTACCGCTTTCTTTACCTGTCCGACGAAATGCGGATTGATATCCCATTCAGGACCGTCGTTCCACGGAATCATCAACGCGCCCACGGGATGCCCGACAAACAGAAATTCCATTTCGCTTCGGCAATCTACGAACACCGCCGTCGGTTCTTTCTTGAGAAAATCGGCAGTCTGTTGCGGGGTGAGGTGGTCCATGACGCGTCCAGTCGACAGTTATATTTTTAATTATAGCGACACGCCGCGCAGAGCCTTGGCGACCCAGCGGCGCGGTGCGATAATTAGCCATACCCAAAGGAGCGCAAAACATGAATGCCCCGGATGCTTTTCTGGCGCGAGATTCCGCCATCTCGCAACACGCCGACCGCCTGAATGATCAGGTGATCGCCTGGCGGCGCGACCTGCACGCCAACCCTGAATTGGGCAATCGTGAATTTCGTACCGGGAAACTCGTTGCAGAGCATCTGCGGAAACTCGGCTTCGATGACGTCAAAGAGAATGTTGCTTATACCGGCGTCGTCGGCGTATTGGAGGGAGCCAAGCCCGGACCATGTGTGGCGCTGCGTGCCGACATGGACGCCCTACCGGTCATCGAAGAGACCGATGTGCCATTCAAAAGCGTGGTGCGCACTATCTGGAACGGTGCTGAGGCGGGCGTGATGCATGCCTGCGGGCATGATACCCACGTGGCTATCCTGATGGGCGTCGCCGAGATGCTCTCGCGAATGCGCGATGACATTCACGGTACTGTGAAATTCATTTTTCAGCCCGCAGAAGAAATGCCCCCAATAGGCGAAGAAGGTGGCGCAAAGTTGATGATCGAACAGGGTTGCATGCAGAACCCGAAGGTCGACGCGATCTTTGGCCTGCACATCACCTCAAAAATGCACACCAATACGATCGGCTATCGCGTTGGCCCGCTAATGGCCAGTGCTGACCAATTCCGCATCTTCATTCGCGGTAACCAGACGCATGGTGCGCAACCGTGGAGCGGGGTGGACCCCATCGTGGTCGGCTCGCAGGTCGTGCTCGGGTTGCAGACGATCGTATCGCGGAAAATGAATCTGACCGAAGAACCCTCGGTGGTCACGGTCGGGTTATTCCAGGCAGGGAATCGCTCCAACATCATTCCCGATGAAGCAAAAATGGAAGGCACCATTCGTACTTTTGACGAAAAACATCGTGAGGAAATTCACCAGTTCGTTGAGAAGATCACGACCATGATCGCCGAGTCCGGCGGTGCCAAGGCACATGTCCATATCGCGAGAGGTTACCCGGTCACCGTCAATGACGAGTCACTTACAAATTGGGCGGTACCGGTGTTGAAACGCGTTGCGACCGAAGCCAGCGTGGGCGTTTGCCCCAAGACTTGCGGCGCTGAGGATTTCGCCTATTACCAGCAGGAAGTGCCCGGGATGTTTTTCTTCATCGGATGTACGCCGCGCGACCAGGATTGCAAGCATGCGCCGTCTAATCACAGCCCGCGCTTTTATGTCGATGAAAGCGGTTTGAAAGTGGGCGTGAAATCGCTCGCCGCGCTGGCGCTTGACTGGTTATCTGCCAACGCCGAAACAGCCTGAACAGGCGTAAAATGCAGCGTGCGCCGATTTGCTTCACTTTGCGGGCGCGGGGTTCGCAAGATCCCAAATACGGCTAAAGCGAAACAGTGATTTTTTCGTGACACAAAAAACCTGTTTGCCATAGTTGACTGGCGGACAGGTTTTTTTGCTTTGAGCGACCGCTCGAAATACCCGGTTCGCCTAAAGTGAGATGTCTAATTGCTGCGCAAACATTAAACAGGAAGTCGTAGCACTCATGGATCATTCTCACTCGCCATCAAACCGCCCGACACGTACCCGCGCACTGATGGACGCGCTCGCGCAACGCATCCTTGTGCTCGATGGTGCAATGGGCACCATGATTCAAAGGCACCGGTTGACGGAGTCCGAGTACCGTGGCGACCGTTTTGCGTCCTGGAAAAGCGACCTGCGTGGCAACAACGACCTGCTGACATTAACGCGCCCGCAAGTTATTCGCGAGATTCACGGTCAATACCTCTCGGCAGGCGCAGATATTCTCGAAACCAACACCTTTAATTCCACGTCGGTCTCCATGGCCGACTATCACATGGAGTCGCTGGCCTACGAGCTGAATTTTGAGGGCGCCAAACTGGCGCGAGAAGTCGCAGATGCGCACTCCATGGCGACGCCGACTCGTCCGCGATTTGTCGCAGGTGTCTTAGGCCCGATGAACCGCACGCTGTCGCTATCGCCGGATGTAAATGACCCCGGGTTTCGCGCAGTGAACTTTGATGAAGTGAAGGACGCTTACCGCGAGGCCACGCGTGGGCTCATCGACGGAGGTGCTGACATTTTGCTGGTTGAAACCATCTTCGACACGCTCAATTGCAAGGCCGCAATATTTGCAATTGAAGAAGAGTTCGATGCGCGGGGACTGACGGCAGAAATGCGTTTGCCGATCATGATTTCCGGCACCATCACCGATGCATCTGGCCGCACGCTATCGGGACAAGTAGTGGAAGCGTTCTACAACTCGGTGCGCCACGCCAACCCGATTTCGATCGGATTCAATTGCGCACTGGGCGCGAAAGAATTGCGCCCGCACATTGAAGAGCTGGCACGCATTGCCGATTGCCGTGTCTCGGCGCACCCGAATGCCGGCCTCCCGAATGCGATGGCTGAATACGACGAATTGCCGTCAGAGACCGCAGCATTCATCCGCGAATGGGCGACCAGTGGCTGGCTCAATATCACCGGCGGCTGCTGTGGCACCACGCCGGAACACATCAAGGCCATCGCTGATATCGTTGCGCCATTCACGCCGCGTGTCGCACCGGAAATCGAGAAACGCCTGCGCTTATCCGGACTGGAGCCGGTCAACATTGGTGACGACTCGTTGTTCGTAAACGTAGGCGAACGTACCAACGTCACCGGTTCACGCGCGTTTGCGAAGTTGATCCTGAATGGCGATTACGATGCAGCGCTCACTGTAGCCCGCCAGCAGGTTGAGAGCGGCGCGCAGGTGATCGATATTAATATGGACGAGGCGATGCTCGATTCGCAGGCGGCCATGACAAAGTTCATGAATCTGATTGCCAGTGAACCCGATATTTCACGCGTGCCGATCATGATCGACAGCTCGAAGTGGAGCGTGATTGAGGCGGGCCTCAAATGTGTGCAGGGCAAGGCCATCGTCAATTCCATATCAATGAAGGAAGGCATTCCGGAATTCATCAAGCACGCCAGACTTTGTCGCCGCTACGGCGCTGCGGCAATCGTGATGGCCTTCGATGAAAAGGGCCAGGCCGACAGTTATGAACGTAAGATCGAAATCTGCGCGCGCTCTTACAAGATCCTGACCGAGGAAGTTGGTTTCCCGGCTGAAGACATCATCTTTGACCCAAATATTTTTGCTGTGGCCACTGGTATCGAAGAGCATGCCAACTACGGCATGGATTTCATCCGCGCCACCGAGTGGATACGCAAGAATCTGCCGTATGCCAAGGTAAGCGGCGGTGTGTCGAACGTCTCGTTTTCGTTCCGTGGCAATGACCCGGTGCGTGAAGCGATTCATACGGTA
>ENA-OFCX01001326-OFCX01001326.1-metagenomes-genome-assembly--contig:-NODE-1326-length-10236-cov-4.513604_pt1 | contig 10236 bp, 9 predicted proteins | sample MGYA00153384_OFCX01 | MGnify analysis MGYA00153384
AACGTGGGGGCTCACAATTTTCCCGCCGGGCCGCCCCAAGGGAAAAACGCCACCCCTAGGGGGCAGAGAGCTACACGCAGTGAGTGAACGTGGGGGCTCACAATTTTCCCGCCGGGCCGCCCCAAGGGAAAAACGCCACCCTTGGGGGGCAGAGAGCTACACGCAGTGAGTGAACGTGGGGGCTCACAACGTATGGCTTCTGTCGCCAGCTGCAAAACCCATGGGTTGCCACGCATCAGAATTTTTAGCGCCGAAAGCAATGACTTTGAACAGCTCGCCCATCTCGTGCTCATTGATGAGTTTTTGCACCATCGCACGGTCGGGCAGTGCAGCGTCTTCCATGCCGTCAAGCACACCGCAGTTCAGTAAAAAACGCCCTTGCCCGGTGTAGCCCAGCACACTCAGGCCCGCGCCTTGGCCAGCCATTGCAATGCCGGTGAAGTTTACGTGCGCCGTGATGTCTTTGGCGCCCACGTCTTCGAGCGGATCGGCATCGACCAAATGCGCGCGATGGCACATAACCGTGCCCATGCTGCGCTGCGGGTGGTAATACTCATGCTCAGGAAACCCGTAATCAAACATAAAAATCGCACCCGATTCCAGCTTGTCAGCCAGAGTGCGCACAAACCCTTCGGCTTGGGGATGAATTTCAGTCACGTAATCGTGTGTGCCCGCCACTTCAAACGGTGGTCGCAGTGCTGTGGTTTGGTCCGCATAGGCAAAAGCGCCCTGGTGCAACGCGACTCCGCGCTCATGCCACACGCCATTGACGCGCGCAAGCAATTTCACGGGCATTGCGTCTAGCACTTCGTTGCCGATCACCACGCCGCTCAACCTGTCTGGCAAGGCTGTAGCCCAATGCACACGGCCCGCGAATGCTGCAAGCCGCTCCTGCTGGCGCACCCGCAAACTACCCGACACATCAACGATGGTGTAGCGCGCAAGCGCAGGCAGGGCAAGCAAAATCTGCTCTGCCAACGCGCCCGAGCCTGCGCCGAACTCCCACACCTCACGCGTGCCGCTGGCTTTAAGAGCTTCTGCAATTTGCCTGGCCAGCGCGTGGCCAAAACGCGGTGACATTTCAGGCGCGGTCACAAAATCACTTCCGCCGTCCAGTCCGCCGGGCATCAAACCGAACTTGCGCAAGTCACTTGCGTAGTAGCCCAGGCCGGGTGTGTACAAGGCGGCGTGCATGAACGCGTCAAAACCAATCCAGCCGCCGCCGCGCGTGATGGCCTGCTGAATGTGCAGTTGCAAAGGGCTGGTTAAGATGCTGGCCTGTGTCATAGTGTGTTGCCTGACATGAATTGTCCACGATTGTTTTTAACCCCGCGCCAGCATGCAACCCATTCCGATCAAAAACGAAGGCCCGGTGGTTTTAGTCACCGGCGCAGCCAAGCGGCTTGGCCGGGACATCGCGCTGGCACTGGCTGCAGGCGGCTGGCGGGTTGCAGTACATTACCGCAGCTCTGAGCAAGATGCTATTAATACGGTAGCTGCTTGCGCCCGTATCCATTGCGCTGCAGCCAGATTTGATGCTAATTTGGAGGATGAAACTGCGGTAAGAGGGCTTTTGCCGAGGGTTGTTTCACATTTCGGCCAGTGCGATGCGGTGGTCAACAGCGCCTCGGCGTTTGAGCAAGACGACGCCGCCAGCTTCAGCTTTGCGGCATTTGAAAAACATTTGCGCGCAAATACTGGCGCACCAATTCTCCTGGCGCAAGCACTGCACACCCACATCGCCGGCCGCAACACGAACAACAACATTGACAATCAAAATGCCGTTCGCGGCGCAGTGGTCAATCTGCTGGACCAAAAACTCTGGAACCAGAACCCTGATTTTTTAAGCTACACGCTGTCAAAAGCCGCACTGGAAGCAGCCAACACCATGCTGGCAATGGCGCTCGCACCGCTGGTGCGCGTGGTAGGCGTTGCGCCGGGCTTGACCTTGACAAGCCATTTGCTGACCGACGCACAATTTGAAGCGCTGCATAAATTATCGCCGCTGGGACGCTCGTCTACCCCAGAAGATGTTGCAGCCACAGTGAAGTTTGCGCTAGAAAACCAGTCCATTACCGGCACCACGCTGCTGGTCGACGGCGGCCAGCACTTGATGAAGTTTGCGCGCGATTTTTCGCTGATGAACTCGAATTGATCAAAACAACATTGCAGATAAGTTAAACCCACCATGGCAATCACCCGAGGCACACAAACCCTGACCCTGAGCGGCCTGCGCTTTGATGCGAACCTGGGCATTCTGGAAAGTGAAAAGCTGGCACCGCAGCCGATTGAGGTAGACGCTGAACTCAACCTTGGCACCCAGCCGATGCTACCCAGCGACGACGACATCACCCACGTACTGGATTACCGCAAAGTGCGTCAAATTATCATCACCGAATGCACTGCTGTTCACGTTAATCTGCTTGAAACATTAATTGGCAAGCTGGCGCACCGCCTGATGCAGTTACCCGGCGTGTTGGGTGTGCGGGTAAAAATCGCAAAGCTTGAGATTTTTGATGATTGCGAAGTTGCTATCAAGGTAGAAACCGGGCAATGGTGAGCGCTGACCGAAAGCCCGATTCACAAGCCCGATGTGTTGACCAGCACTGACTGACCGGCCCTCTTGTCAATAAACTGAATGACCCGATATGGTGCGTCATCCTCTCTTGCCAGCGCCAACTTGACCGCCGCATCCAGTGCATGGCTGTCGGATGAAAAGCTGCGCAGTGAAGCGGCAATTATTTTAAATTTCACTGGGCTTGATGATGGGTCATCAGGGTCTACCATCAGGCCTAATGCCACAAGGCGAGACAACTTGCCTACCAGGCGCTCCGAGCGCGAAACTCCGGGCATGAGGATGACAAATATCTGGTGGTCAACCCGGGCAATGCTGTCGCTTTCCCGTGCCACCGTGCGCAGCGTCCGCACGGTCCGTAAAGTCGACCTGTCATTGCCCTGCCCAGCGTTTGCAACAGAACTGTCTGGCAACCCCATCACTTTGACGTAAACCACTGTCAGATCAACGCCTTTGCCTTTAGCCGATTCCCACATGCTGGTGAGCGTCTGAAAGTACAAAGCCGAAGCTATAAATCCGGTCAACGGATCGGTTTGGGCAAGGGTCTTGCTCTGTACTGCTTGAGCATGGCCTTTTTTGGCGTGCAGGTGGAGCGCCAACAGCAGCACTGGTAGCTCAAAAAGCAAGCCGAATAGGGGCGCGAAGTATGGCAGCCAGGGCAATGCAACCATGCCCATTTGTTCGATTTGGGTCAACACCATCACCAGCAACATCGGCACGAACGACAGCAGGTACAGGCCAGCAACCTGACGTTCATGCCGCAACGCCCGTATCACGAGCACACCAATAACTGCAAAACCGCCCACCACACCCGAGTTGAACAGCGCAATTCGCACCTGCGCGGTATCAACAGCCAAAAACAATGCACAGGCTACCAGCAGCAAACCCAGCGCTGTAGTTGACACGGTACGCCAGAGCCTGGACGAATTTGGCGCGATAAACATCGCCCGTGTGAACCCCAGTTGCGCTGCCATGCCGAGCATTACAAACACAATGGTTGAGATGACCGTCCAATTGGTGGCTGCGGGCCAGAAAACATAAGCGCCCATACCGCTAAAGCTTGCGCTGGCCATCAATGCTGCTCCGGCATAGGCGGCGTACCAGGCATAGGCTGTATTGCGGTAGACCACACACAAAACACTGCTGAAGACCGCCATAAAACCGAACAGGCCCAGCATCAGGCCAATGGCAAAAAAGGCGCGCTGGGTTTCTTCACCCACTCGATCTGTCTGCTGCACATAGGCCGCAAATCGCAGAGGAATCCATTTTTGAACCCGCAAAAAATAATCTCTATAGCCGGCGGCAGACGCAGGTCCTGAAGCCAGGCTTAGATCCGGCAATTGAAACTGCGGCGTCAAGGTTTGAGAAGGCCATTGCTGGTGTGGTACCTTTGAGCCAGCAAGCTGCATGCGCCACACGCCTTGGGCGTCTTGAAAGTAAAACTCCGCGCGGTCTATAAACGGTTTGGACAGAACAACAGACCAGTTTTCTGGTTTGGGTGCGTTGTTCAGCACGCGAAAATGCAGCCATAAAGCTGTGTCGGAAGACAGCTTGTACGTTGTGCCCTCATCAAACGGCTTGAAGTCATTTGATAAAGACGCTGCAACCTGCTGGATTGTCAAACCAAGCGGCGCGTTGGCACGAACTGAAAAGTGCACTGCACCCATGCGGGCTGTACCAGCAAGCAGATCCATCGCTGGTTGCTGAGAATTGCTTATCGCAATGGGCGGCGCGGCATGAGTCACCGACGAAACGGCAAGCGCCCACGGCGTTGAGAGCACAGCAAGGAAAAATGCCCAACTTAACGACCGCATATGAAACCTGTTCAACGGACCAAACTTTCGCATTCGTTTATTGTAACAATTTCATACACTTTGTAAATTGCGTGTAGGTGCTTTGGCAAACCTTCATCAGATTTCATCCAAAAAAAATAGATGATGCACAGTGCAATTCGGTTTAAGTCACCAGATGTGTTGCAAGAAGTCGGCGAGCCGCTGCGCAACACCGCCGGACTGCGAGCGGGTTAACTCGCCAAAATGCGAAAATGTAGACATGCATGCAGAAATTGAATTACCAGCGCTTAAAAATTGTGAAGCAGATGGAGCTTTGATCATCGAGCACACAACCGATAGAGAAAATCACAAACTTGAAAAGCGCCTGTGCCGCGAAGTTGGCCGCGCCATCATTGACTTCAACATGATTGAGGAGGGCGACAAAGTCATGGTGTGCGTGTCTGGCGGAAAAGACAGTTACGGCATGCTCGACATTTTGCTTAAACTGCAAAAACGTGCGCCGATTAACTTTAGCTTGATCGCGGTGAATCTGGACCAAAAACAGCCAGGTTTTCCCGAGCACATCCTGCCTGATTACCTGACCAAACTGGGTGTGCCGTTTCACATTGAAAACCAGGACACGTACAGCATTGTCAAGCGGGTGATACCGGACGGCAAGACGCTTTGCTCGCTGTGCTCACGGCTGCGGCGCGGCATTTTGTACCGCGTGGCGGGTGAGCTGGGTGCAACCAAAATTGCGCTGGGCCACCACCGCGACGACATGTTGCAAACATTTTTCTTGAACATGTTTTTTGCTGCCAAGCTCAAAGGCATGCCGCCCAAACTGGTCAGTGATGATGGCAAAAATATTGTGATACGCCCGATGGCGTACGTGCCAGAAAAAGACCTGAGCCGCTGGGCCGATGTGCAGAACTTCCCCATCATTCCCTGCACGCTCTGCGGTAGCCAGGAAAACCTGCAGCGCAAGCAAGTGGGCAACATGCTGCGCGAGTGGGACAAAAAATTTCCCGGCCGAATTGAGAACATGTTCAGCGCCTTGCAAAATATCGTGCCGTCCCATTTGATGGACGGCAAGCGCCATGACTTCAAGGGCATCAAAACCACTGGCGTTGCCAGCAGCGACGGTGACAAAGCCTTTGACACCGAAGAATTCAAGGCGGTGCAACCCAGCGGCTTGCCGGGCTTGTCGATTGTTCGGGGTTAATCCACTAACCAAAATAAGCGGTCAAGTATGTATTTAACGCAATTAAAACGGGTGCAAGCAGCTATTATTTTAATAGCTTTTTGGTTACTTTCTGGCTGCTCGGGCATGCGCCTGGTAGACAGCGACGTGACCGCATTTTCAGCCTGGACGGCCGCGCCACCTGGCCCCAGCACGCGTTACCGTTTTGAGCGCCTGCCTTCACAAATTACCGCAGCTGCCGAGCAAGACCGCATCGAAGCGATTGCCACCACCAGCCTGGCAAAAGTCGGTTTGGTACTAAGTGCCACAGACGCACGCTACGCAGTGCAAGTCATCGCTGCAACTGAAGTGCTGCAGCGCTATGCAGACAGCGGCTTCGGCGTTGGCGGGCCGGGCGTTTTTATTGGTGGCGGAAACATGGGCAGCTCGATTGGTTTCTCATTTCCGTTCGGCTTTACTACGCCCTACTACAAGCGCAGCGTGACCGTTTTGATGCGCGAGTTGAGCACACAAAAAGTTGTGTTTGAAACCCGCGCCTTGAACGACGGCCCATCAGGCGACTTTTTTGCTGTACTGCCCGCCATGCTGGACTCCGCGTTGCTCGGCTTTCCGCAGCCGCCGACGGGCACGCGCCGTGTGAACGTTGAGATTCCACGCTAGATATGACCCCCACGCTTTTCACTTCGTGTGCCTACGGCGATGCACTGCCGCTTGCCGCAAGTTTTGGGGCTAAGTTCCCCAGCGGCGGCCCGTCGGGAAATCGCTTTTTAGTGCTGTAACTTAAACCGCAACCATGATTGAACCCACCCGCATCATTGCCATTCGCCACGGCGAAACCGATTGGAACGTAGACACCCGCATCCAGGGCCATCTTGATATTCCCTTGAGCGCCAACGGCCGCTGGCAAGCCGAGCGGCTGGCAGGCGCTTTGCGTGACGATCCCATCCATGCCATATACGCCAGTGACTTGACCCGCGCTTGGGAAACCGCGCAATATGTGGCGCAGGCACACGCGATTTCGGCCACCAAAGAAGAAGGCTTGCGTGAACGGCATTTTGGCGATTTTGAGGGCAAGACATTTGCCGAAATTGAAGCTGCTTTGCCTGAACAATCACTGCGCTGGCGCAAGCGCGACCCGCACTTTGCACCCATCGGCGGTGAAACCCTGGTGGTTTTGCGTGCGCGCGTGTTAGAGGCCGCCTCGCGCCTGGCAGCACTGCACCCCGGTGAGCAAATTGCACTGGTCGGCCACGGCGGTGTGATGGATGTGCTGTACCGCGCCGCAACGCGGCTTGACATTCAAGCCCCCCGCACCTGGGAGCTTGGCAACGCAGCCATCAACCGGCTGCTGTGGACGCCGGAAGGTTTTACGCTGGTGGGTTGGGCCGACACGCAGCACTTGGGCGACGGCGTGCTGGACGAGGCGGTCAGCTGATAAAAAGCTCGTTGCCCATGAACTACGGGAACAGTTCGTTTCCATTCACAGGCGGCGCAACTCCCAAATGCCTATATGCCGCCAGCGTGGCAATGCGCCCGCGCGGCGTGCGCTGCAGGTAGCCTTGTTGAATCAAGTACGGTTCAATCACGTCTTCAATCGTGTCACGCTCTTCACCGATGCTGGCGGCGATGTTATCCAGGCCCACCGGGCCGCCGTCGAAGCGGTGAATCACACATTCCAATAGCTTCCTGTCCATCACGTCAAAGCCTTGCGGGTCAACGTCGAGCATGGCGAGTGCTTTGTTGGCGATGTCTAAAGTGATCTCGCCTTTGCCTTTGACATCCGCAAAATCGCGCACACGGCGCAGCAGCCGGTTGGCAATGCGCGGCGTGCCGCGTGATCGGCGGGCAATCTCAAAGCCACCAGCTTCATCGGTAGGTACATTGAGCAACCCCGCACTGCGTTTAACAATCCGTGCGAGCTCTTCAGCGGTATAAAACTCCAGCCGCGCCACAATGCCAAAACGGTCACGCAATGGGTTGGTCAACATGCCAGCGCGGGTTGTTGCGCCGACTAAAGTGAAAGGCTGCAAATCAAGCTTGATGCTCCGCGCCGCAGGGCCTTCGCCAATCATGATGTCGATCTGGTAGTCCTCCAGTGCGGGGTACAAAATTTCTTCAACCACCGGGCTCAGGCGGTGAATTTCGTCAATGAACAGCACATCGTTGGCTTCCAGATTGGTCAGCAGTGCCGCCAGATCCTTGGGCTTTTCCAGCACGGGCCCACTGGTCTGGCGCAGGTTCACCCCCAGCTCCGCCGCAATGATGTGGCTCAGCGTGGTCTTGCCCAGCCCAGGTGGGCCAAACAGCAAGACGTGGTCCAGCGCTTCGCCACGTTTTTTGGCCGCACCGATAAAGATCTCCAGCTGCTCACGCGCCTTGGCCTGCCCCACATACTCATCCAGTAGTTTGGGGCGCAGTGCGCGCTCCATCACTTCTTCGTGCTTGTTGACAGGTGCTGGGGAGATGGTCGGGCTGCGCATGGCCGCTTCAGGCGTGTCACGGGCATCATGCGCAGCCGCTGCGGGCTGCGCCTTGGCACGCGGCTTGCGCTGGGGGGCTGCGGCAAAGCCCTCGCCGAAATCTTCGGTGTGAATGCTCATGGGTGCTTACTTGGCCAGGGCTTTGAGAGCCAGTTTGATACCGTCACTCACCCCCACATCGGCGGGCAGGGCTTTGAGGCTGATGGCGGCCTCCTTGTCGGAATAACCCAGCGCCAGCAGCGCCTGCAGGATGTCGGACTGCGCATCGCTCTTGACCTGCGCGCCTGCCGTACCCACCACGGCATCACCCAGCTTGCCCTTGAGCTCCAGCAGCAAACGCTCCGCCGTTTTCTTGCCAATGCCCGGCACTTTGACCAGACGAGCCACTTCCTGCAACGCAATGGCCTGCACCAAGTCGTCAATGCCCATGCCCGACAGCAACGACAGCGCCATGCGTGGACCCACACCGCTGACCTTGATCAGCTCGCGGAATGTCTGACGCTCTTGCGGGGTAGCAAACCCATACAGCAACTGGGCATCCTCGCGCACGATAAAGTGCGTCAGCAGGCTGATCTTGTCACCCAGCCCGGGCAGGTTGTAAAACGTGCTCATGGGCACCTGCACTTCATAGCCCACACCATGGCAGTCCACCAGGACTTGGGGCGGGTTCTTCTCGAGCAGAGTGCCAGTCAATTTGCCTATCATTGCGATCCTTTGCCGCCAGCAGCGGCAGTCTTCCTTAAGGGAATTATCAGCGTGATCTTGCGCCACACCTTTACACCGCACAACAACCTTCGTCTGAGCAACCTTTGTGGCTCGGCCGATGCGCACCTGCGCACCATCGAAACGGGCCTGCAAGTCAAGATTGCACACCGCCATGAACAGTTCAAGGTGGACGGCCCCAAAGCCAAGGCCCAGCAAGCCATGGATCTGCTGCAAGCCTTGTATGAGCAGGCCGACCGCCCACTCAAAGAAGAAACGCTGCAACTGATGCTGGCCGGTGATGCCGAGATGATCGAGGTCAACCCCGACGCCATCCAGCTCACCACCCGCCGTACAGACCTGCGCGCACGCACGCCCAATCAGGCGCTGTATCTGCAGAACATTGCTGCGCACGACATTACCTTTGGCATTGGCCCCGCGGGCACAGGCAAAACCTATCTGGCTGTGGCCTGCGCGGTTGATGCGCTGGAGCGCAGCGCGGTGCAGCGCATTGTGCTGACCCGCCCTGCCGTAGAGGCCGGAGAACGCCTGGGCTTTCTTCCCGGCGACCTGACCCAGAAGGTGGACCCCTACCTGCGCCCCCTGTACGACGCGCTCTACGATCTGATGGGCTACGAGAAAGTGCAAAAAGCCTTCGAGCGCAATGCGCTGGAAATTGCACCGCTGGCCTTCATGCGTGGGCGGACACTGAACAATGCGTTCGTCATTCTGGACGAAGCACAGAACACAACGCCCGAGCAGATGAAGATGTTTCTCACCCGCATTGGCTTTGGTGCCAAGGCTGTAATCACCGGCGACGTCAGCCAGATTGACCTGCCCAAAGGTGCGATGAGCGGACTCATTGATGCCGAGCGCGTGCTCAAGCGTGTCAATGGCATCTCCATCAACCGCTTTACCAGCGTCGACGTGGTACGCCACCCCATGGTGGCGCGCATTGTGGATGCCTACGACGCCAGCAGCGGCGGCCGCTCTGCACGCTAAGGCAGGCACAAATCATCAATACCTATAGCTATCAGCGCTCAGTAAACAGGCGCCAGAGCCAAAAATGACACTTAACAAGCTTGAACTCTCTTTGCAGTTTGGCAGCTTTGACAACGTGGCCGAGCACCGCGCCCTGCTTAGCCGCGCTACCGTCACCAAATGGATTCAACACGCTCTGGCTGTGGACGCCGAAATAACGGTTCGCATTGTGGGCACCGAAGAGGGGCAAGCCCTGAATGCGCAGTTTCGCAAAAAGGACTACGCCACCAATGTGCTGACCTTTGACTATCAGCAAGCACCTACCGTAATGGCCGATCTGGTGATCTGCGGCCCCGTGATCGAGCGCGAAGCCAAGGAGCAAAACAAGTCACTGCAAGAGCACTACGCCCACATGCTGGTGCACGGCACCCTGCACGCTCAAGGCTGGGACCACGAAACCAGTGAAGAAGACGCCAACGAGATGGAAGCGTATGAAACCGACATCATGGCCGAGCTGGGTTA
>ENA-OFCX01001327-OFCX01001327.1-metagenomes-genome-assembly--contig:-NODE-1327-length-10234-cov-3.090480_pt1 | contig 10234 bp, 8 predicted proteins | sample MGYA00153384_OFCX01 | MGnify analysis MGYA00153384
AACGCTTCGACCGTCCCCTTCAACTTGATCATCAGTGGCTGCCCCTTGCGGTCGAGCGACTTGCCCGCCGGCACCGGCGCCATCGGCCCGGCCGGAATCAGCCGCACCTGCCCGCCGCGCGTGGCGACGCCGATCAGCAACGCCTTTGCGCCGCGCTCGGACGCCTCCCGCACCGATAGTCGCGCAAGTCCGGTGGTGACGCATGCATCCGCCAGCACAAGCTCCCCGACGCAACGGTCCGGCGCCCAATCCCGCAGTCCAAAGGCCGTTTTCGCGTAACCAGGCTCAACGATATCGCCGAGGAACAGGAGGTAAGGGGATGGGAGTAATCCGCTCACCTCCTGTGACTGGTCGCCGGGCCTCAGGCGCGCTGCGAAAGATGCCATCGGATCATAGACCGACGGTCAGGCTTAACCCGATCGTATGAGGACGAATGACACCAGTTCCGATCGCTCCATTCGGGTAGACCGGGAACGCACCGAAAACAGTGGTGCCGGTGGTGGAAGTCCGGCCGGCGCTGTTGCCGAGATTCTTGACATAAGCGTCGAGCGAAAACTTACCGAAGTCGAGCCCGGCGCTAAGATCGATGACTTGATAGGAACGGATTTGCCGCTGACGTCCGAAAGTCGTCCGGAAACCGGCGTCGAACGCTCCCGACTGTGACGACAGGTGACGAATTGATGCTCCGACACGCGCTTCGATGGTGCTGTTCAACGACCATGTGTAATCGCCGTTAAGGGCAGCGCTGAATTTCGGCGTGAAGGGGAGTTTATCGCCTTTGAGCCCGCCAATTTCAGTATCCTTGGTCAAGCGAGCATTGGTGTAGGCGGCGTTGGCCGACAGGCTCAGACCGCGGACTGGCCGCGCTGTGACCGTAACCTCCCCGCCGTCGACTTTGGCCCCACCCCCGTTGGCATTCACCCCAAAGCCGTTGATGGTGGCGAACAATTGCACGTTTTGCCAATCGATGTGGTAGACTGCGGCATCGATACTGAATCGATTATCGTCCGTTTGAGCCTTGATGCCCGCCTCATAATTGATGGTGGAATCAGAATCATAGGTCGCTAGTGCTGCGGGAGCACCCGGTGGTAAGACGTTCGGCCCGCCAGGCCGGAATCCCTTCGCAATCCGCGCGTAGATTGACGTATTTTTATTGAGCTCGAAACGCGGTGCGACCGAGTAAGTGAACACGCTCTCCTTCGATCTGGTCGAGATATCGGAAGCGCCTGCCAAGGCTCCGCCGGTGACTTGATGGGCGGATTGCTTGTTTTCGCTGTATCGCCCGCCGAGGTCGATATCGAAACGCTCGCCGATGTGCACGGTGGCGTTGGCGAAACCGGCAATTTCCCGGTATTTCGAGCTAACCTGCGCCACCCCCAGCACCGGCAGGCCGCCGATCGGAGTCAGCGTCCCCGGCACTACCGCTACGAACTTTTGGTCAATCAAACCCTTTTCATCGGTGTAATAAGCGCCGACCAGCCAGTCGAGCAGGTGCGTCTCTCCCGCCAGGCGAATTTCCTGCGTGAATTTCTTCGAATCCGTATGCTGACCGAGGAAAAATTCGTTGGGCACCTGGAAGATCGCCCCCACCAGCGGAGACAGCGCGTTGGTGTAGTCCGTCCGGTATGTTTGCTTCTGGGTCGAATAGCTGGTCGACGTGGTAAGCTCGCCAAAGCCAAGGTCGAAAATGCCCGTTCCATTGTATACGCGATATTTGACGTCGGAGAACTGCGGAACGAACTGCGACTGGCTGAGGCGGCCGTAAAGCCGATTGAGGGTTACAGGGTCGCTCTCAATGAGCGAGGGCGCGTCGGCTTTGATATCTTGAGCCACTGCCGTCAGCCGCAACGAAATGCTGCTGCTCGGTTTGAAAAGCAGCGATGCTCGGCCGCCGTAACTGACGGAATCGTTGATGTTGTTTTCGCGATCCGACCCGCCAGTTCCGATCGAATCGATGAAGCCGCCATATTTCCGATAGGTGCCGGAGGCGCGAACGGCGAGCGTGTCGCTCAACGGCACATTGACGACGGCATTGCCGTAATAACTCATCGCGCCGCCGTCAGTCGTTTCAATGCCGAGTCGGCCGCGAACTACGAGGGCTGACGTTGACGGAAGCCTGGTCACGAACTTCAGCACGCCGCCCAGCGAGCTAGCGCCATAGATGGTGCCTTGGGGCCCGCGCAGCACCTCGATCCGGTCGAGGTCGAACGTATCAAAATCACCGGCCAGGACGGACGCATTGACCAGGCCGCTGCTCGAACCGAACGGCGTTTCGTCCATGTAAACGCCGACGGTTGAGGCGACTCCCCCTGTGTTGACGCCGCGAATGACCAGTCGCCCTTGGCCAGGCGTATCCTGGTTGAGCTGAAGTCCGGGCACCAGCTTGAGATAGTCGCTGAAATTGTCCGCATGCTGCTTTTCAAGCGTTGCGCCAGAAACGACCGAAATCGACTGCGGCACTTCAATCAAAGTTTGGGACCGCTTTTGCGCCGTGACCACGATTTCTTGGTCCCCTGTCGACTCGGCGGTCGCGGCCGGGCGGGACGATTTATCGACAGTCGAGGCGGGTTGCTGCTCGGGAACTGCTTGAGCGGAAACAGGACCGGCAATCATCAACGCGGCAATGGAGCAGGACAGCATCATGGGCATACGGCGGCTTGTCATTGGTTGGTACCTCCCCTTGGCCTATCCATCACGCAGCAAATCGCGCAACCGGACACAATTTAAATTGCGTATATTGGCCTGAATAGGACGCTAATGTCCTAATATGAAAACTGTCAAACTTTTTCGATTGTTTGCGCCTGCTGCAGACGTGAAGCGGGGCCGCTGAGGCTGAGCAGCAACATTGCCGACACCCCGGCGATCCCCGCCAGCAAAAGGAAATAGCGATCGGGCGTTGTCAGGCTCCACAGCGTGCCCACCAGTCCTGCGGCAAGGCTGCCGCTGAAAATCACCAGGAACCACGCAGCAACGGTCGTCGCTCCGAGATGTTCAGGCGCGAGGCGTGCGAATAGGCCCAGCCCAGTCGGCAGAATGAACAATTCGCCAAAGGTGAAAATGACGAAGAACAATGCCAGCCACAGCCAGTTGGCGGTATGCCCGCCATTTGCCGCCGCGACGCCAGCGATCAGCAAATACGCCAAAGCCACGAAGCCAGCGCCGATCGCCATCCGGCGCACCAGCAGATGATGCGCATCGATTGATGCCCGCCGCCCCCAGTAAGCGAGCAGAGGCGGCGTCATGAGCATGACGAACAACGGGTTGAGCGACTGGAACCAGGTCATTGGAATCGTGAAATTGCCGGCGGCCCGATCGATCCCGCTGTCCGCCCATAAAGCGACGGTGTTGCCGACTTGCTCATAGGCGCCGCGGAAGACGGTGACCGACAAGGCGATTCCAAGGAGCAACAGGATGGTGTCGCGGCTAAAGCCGACGCGGTCCGCCTGGGCCTGCCGCGTCAGGTTACGGGGCTGTTCTGGCGGAAGATGCCTTTGTCCGGCGAGATAGATGATCAGGCCTGCGAGCATGCCGATGCCGGCCGCGCCGAAACCGTAATGCCAGCCATAGACTTCGCCAATCGTGCCGCAGATTAACGGGGCGAGAAATCCGCCAATGTTTATTCCGACATAATAGACGTTGAATGCCCAGCCGCGTCGCGGATCGTCGCGCTTGTAGAGGTCCCCGACCTGACTCGGCAGGCTTGGCAGGAACAGCCCATTACCGATCGCGATGGTTGCCAGCGCGACATAGAACAACGGCTCGAAAGCCATCATGAAATGGCCCGCGGCCATGATGCTTGCACCAGCGATAACGGCGCGTTTCTTACCCAGATATCGATCCGCGATCGCACCGCCGATGATCGGGGTGAAATAAGCGCAAGCCGTGTATGCGCCATAAATGAACGACGATTGCTGCTGCCCCATCAACAGCTGCTTGGTCATGTAATAGACCAGCAGCGCGCGCATTCCGTAATAGGAGAATTGCTCCCACATGTTGGTCAGGAACAAAATCGTCAGGCCGCGCGGCTGGCCAAACCAATCGCGATCCGCCGCTGCCACAGTCATCGGGCAATGTCCGCGTTGCCGCCCCAAACGTCGGGCCCGCTGGTAATGGTGCCGTCGCGGTAAACGACACTCGGCGTTCGGTCGGCCGCAAGGAAACTCGGGCCGTCGAGATCAACGATGTCGCACCCTTGACCGAGCACGAACGCCGGCGCCATCGCCAGGCTTGATCCGATCATGTTGCCGACCATCACGCCCAGGCCAAGTCGGCGTGCTTCCGCGGCCATCAGCAGCCCCTCGGTCAATCCGCCACACTTATCGAGTTTGATATTGATGACGTCGAATCGACCGACGGTGTCGGGAACGTCGGCCAGGGTCAGTACGCTTTCATCGGCGGCAATTGGAATCGACGATTCAATCCGTTCCAGCTCGTGGTCCTGCCCGCGCGCGAGCGGTTGCTCGAGCAAGGAAACCCCAAGCCCCACGAGACCCTCAACAAGTGCCGGCAGTTGATCGGCCGTGAAGCCCTGGTTGCCATCGACCCCGAGCCAGGCATCGCTGCGTGCTTCCCGGATTGCGCGGACGCGGTCCAGATCGAGATCGATATCGCCCGTAAGCTTGATCTTGATCGATCGCGCATCGGCATATTCGAGCGCGCCCCGGGCCATGACTTCGGGCGTATCCGCGCCGATTGTAAAGGTCGTTCGCAGCGCCTTGGGGTCAGCAACGCCGGCAAGCTGCCACACGGATTTGCCGGCGCGTGCGGCTTCAAGCTCCCACAAGGCGCAATCGACGGCGTTGCGAGCGCCACCGGCCGGCATAATCGTGCGCAGTTCGTCGCGGCTTGGCCCCTCTTCGATGGCATGCCGATACTCGTTCAAAGCGGCGCGCATATGGGCAAGGTCGTCACCCAGGAAGAAAACGCCGCCGCCCTCACCGCGCCCCCGATGCTCGCCGTCATGCAGCGTGACGACCACGACGTCCGAGCTTTCCCACACGAAATTCGCAATGTGAAACGGCTTTTTCAACCGCAGCGTCTCGGTCGCGACGGTCATCGTCAGGCGTGGCATCAATAATGCACCGTCATTGCGAATAGACCGAAGCGCCACGCGACATAGAGGAAGACCAGCGCGCTTAGCAGCATCAGCGCCGCCCATAGCTTGCGGGTCCAACGGCTGTGGTCGGTAAACGCAATCCACGCATTCCATGCGCTTGCCAGCGCGAAACCAACGAAGGCCACGAGGCCAAAGACCTGCAGAATCCAGAGTAAAGGATCGAGCGAGCCGGTCAGGTTGCGCGCTGCGCTCAGTGCAAGGGTGAAGGCGGTGGTCCAACCAATGAGAACCAACAAGGTGCCGAGCGCCGTCCAGCGTGTGGCGCGATACGCCTGAAGCGGCTTGCCGCTCAAGGCGAACTCGGCCTTAAACCGGCGACGGTTCCACCAGCCGATCGGCCACGCAAGGATCGTCAGCAAGATGACCAGGAAAGCGGCGCCGCACGCCGGAAGGATCCACGACGCCGCCTTACCGGCCGGAACCCGGTCGAAAACCTCGAATGGCGAGAAATAATCCGTACCCCAGCGTACGATCTGGCCATCGACGACCTTGGCCGACAGGCGATCATGACCGTTTTTGTCGCGCCACAGGAACGGCGCAATCTCGACCCATTCCTGAGGCCGACCATTCACATCGGTGAGGTTAGGGATCAACAGTTCGCCTTTGGGGCCGACACCAATCTTGAACTCGCCGATAAGGCCGAGGATCGAGAAATAGTGCGTTTCCCAGCGTCGGCTAGCTTGCCATTCTCCGGCGAGCATTTCCGCATGTTTACGGGCGGTGGCGGCATCAACCTTGCCATCGGCGGCGGCGATATTCGGGAAATAGCGATCGGCAAAGTCCATGAAGACGGCTTTGCGCAACTGCCCGACAGCGCCGGCTTTGCCGGGGCTGTTGAAGGACGCGTAGAAGCCGACGCCTTCCTTCATGAATAGATGCAAGGAGGTGTGGAAGGCTTCGGTATCACCGAGATGTCCGATGATCTCGCGGCCGTTCACGTTGGTCTCGAAAAAGCCCAGTTCCATCCGGTTCAAAGGCGGCAGGATCGACATCGGATTGACCCGGTCGAGGGGACTATTGTGCATCAGCGCCGCGGTTTCCGGCTTCAATAGTCCGCGCGCGCCCTGCAAATTGGCAATCATGAAGCGGCCCATGTCCACACCGGACGACGCCTGCGACCCAGCCGGCCACGGCCCGATATATTCGAACCCGAGCGACTTTTGGCCAGCCGATTGATAGCCCGTCGCCATGTCGCGTGCGAGGTTGGCGGGCAATGGCTGGCGGAAGGTGGAATGTGTCATGCCGAGAGGCGCGAAGATGTGGCGGTCGAGATAATCCTCGAGCTTCTCGCCTGAGGTGCGCTGGACGATATAGCCCGCCAGCGCGGTGCCCCAGTTAGAGTAAGCCGGGGTCGTTCCGGGCGCGAAGATCCGCTTCGGCACGCCGCGCTTGAGATAGTCGCCGAGCGAAACCGCGACCTTGGGGTCGTAGAAGATGATCGCTTTGGCGGTCTCCTCAAACCCGCCGGTGTGGGTCATCAGCTGGCGCATCGTCACCGGCTGTCCCTGACGCGGCGGAATCTTGAAATCGAGATAGGCGTTGACGTCCTTGTCGAGGTCGATCTTGCCTTGCTCGACTTGTTGCATCACCGAGGTCCACACCGCGAGCTTCGACACCGATCCAGGCCGAAACAAGGTGAGCTCGGGATCGACCAGAGTGCGCTTGTCGCCGTCGGCATAGCCAAATCCTCGGGCGGTCAGGATCTGGCCGTCTTTGACCACGACCACGATCGCGCCCGGTATGTCACCCGAGCGCAGCGCATAAGGGAGAAATCCGTCTAGCCAGGCATCGACGTCGGCTTTTGTCAAACTTGGTCGGGCGCCGGGAGTGACCGGCGTAGTCACGGGGGACTGGGCCGGAATGCTCGAATGCGGTTGCAGCGGAGACAGGCTCGGAGCGAGCGCCGCCTGAGCAATCGCCGCAGCGCTCAACGCCGCCGCGACAAGACCGAGTGCTAGTTTTCGCCACTGCGCCATTTTAATTTGCTCCCGTTCGGCCAAAACCATACAGTCGTAATCATGATCTGATCAGGACACTTTGATCCTGATCCGAAAATTCGTCAACCAAGGAAGTTTTTAGATGCCGACTTCGGTGCCCACGCTCGGCGAACTGCTACGTGACTTGCGAACGCGGGAGGGTTGGACCCTGAAGCAAATGAGCGTCAAATCCGGGATTCCTGTATCGACGCTGTCAAAAGTCGAGCATGACAGGTTGACCTTGACGTACGACAAATTATTCCTGTTGAGCCAGCGGCTCGGGATGCGCATGTCGGACTTGTTCGCCGAACCCAGCGACAGCGCACCGACTGTCACCGCCCGCCGGAGCATTGGCGACATCAACCATGCGGTTCGTGTCAAAACCCCCAATTACGATTATTACTATTTGTGCACTGAGCTGCGCCGGAAGCGCATGATCCCGGTGATCACGAAAATCCGCGCCAAGACGTCCGAGGAATTTGGCGAATTGGTTCATCATCAAGGCGAAGAATTCGTCTATGTCCTGCGCGGAACGGTCCTGGTGACGACCGAATTCTACGACCCAGTGACGCTTGCCGCGGGGCAGTCGATCTACATCGATTCGAACATGGGACATGCCTATCTCGCCGCCGATGGTTGCGAGGAAGCTGAGGTTCTCGGCGTAATGTCGAGTGGCGCGGAGGATTTGCAGGAGTCGCTGATGTCAATTCATGATGCCCAGGGCGGGCACCGCAACGGCGCGGTGGGCACGGTCCTGCGTGCCGTGCCCCAATGATTTTTCACCTCATGTGGCTCGCGGCCGCAGCCGCTGCCCCGGTCCATCCGCCGGCCGTTGAGGCTCATCTGGCATCCTTGGTCGGCGACTGGACTCGGACCGGCAAGGAAGCGACCTACCGCGACCATTGCGTCTGGTACGACCGCCACGCCTTCATTGTCTGCAGTCTTACTGACAGCAGTAACGGCCTGCGGGTCGAAGCGATTGTCGGCTATTCAAAAGCCGACGCGCGTTTCACCTATCAAAGCTTCAGCAATGACGGTGGTAGTCACATTCAATATGGCTATGGGCTCGGTGACAGGGGAATAGTCTTTACCGACGAACGGACGATCGACGGGAAGCCATCGCGGCTCACCACTTCGCTCATTCCCGGGCCCGACGGTCACTTGCACATGACGCAGGACCGCTCGGTGATGGGTGCCCCATGGCAGAAAGTCGGTGAAGTCGATTATCTTCCACGAAAGTAGATTTCTACTTAGACTCGAAAACGGAGCTTAATTTGGCACTGGATGAACGTCCGCTTGCGGGTGAGAACGTGACATCCCGGAATGACCGAGATGGGCGCTAATGGGCCGCTTTAATGTCGGCTTTGGGTCGAAAGCCGCCGCTTGGGCGCTAGTCGCAAAAATGGGTGAAAACGGAACCTAGCACGGGCTTAGACCGCCAGCGTGGCCTTTCCCCACCGTCGATCGCAATGACGTATTACTGAACAAAAGGGTTAACAGAGAAGAATCAATCGGCTGGCAAGGGTTACGTCGGGGTGGGAACGGCTCAAGCCAGAGGAACTTATTCCATGAAACGTCCATACAAAATACTGCCGCTGGCGGTTATTGCGGCCACGCTCGCCGCTCTTGCAAGTCCAGCCCAAGCGGTCGAAACCATCGTGATCAGCGGGCCGAGCGGGACCTTTGGAAATGATCAGGTCGTTTGCGCTGGAGCTCTTGTTAGTTGCGCATTCACGAACACGTTCAATTTTCTGACCCCTATCGGTTTCAATCTGGCAAACGGGACGATTTCAACGTCGGCGCTTGGCACGTCAAACATCGACTTTACCTCGGTGTTTCTCAACGGCACGGCATTTTCGCTTACCCCGACCGGCACATTCGAATTTGGAACGCTGGCAAATCGGGGACTCGTTACCGGTGCCAACAACGTACTTACGGTCCAAGGACAGAATACGGGGGACGGCGCCTTTTCGGGCACGCTTACATTTGCCTCGATTTCGGCGGTGCCTGAGCCGGGCACGTGGGCAATGATGCTGCTGGGCTTTAGTGTGGTTGGTTTTTCCATGCGCCGTAGCCATCGCCGCACGAGCCTGGCTCAAGCTGTCTAGCCAGCTAAGTTCAGCAAGGATTTCAAGTGAAAGCCCGACCAGACATGGTCGGGCTTTTCTCCTTCCCGGAATCAGGCTCTTGGCAATTGATACTCACGAGACTTGCCCTTGGAGCGCGTGGCCTTCCGCAAAGACAGAGAGCAGGGACCGCAACTGCCCCGGGCCGACCTTTTCGGCAGCCCGATGATGCAGAAACCAACGCCGTTCCCGCTTGTCTCTTTCCGGCCAATCAAGTTCAAGAGAATGGGTTTCCAACGGAAACACGACAACCTCGACAACCTCCGGCCGAGTGCCGGCAATTTTGGGCGTTTTTGAGTGAAGGTAGCTTCCTATCGACATTGTAAGAATTTCGCCGCTTGCGCCAGCTTCTTCATATGCTTCGACCGAGGCCACCTCATGCAATTTCATTGGCGGCATGAGTCTGCCCTTAGGCAACGACCAGAAATGCTGATTGCAACGCCTCACAAGCAGAACCTCTAACTCATTCCCACGGGTTAGCCGGAAAGGAAGCGCTCCAGCCCGCAGTTCAAGACTCGGATAATTGCGTTTGAAGTTGCGACTCATTGTAAAAACTCCGCTAGATAAAGCTCCGAAAGAATGCTCCGAAATGTAACTGCCTGAGCTTAACTTTGGTCGGTGGGTCGTCTCTTTGATGCAGCGAAGCGACCCCGGGGGGTTTCCCAACGATCCTCCGCGGACGGACAAGGCATCGGCTAATCGGTCTCGACGCAAGAGTGATCAGGATCTTCACATTCTGGTCAACGCACAGGCTGACATTGCCCTGCGCATGACGTCGACGGCGCGCAGGTTGCGCAGGATGTTGACAACCGATGCCGATTTGGCCTGGAGATCGTTGCCGACCGAATAGCTCTTGCGGGTCTCGGCGACTTCACCGCTTGGCTTCCCCACGTGACCATGATGGTGCGGTCGGTCGGTTCGGGCGCGACGAGATACGCCGGCGCCTCGGCGAGAAATGCCTCTGGCCAGACGATGATCGACGCCCCCGTCGCGGCCACGCTTTCAAAAAACGGGTC
>ENA-OFCX01001328-OFCX01001328.1-metagenomes-genome-assembly--contig:-NODE-1328-length-10231-cov-4.405464_pt1 | contig 10231 bp, 7 predicted proteins | sample MGYA00153384_OFCX01 | MGnify analysis MGYA00153384
TGCGAGCTCGACCATCCGGTTCGCGTAGGCCCACTCGTTGTCGTACCACGCCAGCACCTTGACCTGGGTGCCGTCGGTGACCATCGTCGACAGCGCGTCCACGATCCCCGAGCGCGGGTCGTCCTTGTAGTCGACGGACACCAGCGGCCGCTCCTCGTAGCCGAGGATCCCCGCCAGGGGGCCGGCCGCCGCCGTCTCGAAGAGCCCGTTGACCTCCTCGACGGTCGTGGGGCGCGAGACCTCGAAGACCGCGTCGGTCAGCGATGCGTTCAGCAGCGGGACGCGGACGGCCAGCCCGTCGAGCTTGCCCTCCAGCTCGGGGAAGATCAGGCCGATGGCGGTCGCCGAGCCGGTCGAGGTCGGGATGAGCGAGAGGCCCGCGGCCCGCGCGCGGCGCAGATCCTCGTGCGCGGCGTCCACGATCGTCTGCGTGTTGGTGACGTCATGCAGCGTCGTGATCGATCCGCGGAGGATCCCGAGCCCCTCGTGGAGGACCTTGACCACCGGCGCCAGGCAGTTCGTGGTGCACGAGGCCGCGGTGAGGACGTCGTGGCGGTCCGGCGCGTAGAGGTGGTCGTTGACGCCGACGACGACGTTCAGCGCGGCGGGATCCTTGACCGGCGCTGCGACGATGACCTTCTTGACGCCGCGCGCGAAGTACGGCGCGAGCGAGGCCATCGTGCGGAAGCGCCCCGAGCACTCCAGGACGACCTCGACACCGTGCTGCTCCCACGGCACCTCGCCCGGGAGCGGCGCCTCGGAGAACGCGAGCGCGCGGCCGTCGACCTCCAGTGTCGCGCCGGCCCCTTCGACCCGGCGGTCCCAGCGGCCGTGGACCGAGTCGAAGGTCAGCAGGTGCGCCGCCGTGGCGGCGCCGCCGCGCAGCTCGTTGACGTGCACGAACTCGAGGTCGCCGCGGCCCCACCCTGCACGCAGCGCCAGGCGGCCGACGCGGCCGAACCCGTTGATCGCGACGCGCGTCACGGCTGCGGCCTGGTCGCTCGGATGATCGCCGCTGCGGCCTTCTCGTGGACGCGGTGGGTCTCGGTGATCTCGACGTTCACGAAGCCCGCGGCGGCGAGAGAGGACGCGAACTGCTCGCGGGTCAGCGCGCCGGCGATGCAGCCGGTCCATTGGGCCATGTCCGCGCGTGTCGCCGCGTCCATGTCGGCGTCGGTCAGCACGAAGCCGTTGCCGAACTGCGCGCGCGACGGATGCGCCATGGTCGCGTCGGTCGTCGGGTAGATCAGCAGCTGCGCCGCGACTCGCCGTCCGTCACGTGCGCTCTGCAGTGCGACCACCGTGGCGAGGTTGCCGCCGGCGCTGTCGCCACCTACGCAAATGCAGTCCGGATCAGCGCCAAGCGATGCCGCGTTGGCCTGCGCCCAGCGCACTGCGGCATCGGCGTCCTGCACCGGTGCGGGGAACGGGTGCTCAGGGGCCAACCGGTACGCCACGCTGAGCACGTGCATGTCGCCGTGGTGCGCCAGCATGCGACAGGGCTCGTCGTGCGTGTCGAGATCACCGAGCACGAAGCCGCCGCCATGGAAGAACACGAGCAGCGGCTTTCGCGCGGTGTCGGTGACGTGGGTGACGTGGGTGCCGTTGCCGCTGCCGTTCTCCCTGCCGCGGCGTGTGGGCGGTGCGTAATGCCGGGCGTGCAGCGGGCCGGTGTCGCCGTCCAGCGTCAGGTCACGCACGCTGCCGACAGGTGTGGGTTGCGCGCCGCTGCCGCCGGTGACGGCCGCGACGTCGCGCCGGTAGCGCAGGCGCGCATCGCGCACCGTGGGGCCGCACATCGACACCTGCGGCTTGCGCCGCCGCGCGGCGAGGATGAACTGCACATGCGCATCGAGGGTGAGCCCGTCGATCATGCGCGGGCGTTCACGCACCATGCGCAACAGCCATGAACCAGGCAGCGATGCGCAGAGCCTGGCAATGCGTCCCTCGACCTGCTCCAGGGCCGATGGGGCATCGCTGGCGATGGTGCCGTCAGACATGAATCACCTCTGGTGCACGAGTGTCGTGACGCGCCATCCAGCGATACGCGGTCGGATCGATGCGTGCGACCATGCGTCGGAACCGGCCGACCCCATCGGGCCAGAGCGTCGAGTTACGGCCCGTCGCATCGATGTACCAGCTGCTGCAGCCACCGCTGTTCCAGGTGGTGGCCTGCAATCGCGCATCCACTGCGGCGACCCACGCACGTTGCGCAACGGCGTCAGGTTCGGCGGCGGCGATGTCGCGCGTCGCCATGTAGCGCAGCACGCCGAGCACATGCTCGATCTGCGCCTCGACCATGAGCAGCACCGATGAGTGACCGAGTGCGGTATTCGGGCCCATGAGCGTGAAGAAGTTCGGGAAGCCTGCGTGCGACGTGCCCATGTAGGCGCGTGGACTACCCTGCCAGGTCGCTGCCAGCGACTCGCCGCTGCGACCGATGATGTGTGGCGCGAGCGGCGGATCGGTGGGGCGGAATCCGGTGCCGACGATGAGCACATCCGCGGCATGCAGCGCGCCGTCTGCCGTGCGCACGCCATTCGCCTCGATCGACGTGATGCCACTGGTCACCAGCGCGACGTTCGGCTGCGTGAGTGCCGGATAGTAGTCGTCTGACACGAGGATGCGCTTGCAGCCGATGCGATAGGCGGGCAGCAGCTTCGCGCGCAGCACCGTGTCGGTGACCTGTGCCTGCATGTGCCGCCGCGCGACCCATTCCACGACGCGTGCAGCGCGCAGGTTCCTGAACGGAAGGTGCAACGCCTCGCGCAGCAGGTAGGTGGCCGCGCGATGCGCACGATGCAGCATGGGCACATGGCGATAGAGCTGCTTGCGCCATGAGGCGATGGCCGCGTCGCGTCGCGGCATGATCCATGGCGGCGTGCGCTGAAACACCGCGAGGTGTGCGACCTGTGGCTGGATGCGCGGCACGAACTGGATGGCTGACGCTCCCGTCCCGATCACGGCAACACGCTTGCCACCGAGGTCGATATCGTGCCGCCACTGCGCCGAGTGAAACATGGCGCCGGCGAACGTCGCGATGCCATCGATCATCGGCAGCACGGGATCGCTCAACCCACCAGTCGCCATGATCACGACGTCGGCACGCCAGCTGCGCGAGGTGGATTGCACGGTCCACTGCTGCCGCTCGTCGTTCCACGCGGCGCTGCGTACCGTCTCGCCGAACATGAAGTGCCGGTCGATGTCATATCGGGTGGCACACTGCCGCAGGTACGCCCATATCTCGTCGTGCGGCGAGAAGGTGCGGCTCCAGTCCGGATTCGGTGCGAACGAGTACGAGTACAGCACCGACTGCACGTCGCACGCGCAGCCGGGATAGCTGTTGTCGCGCCAGGTGCCGCCATGCGCCGCCGCGCGCTCCAGGATCACGAAGTCGTCGATGCCGGCCTGACGCAGTCGGATCGCCATGCCGATGCCGGAAAAGCCGCCACCGATGATCACGATGCGCGGCCTGCGCACTTCGTCGTCGGCTGCAAGGCGATTCAATGCACGACTGCGCGCGGCAACGTGCTCACCGAGCCGTGACGATGTCTCGAAAATTCGCACCGGCGTGTCGGAGCCGTGCACGTCAGACGAGACCCAGCGTGAGCTCCGGCTGCTTCCACAGGTCGATGGGCTTCTGAATGCCCATCGGCCGGAACGGCATCTGCACCTTTCGACCGAGTCCTGCCGATGCATAGGCGGCGTACAGCACCTCCTGCACCACGCGACCCGTCTCGCCATCGGAGATCGGTGTCTCGAGGCCGCGCACGCAGCGCGCGAAGTGACGCATCTCCTGCGGGAAGCCGTAGTTCCAGTGCTCCTCGAACACGGGCCAGGTCCAGCCAGTGGTGGTGGACGCCTTCTCGACGGCATAGCCGAAACCCACTTCGGAGTAGGTCGGCAGCGCATTGCCCATCAGCAGGTCGGCGTACGTCTGGCCCTTGTCGCCGAAGATCTCGATGGAGTCGTCCATGCCACCGGGCTTGGTCCATGAGTTCTCGATGACGCCGGTCGCACCGCCCTCGAACTCGATGATGCAGAGCGCCTCGTCATCACCTTTTGTCTTTGCGCCATGCACCTGTGTGGCCAGGTGCGCGTACACGCTCTTCACCTTCGGCTTGCCCAGAAACCACCAGCAGAACGCGATGCCATGGCAGCCCAGGTCCATCAGTGCGCCGCCACCACTCTGATTCACGTCCCAGAACCAGTCGGAGTGCGGGCCGTTGTGCTTCTCGGATTGTTTCACGAGGTGCACGCGGCCGAATGCGCCTTCATCGGCCATCTGCTTCGCTTTGACGTACTTGGGCGCGAAGAACAGTTCCTCCGCGTACAGCAGCAGCACACCGGCCTTCGCGCACGCCTCGATCATGGCATCGGCTTCCTCGAGCGTCACGCACAGCGGCTTCTCGCAGACCACATGCTTGCCAGCGCGCGCAGCATCGATGGTCATCTGCGCGTGCATGCGGTTCGGCGCAGTGATCGTGACCATCTCGATCGCGGGATCGCGCAGCATGTCGCGATAGTCACGGTAGTGCGACCGCAGCGAGTGCCGTTCGGCGAACGCTCGCGCGTTGCCGGACGTCGGTGAGGCAACGGCGACCACCTCGGCCTCGTCGGGCATCATCCTGACCGAGTGGGCGATGCAGTCGGCCTGGAAGCGTGAGCCGATGATGCCGATCGTGACCTTGGACACGTGCGTGCTGCTCCGGTACTGGGTTGATCGTTGTTTCGGTAACTGCTGACCACATACGGCGTCGACGCGGAATCGTCGACGCTCCGGCGGCACGGTCCCTGTGCTACGAGCGACGCACCTTACGTGCTGCGGCCCCGCGATCGACGCGGATGGTGTATGCGCCGGTCGTGCTGGTGCCAACCACGTTGGCGCGGATCAGGTACTCGCCGGCGCGATCGAACGTGTGCTCGATGCGCGCGTTGTTGTTGCCTGCACCATCGTCGTCACTTTCAATGGTGGTGAAGTTTCCATCGGTCAGCTCACCGAGGACCAGGTAACTGTCCAATGTGGCGGATCGCATGGTGATGGTGACGGTTTCGCCTGCGCGCACGGTGATGCGATAGCCGTCGAATAACGTGCCGTCGTCCGCCTCCTCGTCTCCTTCAACGATCGTACCGTTCACGGCCACGCCGGATGCGAGGTTCACGCTCACCGAAGGCCGGACCACCGTTTCCGAGACCGTGATGCGATAGCTGCCGGTGCTTCCCACATCCAGCGCCTGCGCCCTGATGATGTAGGTACCGTCGTCCTTGACGGTGTAGCGCAGGCGAGCATTCTTCGCGCCGCCGCCATCGTCGTCCGTGTCAAGAATGTCCAGCGAGTCGCCAAGCATGCGCCCGATGCCGACGAATGCATCGATGTCCGCCGCGCTCATCTCGATCGAGAGGCGCTGCCCCTTCCGTGCCGTGATCTTGTAGAGATCGTAGTACGAGCCCGTTCCAGCGACCGCGGGATCCGTCTCCGCGAGCTCGCCGGTGAGTGGTACGCCCAGTGCGAGCGTGCGAGGCGGCGTGTTGATCACGGCAGGCATCGTGTCAATGCGCAGGGTGAAGTTGCCGGCTCCGTCTGCCTTGAGCGACTGCGCCACGAGATAGTACGCCCCTGCATCCTTCGGTGTCCAGCGCAGGCGTGCATTCGAGTTGCTCGCGCCGTCATCATCGCTGGCGAGGTAGTCGGTGAGCCCGTCCACCTGCCGTGCGACGGAGAGAAACGAGTCGAAGTCGTCGGCGCGCATGACGATCGAGTAGCGCGTACCCGGCTTCACGTCGAGGCGGAAGACCTGAAAGCGACCACGTTCGTTCAGGGTCGGACCGGAGCGAGTCAGCGTGCCGTCGACCGTGCGGCCCAGCGGCAGCGCCGGCGCGCTGGCGAGTTGCGCTTCCGCGGTCGGTGCGAACAGCGAGACAGCGCCGGCGAGCACTGCAGCCGTGAGGTGGCGCAAGCACGACATGATGGGCGGGGTTGAGATGGAACAGTTCGTACCGGCAGGTGCCGGCGCCGACAACAGTACCTGCTAATTCCGTGCGTGGTGCCGTAAGCGGCAGCCGTCGTAAACTGCGATGACAGTGAACGCGTGATCGTGCATCGTGCCGCGCTGGTGGTAGGTGTCCATCAGCCTGGCCTGCAACACGTTCGTGACTGATTTCCCTGCGCTCAACCGGATGCGATACGTGTCGAACATTATTGCCAGCAAAAGTTTTTTCGTCCATGTCTTACTCGACATAGGCCGTCGACGCAGGCGCCGGATACGAGGCCCACGACGGTGTCGAGCTGCGCCGGGATGTTCGACCGGGGCTCGAGGAACGAAGTCATCGTACCGCGTGACGCATGAGGGGACAATGGCAGCGTGGCGGTGCATGTAGCAGGTTTCGGCATGCGTCCTGAATCCGTCCTTCGACTTGTGCTCGCCGTTGTCTGCGTGGCCGCCGTGCCGCTCGTCGCGCAACAGTCACCGGTACGCCGGGTCACCTCCACGACTGGTGGCAGTCGCGCCGGCATCGACGTGCTGCATTACACCTTCCGAGTGGAGTTTCCGGCCACCGGCGTGCCCGATACCATCCGCATCACGACCACTGCGCAGGTGTGGCGAACGGCGGCCGTGACGGCGCTCTCGCTGGACCTTGTGGCCGCGATGCATGTGGACTCGGTGCGGGTGAACACACGTGCTGCTCACTTCACGCGACCGGGTGACAGCGTCCGCGTGGAGCTGCCAGCCGGTACTGGCGACACGCTCACGGTCGCGGTCTTTCATCACGGTGCGCCGTCGGACGGACTGATAGTCCGGCGCGACTCGTCAGGCTGGACGGCCTTCGGCGACAACTTCCCGGATCGTGCGCGGCAGTGGCTCGCGGTGGTCGATCACCCGTCGGACAAGGCGCTGGTGGATTGGGATGTGCTCGCGCCGTCCACGCATCGCGTGATCGCCAACGGACTGCTGGTTGCGGAAACGCCCGAGGTGACGCCCACGGCTGCGCGTCGCGTCAGGACGCGATGGCGCACGCTGCGGCCCATCTATCCGTCGGTAATGGTGATCGGCGTCGCCCCATTCGCCGTGCTGGATCTTGGCGACACGGCCTGCGGCCTGGGCGAGCTGCCGGGCTGCGTGCGACAGTCGGTCTGGACAGCGCCATCGCAGCGCGCGGTGCTGCCGGGAAACTTTGCGCGCGCCGGCGACATCGTCGCCTTCTTTTCACGACTCGTGGGGCCGTTTCCGTACGAGAAGCTGGCGCATGTCGCGTCGTCCACGCGCTTTGGCGGCATGGAGAACGCCGCCGCGATCTTCTACGACGGGAAGATGTTCAGCGGCGCCGGCCCGAAGGAAAACTTGATCGCGCACGAGACGGCGCATCAGTGGTTCGGTGACGCGGTGACGGAGCGCGAGTGGCCGCATGTCTGGCTCTCGGAAGGATTCGCGACCTACTTCGCCGCACTCTGGACCGAGCATGCGCATGGCGACAGTGCCTTCCGCGCGGAACGCATCGCCATGCGCGCCCGCGTGCTGGCGGCACCGATCACGATGGAAAAGGCGGTCATCGACGAGACGCTGACCGACGTGCGGAAGGTGCTGAACTCGAACGTGTACCAGAAGGCCGGCTTCGTCCTGCACATGTTGCGCACAGAAATCGGTGACAGTGCATTCTTTGGCGGCATCCGCTCGTACTACGCCGCACATCGACATCGCACTGCGCTGACGAGTGACCTGCAGGCCCAGTTCGAGCGTGCGGCCGGGCGTCCCCTCGACTGGTTCTTCGAGCAGTGGATGCGCCGTCCGGGTTTTGCCGAGTTGACGACGTCATGGCGCTGGGATGCGTCGCGCGCACTCCTGATCGTGCAGGTGGTGCAGGGTCAGCGCGTCGCACCGTTTCGGCTGTCACTTTCCATGGATGTGCTCGATGCCGGCGGCGCGACGCAGCGCCTGCGCCTCACGATTCCGGCCACGGCGACGTCCAGCATCGAGGTGCCGCTGCCGGGCGGGAGTGCTCCAACTCGCGTGGTGTTCGATGCCGACGCGTCGATCATGGGAACCGTCAGCACGCGTTGACGTGTACGGGCACGGTCGTGCAGACGGTTGACGCCACGGTGCCCTGTGTGAAAGTTATGAATCGGCGTCACGGCGCGTGCGCGGTGTCGTCATGTACTCCGTCCGATCTTTCGTCGCACATCACCGTCTTGCCCACAGGATTGCACATGCCGGCTCACGAGTTCCACGTTGGTCGTTCCAGTGTTCGCCAGGGATCCGCGGCACTGCTGCTGATGGTCACCGTCGCGGCATGCGCGACCGAGCCGGTCGGCACGATGCCAGAGACCGCGGTCAGCGCGAGCGTTGCACAGGTCGCGGCACGCGTCGATGCCGCGCCGGAGTTCGTGCCGGGCGAGATGCTGGTGCGCTTCCGCGACGGTGCCACGGTCATGAGCCGCGGTGCGGCGATGCGCGCGGCGCGCGCGACCACGCACGAGAAGATCGTGACGCCGGCAATGCTGCGTCGCGGTGACCGCGAGGGCGTGCACCTGATGCGTACGTCGATGGATGTGCGCGGTGCCATCGAGGCGTTGCGCGGCAATGCCGACGTGGAGTACGCAGAGCCCAACTGGATCTACCACCACGAAGTGGTTTCCAATGACACGTACGTCACCAATGGCTCGCTCTGGGGCATGAACGCGGGCTTCGGCAGTGCCGCCGTGACGGCATGGGCCAACGGCCGGCAGGACTGCAGCAACGTCTACGTCGGCATCATCGACGAAGGCTACATGACGTCGCACGAGGACATCGCCGCGAATGTCGGCACGAACCCCGGCGAGGTCGCAGGCAATGGCCGCGACGACGACAACAACGGGTACGTGGATGACGTGTACGGCTGGGACTTCGATGGCAACAACAACAGCGTCTTCGATGGCGTGAACGACGATCACGGCACGCATGTCGCCGGTACCATCGGCGGCGTTGGCGGCAACGGCAAGGGTGTGGCCGGCATGTGCTGGGGCGTGAAGCTGATGAGCGCAAAGTTCCTGGGCACACGCGGCGGCACGACGGCCAACGCGATCAAGGCGGTGGACTACTTCACCGCACTGCGCATGGCCGGCGTGCCGATCGTCGCCACCAACAATTCGTGGGGCGGCGGTGGTTTTTCGCAGGCACTCGGCGATGCGCTCACGCGCGCGGATGCAGCCGGCGTGCTGTTCATCGCCGCGGCAGGCAACAGCTCGGCGAACTGCGAGACGACAGCCTGTTACCCGGCGGGATATGCGACGGCGAACGTGATCAGTGTCGCGTCGATCACCAGCACGGGTGAGCTCAGCAGCTTCTCGAACTACGGTGCGACCACGATCGACATCGGGGCACCGGGCAGCGGCATCGTGTCGTCGGTGCCGGTCGCGAGCGGCAAGGGCAGGACCGCCAGCACCACCTCCGGTTACGCGAATTACAGCGGTACCTCGATGGCCACGCCGCACGTCACCGGTGCAGCAGCGCTGTACGCGGCGTCGCGTCCCGGCTTGACGGCCGCCGCGATCAAGGCGGCAATCTTGAGCAGCGGCACCGACACGCCCTCGCTGGCTGGCCGGACGGTGACGGGCAAGCGCCTGAACGTGAGCACGTTCTGAAGCTGTGGCTCGATGCCGACGCTGCGCCGCGGGACGTGAAGGAGGTTTGCTACCGTGCCTGCGAACGGCTGGCGCTGGAGACAATCCTCGTCGCGAACCAGCGGCTGCAGCTGCCGGTAGGCCATGCGCACCTGTCGTCGGTGCGGGTGGATGGCGGCCCGGACGTGGCAGATCGCTACATCGCCGAGCATGCGGTGCAGGGTGATGTCGCGGTCACGGCCGACATACCGCTGGCGGCGCTGCTGGTGCCGATGGGCGTGGTGGTCATCGATCCACGTGGCGAGGAATACACCGAGGAGACCATCGGCGAACGGCTGTCGGTGCGCAACTTCATGGACGGGCTGCGCAGCACCGGTGTCGAGACGGGTGGGCACGGGATGTACAGCGCGAAGGACAAGCAGGCATTCTCGAATGCGTTGGATCGCGCGCTGACGCGGGCGCGTCGGAAGGCCTAGCGCCGGAGGATGCGCCGCCGGCAATGTCGGAACGCAATGTCGGAACGCAATGTTGGAAGGCAATGTCGGAAGGCACCGGCCTCGATGCAGCACGGCACCGTCGCTGCACTGCCGTGTCGTCATACGCCGAGCTGTTGCGCCGACTGCGCTGATACCGGCA
>ENA-OFCX01001329-OFCX01001329.1-metagenomes-genome-assembly--contig:-NODE-1329-length-10231-cov-2.790094_pt1 | contig 10231 bp, 6 predicted proteins | sample MGYA00153384_OFCX01 | MGnify analysis MGYA00153384
CGGCGTGGTGCAGTACATCACCCACCGCATCGCCACGATGCGCGCTGGGCGAATCGAAGAGCACGGTGCCGAGCTGGCCTACACGCAACCACAAGCGCACGCTGCTGGCGGCGGTAAGGGTTGGTGGTGGCTTAAGCGGGGTTGCGTCTGTGCCAGGGTTGACGGCGCTAAGTCGTGGTCGATAGTCGGACAAGTCCAATTGAGCCTGCCAGACCGCCGCACAACCCATCAAGTCATTCGCCCACCTGCAGTGCGTCGCGCGAGCCGCCCATTGCAACTCAGGGAAAACGCCAGGGTACCCGTGCGAAAACTGATCTCAGCACCTGATGCGTCGGTGCTGGTGGACTAAAACGTTGTCGGTACCCAACAATCTGTTCGCATTGGACCATTGGCTCTGGTGGTTAATGGCGCCAACGCGTTGCGTCTTTTGCCATGACGTGGACAATTCATTGGGTGTGAGCCTCGAGGTACGGGGCCAATTTGCTTGAACGGAATGGGCCGTCGTAAACGCCAAAATTGGCGTTTGCCGGAGGTTTACCCTAGCCATGGCTTGCAATGTACCGCCCTGACAATTTGGTTACAGGCAACGAGCTTGGGCAGCAAAGAAATGTCTTTCTGCGGCCCTTCGTTCTAAAGCCAGTTCTCTACGTCAACCCCCTCACTATCTGGAGCTTTATCGCCATGTTTCAAAGAACCAAGATTTGTACCGGTGTTTTGGTGGCTTTAGGTGCTGTGCTCGCGGTGCCTGTTGCACCTGTTTTTGCTCAGACCCCCGAGCGCGTTGAGATAACAGGTTCTCGCATCAAGCGCATTGCTGGCGAGGGGCCATCTGCCGTCGAGGTTATCTCGCGTGAGGACATCGAACGCAAGGGCGTGACATCGACCAACGACTTGCTTCGGTCGCTGTCGTACATGTCCAGCTACAACGACGAGCTAATTTCGAACAGCCCCGCCACGACCGGTTCGTCAGGCGCTGGTTTCCGAGGTTTGAGCAATGACCAGACCGTGGTGCTCTTGAACGGCCGCCGGCTGGCGAACTACGGTTTCGACGGCGCTTTTGTCAATCTCAGCACTATCCCGATCGGCGCCATCCAACGTGTCGAGGTTTTGAAAGACGGCGCAGCCGCAATCTATGGCGCCGACGCCATCGGCGGTGTCATCAACTTCATCACCCGCAAAGACTTCCGCGGCGCTGAGATATCTGGCAATTACAGCGTTTCTTCGCGCGGCGACAGTGCCGAGACCTCGGTCACGGGCACGGTGGGCTTTGGCGACCTCAGCGGTACCAGTGGCTTCAATGTCCTGGCAAACCTGAACTACATGAAGCGCGACCCGTTGACCAACCTGGATCGCGAACGCACCCGTACTGCCGACTACCGCCGTTTCGGTGGCGGCAGCCAGCTGTCCACTTTTGCGCCTACGGGCAACTTCGTGAATCCGACGACAGGACGGCAGTCGCCGTTTCAGACTTGTGCTGATCCCGCATTGGTCACCACACCGTCGCCGCTGACCCCCGGCGTTGCCGGCAGCTCGAGCTGCTTGTTCGACTTCTCACCCTATCGCACCACGCTGTTCGGCACTGAACGCCTGGGTGGCATCGTCACCGGCCGTATAAAGTTCACCGACAACCTGAACGCGTTCAGCGAACTCATGTTTGCCCGCAGCGAAACTTCGGCCAGCGCCGCGCCGACGCCGGGTAACTTCACACTGCCCGCCGCTCACCCGGCCAATAGCTTCGGGGTGCCAATTTCTGTCCGTGGGCGTCCGCTCCAAGCTGGTCCGCGCGTCACCGACAACACGTCTGACGCCAGCCGCGTGCTGGCTGGTGTCGAAGGCGTGGCTGCTGGCTTTGATTTCAACGTTGCCATCGGACAAGCCAAGAACAAGGCGGTCAACAGGGACAGCGGTTACTTCCTGGACGACCGCATGAGGGCTGCGATCGCCGCCACGACGTTCAATCCCTTCTCTCTGACGAACCCGGCCGCAGTGATCAACAGCATCAGTTCGTCGGACAGCCGCGTCGGTGAAACCACGAACAGCTTCTTTGATGCCCGAGTGTCTGGCGAACTGTTCAGCCTCCCTGGTGGCAAGGCTGGTTTTGCGGCTGGTGTGGTTGTGGGCAAGGAAGAGATATCCGACGTGCCGGGCGCCAATTCACGCGTCGGCAACGTCTTTGGCAGCATCCAGCAGTCACTGGTGGTGGCTGACCGGAACCTCACCGCCGCCTATGTTGAACTTGGCTTGCCCCTGACGAACTCACTGGAGATGCAGCTTGCGCTGCGCACCGACCGTTACGAGGGAGGCAACAATTCGACCACCCCTAAGGTGGCTTTCCGCTTCCAGCCAACCAAGGAATTGCTGTTTCGTGCGTCATACTCCGAGGGCTTTAAAATGCCTTCGTTGCGTGACCTGTTCGGCGGCCTGAACCAGAGCGCTGACTCCGTGCAGGACTTCCCCGGTTGCGCCGCCGGCAATGTCGCGCCCTCCGCCTGCCCCCGTCTTCAGTACGACCGTTTCTCTGGCGGAAACACCCAGCTGAAGCCAGAATTAGCCAAGAGCTTGACCTTCGGTTTTCTGGCTGAACCAACGCCAGAACTATCGTTTGGCCTCGACTATTTCATCATCAACAAGACCGACGAGATCGGATTGGTGTTGGCGCAGTTCGTGATCGACAACGTGCCCTTTGCCCGTAACGCAACCACCACATTGGGAGGCAACTCAGCGTTTTCGATCACCCGCAACGCAGGCGGCACGATCACGTCGATCAACACCTCGCTGGGCAACCTGGGTGAACGCAAGATCAACGGCTGGGACCTGCAGGCCACAGCGCGTATTCCTACGACTCTCGGCAGGGTGACCCTGGAAGGCTCGGGTACCTACTACGAGCGCTACACGTACGCCGACCAGCCTGGTACGCCGCTGTACAACCGGCTCGAGTTGTTGAACCTGCCGCGCTGGCGTACCCAGGCACGCATTGGTCTGCAGATGGATTTGTGGGACTTCAACTTGGTGGGCAACAGCCGGGCCAGAGTCTTCGACAAGCTGCAAAGCACGGCAGCCACCCCTGTCGCCGCCAGTACCGCCGTCGTTGGCAATTTCGACACCTTCGATGCATCCGTTGGCTTCACGGGCATCAAGTCGCTGAAGTTGACCGCCGGTGTTCGGAACATGTTCGACAAAGAGCCGCCGTTCTCGAATAACGACACCCGCACGCTAGGCTTTGCGCAAACTGACGACGTGCGTGGCCGATACTTCTACCTCGGAGCGTCCTACTCGTTCTGACACCCAACAAGAACTGTGGCTGACTTTCCAAGTTGGCCGATTAAATAGCGAGTCCATCCGGACTCGCTATTTTTTCGTCGGCAGCGAGTCGAAAGGCGCGGGCACAGAGTTCGGTCTCAGTCGTCCACACCATCAACCACCTTGCCCGCAGCCGCAGCCGAACCAGCGACGTCCAGTGCTATAGCAACTTTAACGAATGGGCCCTGGCGCCTGTCAGTCGCCCCTATAACGGACTGGATGTACCGCCATTGCCAGTTCTTCGACCACGCCATCACTCGACGCACCCGGCTGTTTACGAAGATGGTGACCACCGGCTCGCTGCCACATGGTGATGTCGCACGGCACATGGACTTCAGCGGCCAGGAGCATCCCGTGGCGCGGCTGCTGGGCGGCAGCGACCCTGCGGACTGGGCGCACTGCGCCCGGCTTGCCGGCAGGCACCGAACCGAAAACAAACATCAGGTTGGCGACTTCGATCAATACCCGTGCAGGCAAATGGCCGGTCGCGTAATCACCGGCACGGGGTCAAGGTAGTAAGCCTGCCGCGAACAAACGCCTGCTGCGCCGCCGAGAAATCCCATTGTTCGACGACGCAGCAGCCCGACGCTTCAACAGCCCCCCAGCGAAGCACGTTCACCGAATTGGGCACGTCCTGGCGCACCCGCGACGACACGGCCGTGCCGGCCTGCACCGCCCAGATGGGTCGCGCCAGGCCGGGCACCGCCAGCACATAGGGCAGGTGGATGTGACCGCCCATGACGACGTCGGCACCGGCAGCTGACCAGCTTTGCAGCGCCGCAGCGTGCCCGCGCAACAGATTCGGCGCGTCTTCGGCACGAGCCACCGCAGCGGGTTGGTGCACCACCACCACACGCAGTTGTGCGGGCCTGGCACTGGCCAGGGCATGGGACACCCGATCGATCTGCCGAGCCGACACCTGGCCATTTTTGTGCCGCCAGGCCCGGGTGGTGTTGACGCACAGCACCAGCATGTCGGCCGAGGCATGCACCGGTTCCAGGTCGGGCCCGAAGGCGGCCATCTGCCCGGCGTAGGGGTGACGCAGGCGCGCCCACAGGTTGAACAGCGGTATGTCGTGATTGCCGGGCACGGCCAGCACCGGTGCGCCCAGACGGCCAATGAAGGTGCGGGCCGCTTGAAACTGCGCCGGCCGCGCGCGTTGCGTAATGTCGCCAGACAGCACCAGGAGGTCGGGCTGCAGCTGCCGGGCCAGCGCCACCAGCGCCTCGACGACGGCTGGCTGCTCGGTGCCGAAGTGCGGGTCGGAAATTTGCAGCAGCACGCTCATGCGCCGGCACCGCCTGTCCCCTGCGTGTCGCCTGCGTCGCCCGCGGCGCGCGGCTTCAACAGGTAGAGCGGCTTTTCAAGCACCCGGAAGTCGAGCGGCGCGCGCATCCGCGTCACCTCGCCGTCAAAGGCCACCTTCACCCCGCGCCGGCCGGGCACCAGGGTTGGCTCGACGACCAGCCGTTTGAACTCGAAGCGTTCCACGCTCTGCGCCTCGCCCAGCGTGCCCATCGCACCATGCAGCATCAGGCGCATCATCGACAGCGTGCCGATCGGGCGCAGCATCACCGCAGTGATGCAGCCGTCACCGGGTGTTCGCAGCGGGCCGCCATCGGGTGGCACGGGCGGATGCACCCCCAACTGTTCAAGCTGCAGCCGGTTGTTGCCGACAAAGAGGGTCAGTGTTCGCACCTCGCGAGCCGACGCGCCCTGCAGGATGCGCAAGCGCAGCCTTCGTTGTGCGCGCAGCAGGGTGACTGCGGCCGACCACAGCGCCACCCACCGGCTGCGTCCGAAACGGGCTTTGAAGGCCTCGCGGTCTTCGAGCAGGTCGGGGTACAGGCCCAGGCTGGCGTTGACCAGGAACACGCGGTCATTCACGGCCGCCACCTGCACCGGCACCGGCACCGAATTCAGCACCAGGCGGGTGGCCTCGGCCGGGTCAGCCGGCAGTCCATGGGTGCGGGCAAAGTAGTTGAACGTGCCCTGCGGCACCACGCCCATGGCGCAGCCCACGGCGTGCGCGGCCTGGGCCACGGTGTTGATGGTGCCGTCGCCGCCCACAGCGACCACGGCGGTGCGGGTGGCACTGGCGGCGGCCGCGGCGTCTTGCGCCACGCCTGCGAGGTCCTCGGGGCGGCTGAAGCGCAGTTCGCCGTGTCGCCCCGCAGCCTGCAAGGCGGCTTCGATGACACCGCGTCGGCTTTCGGCGTCAGCGCTGCCCGCGGCGGCGTTGATGACGAACTGGACAGGCTGGGCCGGGTCGATTTCGGGGCAGCCTGCCATTGTGTGAGGTGTGATCAGACCGAAAGACGGGATTCAATCGTGCCGCAGCAGATCGCCAAAGACGGTGTGTTCGCCCTCTTTGCGGTCGGCTCCCGGGGCGTCATACAACACCAGCCAACGCGGCTTGCCAGCCAACAGTTCCGGCGGCAGGTTACAGATGGCCTCAGCGCGATTGGTGCCGCGCCCGTGTGGCAGCGACACCGACTCCGTCAGCGCCGACTCGAACCGCACCGGGTCGCGGTTGGCGGCCAGCAAGGTCCTGGCGGCGGGCCATTTGAAGACGCGGATGTCGCCGTTCAGCACCATCGTCGGGCCGGCCAGGATGTACAGGTCGTCGCCCGAAAAATGCAGGTCGCGCACGCCCAGGCCGTCGAGCTGCAAAAAGTGCTTTCGCACCAGCGTGCCTTGGTCGTCCAGCGGCAGCAGCCGCAGATGATCGCCACGCGCGTCGACAGCAATCTCCAGCACCGCCGACCAGCCGCGAAGGACCGGGCCGCGCAAGCCGAGCAGCAGCCTGTTGCCATCGACCGCCAGGCCTTCGATGTCGAAGCCGTTGTCTTTGCCCGGGATGGCCATGTAGGGCCCGAAGTGCGGGTCGTCGGCCAGCGCGCGGGTCAGCATGTTGGTTTGGGCGTCACCCTTCAGGCGCATTGCCCGCCGGCCGTCGGCGGCTTGCCGCATCAGGCAGGGCGCGCCGCTGGCGTCGGGCTCGATGGGCAGGCAGGCCAACAGGCGACGGTTGCCGTCGAGTGACAACTTGGACAGACGCTTGGCGTTTTCGGCGTGGTCGCGGTCGGACTTGACGTTCTTGCGTTTCAAACCGTGCGAGCCCACCACCCACAGCCAGCCGTCAGCGACGGCCATGCCTTCCAAATCGGCTTCTTCGTCGGCCAGACCGGGCAGGTCCAGCAGATCGGCCAGAGGAAAGTCGCGCACCTCGCCAAAGCGCAAGGCCTCACGCCCCACGGGGTCCAGCCGACGCAGGCGGTCAAGGCCACAGGCTTCGTCGCCGGCCACCCACAGCCAGTCCCCGGTGAAGGCCGCGCCTGAGAGGTTGGATTGAACGAGACAGCCGGGTGCAAATTCCAGGCGCACGGCGTTGGCAGTTCGGGTGTTGGGCATGGGCTGGATACTCAGCAAAGTGGGGTGGCAGGGGAGTATCCGTCGTACTGAACGAACTGGCTGCCAGGGTGCTGGCACCGAGGCGCCCTGCGGGGTCACCCCTGCCTCAGCCCGAGCCATTGCTGGCCAATCCCATGCTGCGTTTCCGCTGACCGCTGCACCCCAGGCCGCTGGTAATGGACTTTGATGCCGAAGGCGCTGGGCGCGCAACCGTCGCCGCGAACCGCTTCAGCCGACCATTCGGCTCTCAGATAAGGTCTTCCTCCGTCAGCGTGCGGTAGTGAACCGCCAGGGTGGCACCACACCCCTTGGCCAACTCGGCGGCGGTGGCGGCGTGCTCGACGCTTTTCACCTTCACCAGCAACCACCGGTAGCCTTCTTTGGCCAGGGCGACATAACGGCGCAGCAGCGTGATCTCGTAACCGAAGCCAGCCATCGCCCCGGCGTTGTCGACCATGGCTTGCAACTCGTCCTGGGTCTCGCTTTGGACGAAATTCAGCACGGTGGCACTTGACCAGCCGGCGCCGTGCAGCGCAACGACCAGCGAATCGGCCATCGCTTGTGTGGGCAAACCCATCATTACCCAACCTACTGGTTTGAAGACACCGAACGAGGTCGGCATCTGCTCGACAGAAGATTTATCGCTCATGCTGCACCCCTGGTTGCGCTGTTGTGTAAATCTATGATTGATCGTGCTGACTGGTGCACACAGCGTCAGTGCGCTGCCGTACACATTGGCAGTGCCGATGCTGCTGATGCCCTCAACTTAGGACGGCAGCCCGCTGCGGCCGTACAGCCGCGACAGCTCGGCCAGGCGCTGGGCGTGCCACGATTGCACCTGCGACCACTGGAAACGCCAGCCCCACCAACCTGATTCCTGGCCCGGATGGTTCATGCGGCAGTCGCTGGGCAGGGCCAGCACGTCTTGCATGGGGTGCACCGCCGTGTCGGCCACGCTGGCCATGGCAGCGCGGATCAGCGTCCACGGCATGTCGTGGCCGTCGGTGGCCAGGTAGCCGCGCGCCATGTGGCGCTCGCGGTCGGTGGCGCTGGCCCACCAGCCGGCGGTGGTGTCGTTGTCGTGCGTACCGGTGTACACAACCGTGTCGGGCTCATGGTTGTGCGGCAGGAAGCGGTCTGATGCGTCACCGGCAAAAGCGAACTGCAGGATGCGCATGCCGGGCAGGCCAAACTTCTTGCGCAGCGCCTCGACATCGGGCGTGATGAGCCCCAGGTCCTCGGCAATGATGGGCATCGGCCCCAGGGCCTTGTTGATGGCTTTGAACAGCGCCTCGCCGGGGCCGGGCACCCAGCGGCCCTTGACGGCGGTGGGCTCGCTGACCGGTATTTGCCAACAGCCGGCAAAGCCGCGAAAGTGGTCGATGCGCACGATGTCCACCAGATCGAAGATGTGTCGCACGCGTTCTACCCACCAGGCAAAGCCGTCCTGGGCGTGTTCGCTCCAGCGGTACAGCGGGTTGCCCCAACGCTGGCCGGTGGCGCTGAAGAAGTCGGGCGGCACGCCGGCCACCACGCTGGGCCGGCCGAAGTTTGCAGCGTCAACGCCCAGCTCGAACAGGTGCGGGCTGGCCCACACCTCGGCACTGAGGTAGGCGATGAAGATCGGCGTGTCGCCAATCACCTGGATACCCCGGCTGTTGGCGTAGGCCTTCAACGCCAGCCATTGGCGGTAAAAGTTCCACTGGCAGAACTTCCAGAATCCCATGCGTTCGGCGTGCGCGGCGCGCGCATCGGCCAGCGCCTGGGGTTCGCGCCGGGCCAAGGCCGGTTCCCAGTCGCACCAGTCTGTCCAGCCCAGGTGTTCGCACAACGACATGAACAGCGCGTAGTCGTCGAGCCAGCCGTGGTGCTGGGCCACGAAGCGGTCGTACTCGGCCTGTTGCGCCGCCGTGGCACTGGCCGCAAAGCATGCTGCGGCCTTGGCCAGGCGTTGCATGCGGAAGGCGTGCATCACGGCGAAATTGATCTGCGTGGCGTTCAACCCGGGCACGGGCGCCAGGTCGGCCGGTTGCAGCCAGCCCTGGGTGTGCAGTTCGGCCAGGTCGATGAGCAGCGGGTTGCCGGCGAAGGCGGAGTTGCTCATGTACGGTGAATTGCCCGGGCCGATGCCGGCCAGCGGCAGCAACTGCCACAGCTTCTGCCCGGCGCTGGCCAGCCAGTCCACGCAGTGATAAGCGTCCGGGCCGAAGTCACCGCTGCCATGCGGGCCGGGCAGGCTGGTGGGATGCAGCAACACGCCGCTGGCACGCGGGAATCTCATGATGGATTTCCTTCGGTGCGGCCGATGGTTGCGGTGTTGACGGTGTGGCCGGTGTGGCCGGTGTGGCCGGTGGCGGCTGCGGCGCAGCGCAGCAGCACCACGCTGCGGGCCAGCAGGTTGAAGTGGGTGTCGTCGCCACGCGCCCAGCCGCTGCGGCCGTCGGCCTGCGTGGTGTCCAGTTCGGCCTGCCAGGCGCCGGGCGGCAGGCTGAAGTCGGCGTCCATGTCGCGCCCGTTGATCAGCAGCAGCAGCGGCGCGCCGCTCTGGCCCGGCGCGCCGATCAGCGCACCCAGCACGCGCGACATGCGGTTGTTCCAGTGCCCGGCGGTCATCGGTTCACCGGTGCGGCGCAGCCAGGTCAGGTCGTGCACGCCGTGTGCGTCAGCCACGCCGGTGTACCAGGCGGTACCCAGCGGCAGCAGGCGTTTGCGCAGGGCAATCAAATGGGCCGTGAAGGCCAGCAGCGATTCATCAGTCTGTGCCCAGTCGATCCAGGTGCTGGCGTTGTCCTGGCAGTAAGGGTTGTTATTGCCGCCCTGGCTGTGGCCCAGTTCGTCGCCCGCAGCCAGCATGGGCGTGCCCTGGGCCAGCAGTACCGTGGCCAGCAAGGCGCGCTTCAGGCGGGCGCGGCGGGCCAGCACCAGCGGGTCGTCGGTGGCGCCTTCCCAGCCGCAGTTCCAGCTGAGGTTGTGGCCGTGGCCGTCGCGGTTGTCTTCCAGGTTGGCCCCGTTGTGGCGCAGGTCGTGGCTGACCAGATCGGCCAGCGTGAAGCCGTCGTGCGACACCACGTAGTTGACTGATTCAGCCGGTGTGCGCCGCGCGGCCTGGTAGATGTCGGCTGAACCCGCCAGGCGCAACGCCAGTTCGCCGCGCGTGCAGTCGCCGCCCAGCCAGAACGCGCGCGCGGTGTCGCGGAAGCGGTCGTTCCATTCAAGCCAGCCTTTGGCGAATCCGCCCACCTGGTAGCCGCCGGGGCCCAGGTCCCACGGCTCGGCGATGAACTTCACGCCTTGCAGGGCCGGGTCTTGCAGCACGGCCTTGAAGAAGGGGCCGTCGCGTTCGAAGCCGTGGTCGCCACGGCCCAGCACGGGTGCCAGGTCGAAGCGGAAGCCGTCGACGTGCATGTCCTGCACCCAGTAGCGCAGGCTGTCCAGCACCATCTGCAGCACACGCGGGTGGCGGATGTCCACGGTGTTGCCGCAGCCGGTGGTGTTTTCGTAGCGGTCGCGGGACTGG
>ENA-OFCX01001330-OFCX01001330.1-metagenomes-genome-assembly--contig:-NODE-1330-length-10229-cov-2.657657_pt1 | contig 10229 bp, 10 predicted proteins | sample MGYA00153384_OFCX01 | MGnify analysis MGYA00153384
TCAACGACCCCGAACTCATCACCCACGTCGCCATCGCGCTGGATTCGCGCCGGTGGGTGAACGCCATCGGGCCGGGCAAGACGGTGACCATCGGGTCGATTCCTTCCGACGAGAAGATCATGGCGGTCCAGCGGATCGCGCTCCCCTGACCGTTGGCCCTCACGCCGGCCGGTGCCGTTCGACGCCGAGCGAAACCCCACCGTCCAGAGTGGCGCTGGTTGTCAATCACCGAGTTCGGCGGAGAGCTGCTGCATGCCGAGTCTGTCGGCGGTTTCGAGGGCGGTCTCGTCGAACGGCTCACTCCGGGGAACTCGGATACTGCGACTCACTCGCGCCCGATCGTCGGGCGTCCGTCAACACCGCGCGGCTAACCTTGACCCGATGGCACGCCTGATCGGCAACCTGCGTTACCTCGTCATCCTTGCCGTCATCGGAATCGCGGTGCAGGCCATCGCCACGTTCGGCTGGGCTGTGTGGGTCACTGGCGACTTCGTCGGCGACCTCGTGAGCACTTCGGCTTGGCAGCAGGACGACACCATTGTCGAGCTCCTGCAGGTGCTCGATCTGTACCTGATCGGCACGGTGTTGCTCATCACCGCCATCGGGCTCTACGAGTTGTTCATCGGCGAGGTGCAGCTTCCCGACTGGTTGGTCATTCGCAACCTGTCCGACCTGAAAACCAAGATCGTCGAGGTCATCGTTCTGGTGATCGGTATCAAGTTCGTCGAGAAGCTGGTCATGACGAAGGAGCCGATCGACGTGCTCTGGTACGGCCTCGGGTCGGCGGCCGTGATGGCCGTGCTCATCGGGTGGAACACCCTGAAGTCCGCCAAATAGCCCCGGCGATCACCACTCCTGCGCCGAATCTCGGATTGCGTGACGCTTTCGATGGGACGGCCCACCTGTCTCTTCCAGGACATCGGTAACACTGCGAACCCGTCCGGGTCCCGGGCCTACTGCGCCGAGAGTTCGGCGAGGAGTTTCGGGATGTCGTCGGTGGCGATGGTCCACAGTTGGTCCATGTCGACCCGGTGGTGGTGGTGTGCGATCAGATGGCGAAGGTTGACGATGTGCCGCCACGACACGTCGGGATGCTCCTTCTTGAAACCCTCGGACAGAGTGTTCGATGCCTCGCCGATGATCTCCAGCAAGCGCTCAGCCGCACGTTGTCGAGTCCAGTCCGCATCGAAGGCATCGCGGCCGGTGACGACGAGTTCGCCGAGTTGCTGGGCGGCCTCGACGATGTCGGCCACGCGCAGGTCGTCACTCCTGCTCGAATGGGAACGGCTTCCCGGCGGATGTGATCGTCGCGATCCTTCAATCCACCGACCGACACCACGTCAACGTGAGCACCGAGCAACGACTCGAACGCCTCTTGGAGATCCATCAAGTCGAACAACGAGCTCCCCGGTTCGAACTCGACCAAGAAGTCGAAGTCACTGTCAGCGTGGTCGTCACCGCGCGCCGCAGAACCGAACAGAGACACCGACCGTGCGTGGTGGCGGCGGGCGAGTTCGTTGATCTCGTCGCGTTTCGCTTCGACGATCGCACGGCGAGCACCCATGCGATCGATGTCACTCCCCGCTCACGGCCACGCCTGCGAGCGTTCCGTGGCCCGCCCACAAACACCACCGACCGCTACGACCTCATGACGTCCTTGGCCAACGATCAAGCCGCAAGTCGAGCGGGCGGCGGGCGTCATGTGCTGCAATGCGCCCCAAAGACGTCCCTGAACTGGGCCGACCTGAGCATCTTGCCTCGCCGATTCGGGTGCCGATGATCACCTGCCGACGGTCATCGCTCGACGAGGTGCGGGCAATTTCCGCTGATCAGAGCAGAATCCAGTGGCGCCCTCGGGAGGATTCGAACCTCCGCACACGGCTCCGGAGGCCGATGCTCTATCCCCTGAGCTACGAGGGCAGGGACGACGAATGCTACCGGTCCCGTCGGCGATCGGACCGCCGGTGGTCGACGCTGCGGACGTCTGCAGCACTGGCGCGCCATGAGCGAGATGGTGCAGTTCCCGACCGGATTCCTCTGGGGTGCGGCGACAGCCAGCCACCAGATCGAGGGCGCCGCATGCAACGGCGGCCGCAGCGAGAGCGTCTGAGACGTGTTCTCGCACACCGACGGCAAGGTCGCCCACGGCCACACCGGCGACGTGGCGTGCGACCATCATCACGGCGTCGATGACGACGTCGCCATGATGGCCGACCTCGGTCTGCAGAGTTACCGCTTCTCGATCTCGTGGTCGCGCGTGATGCCCGACGGCCGAGGCAGGATCAACCAGGAGGGTCTCGGCTTCTACCAGCGCCTCGTCGACCGACTCCTCGGCCACGGCATCGTTCCGTCCCGACGCTGTTCCGCTGGGACCTCCCGCAGGCACTGGAGGAACTCGGCGGCTTCCGCAACCGCGACACGGTGAGCTGGTTCGGCGACTACGCCGCACTGATGGTCCGCGAGCTCGGCGACCGGGTCCACATGTGGTCGACGTTCAACGAACCGTGGTGCTACGCGTACCTCGGTCACGCTTCGGGCGTCCACGCGCCGGGACTGACCGATCCGCACGCCGCGGTCACCGTGGCGCACCATGAACTCCTCGCCCACGGTCTGGCGTTGCAGACCATGCGGGCCGAGCGCAACGACCTGCAGCTCGGCATCGTGATCAACCCGTCGGACATCGTCAGCGATGCACAACGGCCCGCCGACGACGCACAGGTGCGACTCATCGATGCGATCCACAACCGCTGGTGGTTCGACGCAACGCTGCGCAACAACTACCCCGCCGACCTCCTCGAGTCGTACGGCCGCTGGCCGACGCCATCCACGCAGGTGACACCGAGACGATCAGCCAGCCCCTCGTACGACTCCGCGACGACTACCCCGGCCTGCCACCGATCTACATCACCGAGAACGGTTGCGCCTACGACGATCCCATCATCGACGGTCGATGCGCCGACCCGCGTCGGATCGACTACCTCGACCAGCACCTGCGAGCGATCCGCCACGCCATCGACGCCGGCGTCGACATTCGCGGCTACTACCAGTGGACGTTGATGGACAACTTCGAGTGGTCGCTCGGGTACGACAAGCGCTTCGGGCTCGTCCACGTCGACTTCGACACCCTCGATCGAACCCCACGCGACAGCGCCTCGTGGTACCGCGACGTCATCAGTCGCAACGGCCTCGAATGAGCCGCGCTCAGTAGCTCGACGAACCCTGCACGTCCGAGTCACCGGCGATCACGGCGAGCAACGAATCGAGCAGTCCGCTTGCGCCGAAGCGGAAGGTGGACGGCGTTGCCCACCCCTCGCCCATCACCGAGTCGGCGAGGTCGATGTACGCCTGTGCTTCGTCGAACGTGCGAATTCCGCCAGATGGTTTGAGGCCTACGGCTCGGCCTGATTCAGCGGCCACCTCGATCTCGCCGAGCATCGCCCGAGCAGTCTCGAGCGACGCCCCTTCGTCGATCTTGCCCGTCGAGGTCTTCACGAAATCGGCGCCGTTCGCAATGGTGAGATGAGCCGCAGCGGCAACCGAGTCGGGGCCGGGGAATGCACCGGATTCGAGGATCACCTTCAACAGCTTCGGTGGCTCGATCAGCGCAGCAATCGCAGCGACCATCTCGGCGGGACGATCCGAGTCGCCGTCGAGGAACGCCCGGTAGGGCAACACCAGGTCGATGTCATCGGCGCCGGCGGTGAGCGCCGCTCCCGACATCGCGAGCACGTCGGCGACGGGCTCGTCACCGGACGGGAAGTTCACGACCGTGGCCACCCGCACACCCGAACCGTCGAGCAATTCCGCGCAGCGAGCGACGAACTCAGGCCACACGCACACCGCTGCCGTGCGGTGCTCACGGGCACGACGACACAGATCGTCGATGCCGTCGGGAGCATGGTCGTCGGAGAGGTCGGTCAGGTCGATCAACCCGATGGCGCGGATGGCTCGGTCGGTGCGTTCGCTCATGTGTCGAACGTACCCGACTCCGACGCGTCCGACGCCGAATCGAGACCCAGCGTCAGGTCGACGTCGATGCGCGGGACGCTGCCGGTGTCGAAACGCAACTGTCGTTCCTTCGGCGACCCGGCGAGAACGCTGTCGAGATAGTCGACCATCGCCTCCTCGTTGGTGACGTCGTCACCACGTTGTTCGGCCATCAGGTACCGGTGTTCGAGCAATTGGTGGAAGATCTCCGCCGGCTCCAACCGTGAGCGGAGTTCGTCGGGGATCGTCTCGAGGATCGGTTCGTACACCTCGGCCAACCAACGGGCGGTCGCGACGGCCGGCGGGATCGAACGGCCTTCCTTGCGTTCGAGCCACGCCCTGAACTGATCGATGTCCGACAGCAGTCGCCGCGCTTGGTTCTCCTGCACGTCGAGCCCGGTGCGGGCCCGGAGATCGCGGGCGTGGTGGCCCTCCTCGATCAGCGCTGGTTTCACCGACAGGGTGCGACCGTCACGGTTGATCGACAGTTCCTCGACGTCGAAGCCCAAGTCGTTGATGCGTCGCACCCGCTGTTCGATCTGCCAGCGGTCGTCGAGGTCGAGCAGGTCCACCCGCGTCAATTCGTTCCAGAGCACCTCGTAGCGCTCGCGCAGGCTCTCGGCGATGGCGACCGGGTCGATGTCGACGGCCATCCGCCCACTCGCGATCAGTTCGTACAGTCCGCCGGCGACGTTCTCGACAGCGATGTCGAGGTCGTTGGCGCGCATGCGATCACCGATCGTCGCGTGACGTTCGGTGGTCTCGGCGTCGACGAGGTACGCCATCATCGCCCCCGCATCGCGTCGCCACAGGATGTTCGACAGCGAGCAGTCGCCCCAGTACACGCCTTCGAGATGGAGGCGTACCAGCAACACGACGCCGGCGTCCATCAACCGGTCGGCGAGCGTGGTGCTGACACCTCCGAGCAGATACCAGTACGGCAGCGAGTAGTCGAGATATCGGGTGATCAATACACCGTCGCCCGGGTTCGGGGCATCCGAGACGACCCCGATCGGCTCGACGACGGGCAGGTGGTCGTCGCGCAGATCGCGCAACACCCGGAACTCGTGATGCGCCGCCACGATGCCAGTGGCCTTCAACGCGTACACCCGATCTTCGAAGCGGACGAAGCGGACGATGTGACGGCTGATGCCGTGCGCCATCTTGACCAGTCGGGGATCGTCCCAGTCGGCGAGCGGCTGTTCCCACGGCAGGTCGAGGAAGTCGGGATGGCCCTGTTTGGTGACGATCTCCATAATGGTGATGCCCCTCAGCGGAGCCAGACCGCGGTGTCGGGCGGCAGTTGGTCGCCGGCGATCGGACCCGAGGCAAGCAGCACGACGCCGTCGGGCAAGCTGACCGGCTCGTCGCCCATGTTGACCACGCAGCGGATCGAGTCGGCCTGTCCGAACGCAACCACGTCGGCGCCGACATCGAGCCAGACCAGACCAGCATCGAGCCCGGCGCCCGACCGCAGCCGCTCTCGACGCACAGCAATCGCGTGCCGGTACAGCAACAGCGTCGAGTTCGGATCGGTCTCCTGCGCCCCAGCGGCGAGACCAGCGAACTCCGGCGGTTGCGGCAGCCAGGTTCCGCCCTTGCCGAAGCCGAGGGAAGGTCCGGTCGGCTCCCACGGGATCGGCACGCGACAGCCGTCGCGGCCCTTCACCGAGTGATCCGAGTCGTGCCAGATCGGGTCGTCCAACACGTCGAGCGGCAGCTCCCACGCTTCGGGCAGCCCGAGTTCGTCACCCTGGTACACATACACCGAGCCGGGCAGCGCCAACGTGAGCAATGCTGCCGCCCTCGCCCGCCGTGCTCCTCGTTCGGCGTCGAGCAGATCGTGTGGCCCGTCGAGCAGCCAGAGCGCCGGCTCGACGCCAGCCGGCAGGCCGTACCGCGTGGCGTGGCGGACGACGTCGTGGTTCGACAGCACCCACGTGGAATTCGATCCAACGGCCTCGGCGGCTCGCAGGCTGTCGTCGATGATCCCACGAAACTGCTTCGCGTCCCACGGCGCCGCCAGCAGGTCGAAGTCGAACGCCTGGTGGTACTCGTCGGGTCGCAGGTACAGCGGACGACGTCCGGCAGCCACCCACGCTTCGGCGACCATCATGCGGTCGTCGTACTCGTCGAGGACACGCCGCCAGCGCCGCACGATCGGGTGCAGGTCGTCGCGATCGAGGTAGGGCACCGCGTCGAGGGTGCCCTTGCCGTCGTTGACGTCGAGCCCAGCGTCGGGATACCCAGGTGCCTTCGTGAGCGCATGGGCGACGTCGATCCGGAAGCCGGCAGCTCCACGGTCGAGCCAGAACCGCATGACTGCGTCGAACTCGTCGGCCACATCGGGATGATCCCAGTTGACGTCGGGTTGACTCTCGTCGAACAAGTGCAGATACCACTGTCCGTCGGCGACCCGACTCCACGCCGATCCGCCGAACACCGATTGCCAATCGTTGGGTGCTTCGGCACCGCCTGGGCCACGACCGTCGAGGAAGTGATATCGCGCACGGGCGTCGGAGCCGGCCGGCGAGGCCAGGGACTCGACGAACCAGACGTGATCGGACGACGTGTGATTCGGGACGAGGTCGACCAGCACCCTGATGCCGTGTTCGGCGGCGTCGTCGATGAACGCCTCTGCCTCGGCGGTGGTGCCGAACTGGTCGTTGATCTCGCGGTAGTCGGCGACGTCGTAGCCACCGTCGCGCAACGGCGACCGGTACCACGGGTTGATCCACACCGCGTCGACACCGAGCTGGCGCAGGTAGCCGAGACGCGACCGCATGCCGGCGATGTCGCCCGTGCCATCACCGTTACCGTCGGCGAACGATCGAACATAGATCTGGTACACGACCGCGTCGCGCCACCACTCGTGACGCGGAGGTGCCGATACCGGTGCAGAGAGATCGCGATCATGGCCCACGACGAGCGAAGGTACCGCAGCATCGACCTCTGGACCGGCCTCGGCCGTCTCTCGACGGGCTCGGGTCCCCCGACCGTCGCTGTGACCATCTTGCTGATCGCGGTGCTCGTCGGGCTCTTCATGATCATCGCCCGGATGCTCGTCAAGTACGGCCCTGCCCGGGCAGTCGTACCGGGCATCGCGATCATGTTGGTCGGGTGGTTCCTCATCCGCTTCGCCGGAATCGTCGGCGGTGGCGTCGGCGGCTTCCAGACTCTCGCGAACGGCGAGACCGGCGGCCAGACGGTCTTCTTCCTCCAAGAGACTCCAAACAACAACTTCTGGCTGATGATCATCATGATCTGGATCCAGACCGGGTTCTCGATGGTCATGCTGTCCGCCGCCATCAAGGCCGTGCCCACCGAACTCATCGAGGCCGCCAAGATCGACGGAGCGACCACCAGCCAGGTCTTCTGGCGGGTCACCTTGCCTCAGATCGCCACCACCATCGCAGTCGTCGTGACCACGCTGATCGTCGGCGTCATGAAGGTGTACGACATCGTCAAGGTCACGACGAACGGTCAGTTCGCAACACAGGTGCTCGCCAACCAGATGTTCCAGGAGGCATTCATCAACACCAACAGGGGAAAGGGAGCAGCCCTCGCGATCTTGATCTTCCTCGCAGTGCTTCCGATCATGATCTTCAACATCCGCAGCATGCAGAAGGAGAGCTGACCCGTGAGCACGACCACACCCGTCTTCACCGGTCCATCGACTGGCAAGAAGCCATCAGGCCTCGTGAATCGAACGTATTCCTTCTTGAGCTCGATCCCGACCGGCGTGCTCTGGATCCTCGTCGTCATCTGGAGCGTTCCAACCGTTGGACTGTTGCTCAACTCGTTCCGCGACAAGGACGCGCAGCGCAACACCGGCTGGTGGAAGATCAGGTCCGACGAGCTCACGCTGGGCAACTACGACCAGATCTTCGCCGCCCGCGCCGGGCTGGGACGTTCCCTGCTGAACTCGGGGGCGATTGCCATCCCAGCGACGATCATTCCCATCGCGATAGCCGCATTCGCCGCATACGGGTTCGCGTGGATCGACTTCAAGGGCCGCAAGCCGCTGTTCATCGGGACGGTCGCGCTGCTGGCCATCCCGCTGCAGGTCGCCCTGATCCCATTGCTGCAGTTGTTCGTCAACGGCGCCAGCCTGACGTTGCCCCTGCTCGACAAGACCGTCGTGCTGATCCCCGACTTCGACCTGGCGGGCACCACCACGGCTGCATGGCTGACCCACACCGGCTTCGCCATGCCCTTCGCAATCTTCTTGTTGCACAACTACATCAGTGCGCTCCCCAGAGACCTGTTCGAGGCGGCACGCATCGATGGTGCGAACCACTTCACGATCTTCTGGCGGCTGGTGCTCCCGTTGTCGGTCCCCGTACTCGCGGCGTTCGCGATCTTCCAGTTCCTCTGGACGTGGAACGACTACCTCGTTGCCAACACGATGATCGGAGCGAACGCCAGCCAGCAACCGACGACGATCCTCATCGCCGACCTCGCAGGCGACTTCGGCAAGAACGAGAACATCCTGCCGGCAAGCGCATTCGTACAGGCATACATCCCGTTGATCGTGTTCTTCTCGCTCCAACGGTACTTCGTGCGCGGCATCCTCGCCGGCTCCGTCAAGGGCTGATCATCCCGAGTCGGGTTCAACCCTCGATCGTCTGGCGGGTCTCCATGTCGAAGAAGTGCATGTTCTCGGTCGAGATCGCGATCTCGACCGGCGACCCGATGCGTGCGAGCGAACGTGGGTGGAACCGGCCGACGGCATTCGACAGAATGTTGCCCGCCTTCTCCTCGATGGCGTCCGGGTCGCCGGAGTCGACCGTGGGCGCATCGATGTGGAAGTGCACCATGATCTCCGATCCGAGCGCCTCGATCAGGGCGACTGTGGACGTGATCCGCTGGGACTCGGGTGCCTGCGAAGCGAATGCGGCGTCTTCGTAATCCTCCGGACGGATGCCGATGATCAGGCGTCGGCCGTCGTAGTCGCGCAGGCGTGGGGCCTTGGCGAGACACGCCGACGGCAGCCCGATCACATGCGAACCGAGCGTGATCGTGCCGACATCCCCGGTCAGGTGGAGATCGGCCTCGAACAGGTTCATCGACGGCGAGCCGATGAACGCCGCAACGAAAACGTTGACCGGGTGGTCGTAGAGGTTCTGCGGTGTGTCGACCTGCTGGAGGTATCCATCCTTGAGCACCGCTACGCGGTCACCCATCGTCATCGCCTCGATCTGGTCGTGCGTGACGTACACCGTGGTGACAGCGAGGTCGCGCTGGAGCGCGGCGATCTCGGCGCGCATCTGCACGCGCAGCTTGGCGTCGAGGTTCGACAGCGGCTCGTCCATGAGGAACGCGGCCGGCTGGCGAACGATGGCGCGCCCCATCGCCACACGTTGGCGCTGGCCGCCCGAGAGCTGCCCAGGCTTGCGGTCGAGGTTGTCCTCGAGTTCCAGGATCGCCGCGGCCTTTCGGACGCGGGTGTCGATCTCACCCTTGGGGACCTTGGCGAGCTTGAGCGCGAAGCCGATGTTGTCGTACACGGTCATGTGGGGATACAGCGCGTAGTTCTGGAACACCATGGCGATGTCGCGGTCTTTCGGCTCGACGTCGTTGACGACCTTGTCGCCGATCTTCAGCGTGCCACCGGAGATCGTTTCGAGCCCGGCGATCATCCTCAGTGCGGTGGACTTGCCACAGCCCGAGGGTCCGACCAGTACCAGGAATTCCTTGTCGGCGATCTCCAGATCGAGGTCGTGGATGGCGTGGAAGCCGTTGTCGTAGACCTTGTTGATGCCCTCGAGTTGCACGGTTGCCATAGTGATACCTCCAGTTGGATCCGCGGTGATGTTCCCCCGATACGACCGCTGTAATCGCGATCGACTCATCACACGTTAGTACGCGTAGCGCGAACCATGGTCCCCCGCAGCGGGGACCATGGTCCCTAGCGGCCATCGCAACGTTTGGGTACAGTCGGACTCGGTGACACCCGGGTGCCGAGCGTGAACATCTCGCATCCGGAAGCACCACCGCATCCAACCGTCATCGACCCCGGTCGGCGACATCACACCCGAAGGGGAAAGCCCATGCGCGCATCACGCCGCTTGATCGCCTTCACCGCCGTTGCCGCCCTCGTGGGCGCCGCATGCGGTAGTGACGACACGAGCAACTCATCATCCAGTGACACCACGGAGGCCGCCAGTGGCGACACCACCGTGAGCACGGACGCCGCCACCGCAACCACGGAGGCCGCCACAGACGCCACGACGACCGAG
>ENA-OFCX01001331-OFCX01001331.1-metagenomes-genome-assembly--contig:-NODE-1331-length-10224-cov-5.168748_pt1 | contig 10224 bp, 12 predicted proteins | sample MGYA00153384_OFCX01 | MGnify analysis MGYA00153384
CTGGATTGCGTGGTGCCGCCTACAGGACTCGAACCTGTGACCCCCGCATTACGAAGGCTAGTGACGCTTTCGGGAAAAGCTATGTCCATCATATAGATAGCGGCTGTTCAGCCTCACCGAAAACGCCTTCCCCAACGCCTACCCAAACCCACGTGAGGACGCTTTTAGGTGTTTAAGGTTCGGAAGGCACTCTGGTCCAATCGCGAATCTCCAACCGCCCTCCTCGGGACCCACCGGGGCTAATGTCTGTTTTGGGTGGAAAGCAGACATTTCTAATCTAGGAATGGCCGCACACGCACAGAATGGCCCGGCTTTAATGGACCAACGTGTTTCAGTACGTAGTCGTAGTCCGGGTCGCTCCGTTTGTAGACGACCATTCCGTCACCGATAGCGCCCGGCTCATTCACGCTCAACATTAGCGTGATGGTGCCTTTGGCATCCATTGCGGCGCTGCCAATGCTTTTACTCGTTGATTGTGGCTTGGGCGGAGTAGCTACTGGTGCAGCCTGCTCGACGGCAACCTGCTCTGGCTGTCGCTGCGAGCAAGATAACGACATCAAGAGAGCCACCGCCAAGGGGCCATAGTGATAAGATTTCTTGGCCATACCGTATTGTTATCAGCCAATCCCCAATGTCGGCAATGCGTCGGGAACCGAATGTCTGCTCAACGGCATACATGGGTGGAAAGCGGACAGCAGGCCATTGGGGTAGGAGGGAAGCACCTGCAACACGAGAAGAAGGCAAGTCTGCGTCCAGGCCATAAAACTTGAAGACCGCACAATGCGGCTTGCGACGGCCGGTCCCATTTTGAGACGGACCTATACACTCACCCGCGTTGACTCCCGAGAATAATCACCTAACGACCGTTAACTATAAATTAATCTAGAGGAGTATGGGCATGGGGCATGTATTGCGGCGTTTCACCGTTACAAATTTTGGGAAATCGGTAGCTCGCCTACTTTTCGGGCCGATGATCGCGGTCTTGGCACTGTCCGCTGCGACAACATCGGCTAATGCGCAAACGATAGTCTACACAATATCTGGAACGGGATCTGGGAACCTGAATAGCGCTACCTTTACTGATGCAGCTTTCTCATTCAGTCTTACTGGAAATACGTCTAATATCACAGGCAACATTTTAGATCCGCTGTCGAGTGCCACGGCAACTATCGCTGGGCTCGGCACTATGTCATTTCTTTTTGACACACGGATTGGAGCCACGACTAATGGTCAGGTTTCGTTTTTCAGCCGCAGCAACTCGATTGGAGGCGACGATCTTTTCGACTTCTCTAATTCTTCCCCTATTTTGAACATAGGGTCGGCTTTCTCGGTGACGGGAACCAACATCTTTGCACTCAATCAATTCCAAAATGTAGCGACTTCTTTGGGTAGCCTTAGCTTTAATCAATCGTCGAATGTCCAATTTACCAGTAGCCTGAGGCAAGTTCCTGCCGTTCCTGAGCCTGCCACTTGGGCCATGATGCTGATGGGCTTCGGTGCAATGGGGATTGCCCTTCGCCGTCGTAAGCGCATCGCTAGCGTGATGCAGACGGCGTAACCCTTTTTACGCGACGCGAGAGGCCACGGGGGAAATCCTCGTGGTCTTTTTTCGTTGCAGCGACCGCCGGTCGATTAATGTCGCTCTAGTTAATGTCGGCAATGGGTCGAAAACGGACCCTAGGCCGCTTACGGCAGGAATGGGTGGAAAGCGGACATTGGCGCTGTGGCCGCGATGGTGGTTTGCGGCCCGGCAGCTATGTGGCGACGGACCCGCAAAAGCCGACTTTTATTCGCTCTCCTTGCGCCCGAGCACGACGTGCGTTGCGAGGTCTGTAGCGGTGGATCCCATCACGCGGTAGCCAAGCGCAGGGAGATCCAACCCCTCGAACATCGCTTCGCCCCGACCGAGCAGAACAGGTGAAAGCGCGAAGTGCAGTTCGTCGACCAGACCGGCCTGCAGATATTGACGAACTGTCGAGACCCCACCGCCGATCTTGACGTTACCTGTTCCAGCGGCATCGCGTGCGCGCTCGAGCGCGGCGTGGATCCCGTCCGTAACGAAGTGGAAGGTGGTGCCGCCCTCCATGGCGATCGGCTCGCGGGCATGGTGGGTCAGGACGAACGTCGGAGCGTGATAAGGCGGATTGTCTCCCCACCAGCCCTTCCAGTTGTCGTCCGGCCATTTCCCACGAACGGGACCGAACATGTTGCGACCAAGGATGAAGGCACCGAAGCCGTCCATTGAGCGGTGGGCAAAGGTCTCGTCCACGCCCTCCGAGCCACCGCTCTCGCCGAACATGGCCTTGAAGGTCTTCGTTCCGAAGAACCAGCTGTGGAGCTCTTTCCCGCGCTTTCCCAGAGGGTCCTGCAGACTCTGTTCCGGGCCCGTTCCGAACCCATCTAAGGACACGGCAAACCCCGCGACTCTGACACGTCCCAACATAGCCCCCTCTACCGCCTGCAACTTGGCTAGCTCGCCGAACCCGTGCCTGCAACTTGAAAGCAGTAGCGCACATTGACCCGCGAAGTTTGGAGTGTTTGCTGCCATTCGAACGCACCCGCTGAATGTCCAATGGGTCGGGACCGGCCATAAGAGGCTCTAGCAAAAATTACGGCCCCAACACTTCTTCGGCCCCGGCATGAAATCGGTTCAAATGAACATCGGATCGGGGAACGATTATCGAAGCTAAGCCATTTACTGATAAAATATCATTGAAAATCAATGAGCAATGGCGGCGGAAGGTGGAAACGAACGATGAAGACGGTGACTTTGCCAAGCGGCCAAACCGTCCCGGCGCTCGGTCAGGGAACGTGGAAAATGGGCGAGCGGCCGGACCGGCGCGCCAGCGAAATCGCCGCGCTGCGAGCCGGCATTGAAGTCGGCATGACGCTGATCGATACCGCCGAGATGTACGGCGACGGGGCGGCCGAGACATTGGTTGGGGAGGCTATCGCCGGCGAGCGCGACGGCGTGTTTCTAGTCAGTAAGGCCTATCCGCAGAATGCCTCGCGCGACCAGCTTCAACGAGCTTGCGAGGCCAGCCTGAAGCGGCTCGGGACTGACCGGCTCGACCTTTATCTGCTGCACTGGCGGGGATCGGTTCCGCTGGCCGAAACGGCTGAGGCGATGGAGCGATTGAAGGCTTCCGGACACATCCGGCAGTGGGGCGTCAGCAATCTCGACGCGGATGATATGGACGAACTGATCGCGGCAGGCGGCGAAGGCTGTGCGACCGACCAGATCCTCTACAATCTCGTGCGACGCGGTCCTGAGCGCACGCTATTGCCTTGGCTCGAACGGCACCAGATTTCGGCAATGGCCTACAGTCCGGTTGAGCAAGGCAAACTGCTGCGGAACGCCGCCCTGGGTGCGATCGCGGTACGTCTCGAGGCCACGCCGGCGCAGGTCGCACTGGCTTGGGTGATGCGCCGCGGCGGGATCGTTGCGATCCCCAAGGCGAGCACGGTCGAGCATGTTTTGGAGAACCGGAAGGCGGTGGACATCGCGTTGTCGGTAGCCGATTTAGCCACACTCGATGCGAGTTTTCCGACGCCACGGACAGCTCGACCGCTCGAGATGCTTTGATGCATGCGAACCAAAATTTGTGGGGCACGGAACACGCCAAGGTGCCGTTCACCTACGGGATTCCAGACCCCGAAGTCGGCGTGTGCGCAAAGCAGGGAGGGCGTCCCCAAAAAACGCTCGCGTGCCGACCGTCCGATGTTTTGGCTGGATGCAGCCCTTTTGCCGATGACGCTACCGTCCGCTTCCAGCCGCTCCACGCTAATGTCCGCAATGGGTCGAAAACGGACATCCGACCGTAGGCTTTTTGAGCGGGTCTAGCTGGGCTGCGCAAGGACGCTATATGGATTGATGTTTATCATCCGGCCCTGTCAGACTTACGAGGATTATGCGTACGCAGCTGAACTCGCGGCGGAACTTGCCGCCTGGGACAGTGCTGAGACGCAGAAGCTCGGCCTTCGAGCGGAAGACGTGCTCAATTTCTACTATCCAGTAGAAGAGGAATTGCACGCCCGCTCTGCCGCCACATCGGGGACCACACTGCTTGCATTGGCTGAAGGGACTCCTGCGGCGTGCATTAGCTTTCGCGAACTTGGTCCTGGTTCATGTGAGTTGAAGCGGCTGTACGTACGTCCTGCATTCCGCGGCACGGGCCTAGGCAGACGCATGATCGGATCGCTCATCCAGACGTCTACGATCGCCGGCTACTCGCACGTCTGCTTAGAAACCGTCCAGTTTATGAAAGATGCTATCCGCTTGTACGAGCAAGCAGGCTTCGTGCCTTGCGAGCCGTATTACCCGATACCGGAGATGTTCCGGACCATCACCGTCTTCATGCAGAAAGAGCTTGTGGTGTCAGCCCCTGCATTGGGACTTGCACCCCCAAGTTAATCATGACGAAGTGAGTGGCTACTTTTCGGTTCGAGAGGAACTCGCATGTCACATGGTCGGAGTTCCTCGTCTTCATCCGTGACCTTGGTCCGAACTCTGACTTTGGTACCAGCCGCCGCGCTCATCGTGACAAACGTCCTGGGCACCGGTGTCTTTACCAAGGCCAGGGTAATGATGTGCAACGTCGGAACACCTTGGATGGTGCTGCTAGCTTATCCGGTCGTCCCAGCCTTATTTTTTGTCGCCTCTGCCTATCTTATGATCAACACTCTCATAGTCACGCCTTTGCGGGCCTTAGCAGGAGCCGTCATCGTCTCGGCCGGATTGCCCGTCTACCTCTTCCACTCTCGGCGAACGCCGCCTAGCGTTCAAGGAGATACATTTAGCGGTTAGGCCGCGAGCGTTTAACGCTCCGACGTCCGCAATGGGTCGATTTCGGACATTAGCACCAGTGTCCGATTTGGGTGGAAAACGGACATTGGACCGAGCCTAAGACTGGCGCGATTGAACCATATGCAGGCTGTGCTAGGTCGGGAGCATGTTGATCAATCAGCTAGCTTTCGTTCACCCCGACGCGGAAATAGGCGACGGAACCTTTGTATGGCAATTTGCGGCCGTTCTTCCCGGTGCGAAGGTAGGTCGGGACTGCAATCTCAACGCCCACACGTTGGTCGAAGGCGGGGCGGTTGTAGGCAATCGCGTGACGTTGAAGTGCGGCGTATATATCTGGTCGGGGATCACTCTCGAGGATGATGTCTTTTGCGGCCCTAACGCCACGTTTACGAACGACAAGCGCCCGCGATCCAAGCAGTATCCGGACAGCTTCCCGCAAACGTTGGTCCGTCAAGGAGCTTCGATCGGAGCGGGCGCCACTATTCTTCCCGGACTTACCATCGGTGAGGGCGCGATGATCGGCGCTGGCGCGGTTGTAACCAAGGACGTGCCGGCGGGCGAAACATGGGTCGGTAACCCTGCCGCTAAATTGCGAAGGCGATGAGGCGGCTGTGCGCGGTCGAGTGATTGCCCTACCCGCCCAATTTATCCGGAGTAATATAATCTCAGGCGCTTTCGCCTCGATCAGAATTGTCCAAGCATGCGGTGGGTGAGAAGCTGATTGCCTGGCCGCCGAATGTCCGCAATGGGTCAAGTGCTGCTATTCCGCCCTAACCACCGGAATGGGTGAGGACGTGCCGGTTACCAATTGATGGTCGTGGAATGGATTAGAGGGCGACCTTTTAGGCCGCCCTCCGGCGCGCTGATGAGTTATCTAGCCCTTTTGTCCGCTTCCCATTCATTCCTGCTGTTAGCGCCTGATGTCCGTTTTCCACCCCTTCCTGCCGTTAGCCGCCTAGCGGCTGTTTTCGACCCATTGCGGACATGCGCACGATGCGCGATGAATCTAGGATGGGCAGATCAGGAACCGCAGGGAGTAAGACAGTCGACTTGGAATTGGAGCCTAGTCCAGGACTGATAGAGCTGACGCTCGATAAGCCAAGTCAACTGTTCCACGCATTCGATCCCTCACCGATCGGTGGTCGAGAGCTCGATGAGAAAGTCGAACAATTCATTGTGCGCTCTGCGAAAGACAACCCCGCCCGACAATATAATTTGCTCGTCCACATCGCGGACGAAGCCCTCTTTCGGGATGACGAACAACGTCTTTCCCAAGCCATTCGGGCGCATTTCGCTCACCGTCGCGATGAGGAAGCGCGTGCCATACGGTCACTCCTCCGGCAGGGCAGGCAAGCACTCGCTATCGGAATTGCCTTCCTTTTTGCATGCGGTGCAGCAGGTATTTTTGCGTCCAAGGCGTTGCCCTCGCCCGTTGGATCCTTCGTACAAGAAGGTCTCCTGATCGTTGGCTGGGTCGCAAATTGGCGACCGCTCGAAGTCTTCCTTTACGATTGGCGACCCTTGCGTCTGAGGCAGAAGCTGTATGACGCCCTTGCACAGATGCAGATTAGTTTTCGACCTTCTCGAAACGCCGTTCGCACCGACACACGATAGCCACTGTCAGAACGATTATCATGCACGCCTTCGCGACCGTTGAAAGCGGCATCAAAATCGCTTTGAGTGGAATTTTAGAGATCGACCTTTACCCTGCGCCCGTTGAGAGGAGTTCACAATGATTGGCCGCACAGTGAGTTTGGTGAAAGACACGGACCGCGGCCTGAGCCAACGGGTCCGCGAAAAGGTTCTACCCCGTTTGTAGTTCGGTGCCTCGACCCTTTCGACGCATGCTGAACCCAATCGCACCGAAACCAAGAAGCATCATCGCCCAAGAGGCCGGCTCCGGAACAGCCGCCGCGAGGGTGGGCTCCCCGAATATAAAGTCGTCCATCACGACAAGGTCGATGTTGCTGGACTCAAACACGCCAAGCGCCGCGTTGCCGCTTGTAATCCGCACTCTCGATACAATTGGATCTCCGAACAGGATTCCAAGAAACGAAAGGGTCTCGTTGCCGGTGATGCTAGGGGCATCCCAAGTGCCGAGCAGCAGGTTGTTTGCACCAAAGAACGTGAGGGAAGTGGAGCCGGCCAAATCGATGTCCGAGAAAACGGCGCCGAACCCGGTCACAAAGGCCGAAGTGTTGGTGCCCGGTATAAAAAAGGTCACGTCAACAATGTTGCTACCGATGGCGGTAAACAGTCGTTGCGAGCTAAATGCCGTAAAGTATTGCGGGTAGGATGGATTGATGTTGCCGAATTCGACGGGTGCGCCGAAGACGTTGGACGCGCTGGCACTGACCTGAAATCCAGTGCCCGGTGTACTGAAAACCGCCCCCCGCGGCGAGTTGACGTTGAAAAAGTTCGCCGGAAGGTTGTTGGGCGCGGCGACGGCGTCGGGGACACCATCCCAGTTAATCTCTCGTCGGCCAGTGCCGAATGATCCCGCGACATTTGGGTTCAACGCACCAGTAGCACTGCGGAAATCGGTGACTGCTTGAGTTGTCGTTGATCCGGAACCGCTGAAGACTGTCTGAGCGTCGGCGGCCGACCCAATTCCGAACGCTGCCATCATGACTAAAACTGCTTTGATGCGCATGACCTAACTCCCGCGGCGTGGACCATTCTAGGCGCTTGGTTAATACCAAATTAACGACTAGTCGAGGTCGTTCGCTGGCTCGCCAAATCGCACTTCGCAGCGGACCGCGTGTGAACGGACCAAGGCAATCGACGTGCCAGATCAGGCAGATGCGCGAAGCTTAGGTGGTTTTGGGCAATCCAATCAAGGAAGCACGATGCGATCGGTGAAGTCAACAACCGTGCCTAGGATAGCGCGAAAGCGCGCACTTACCCTGCTAGCGCTGGTCCTCATTAGCTTGGCAGTCTGGGCCTATCTAAGCATCTGTGGCGCTTGCGCGGGTTGAAGCAGTGCAATGGTAGTCGTTCAGGTGCCACGATCTTCGCGTTGATCAGGCAGCACTCCGGATCACCTTGGAACGGTAACTCTCGCGTTCTTGGAAAAATTTTACTCGAAGTTCAGCAAAATTACGATTTGCAAATCGCTGAGCAAAAACTCGGGCCGGCTTTAGACTTACTCCCACCCCACCCGTTGTAGAATGTGGTTGCATGCTCATCGCGGTTTGCAAACTCCGCTTTTGGATCGTCTGAACACCGGTCGCCAACGTCGTCGGCTTTCGATCCATCGAGCGGCTGGATTTGGGGCGCAAGCTGCCACTGTCCCCATGGGTACCACGTGTCAGATTTTGACCACTAGCGGCAGGAATGGGTGGAAAGCGGACTTAGGCGTAGCGGCAATCGATCTGCCGCCCCGTTAGCTGTTTGATGCGGCTCAAGCTGCGTCCCGAAGTCCCTCGCCGCACAATCTAACCGCTGATCTTTCAGCGGTTGCCAGCTCAATCGACAGACACAATGCCTGGTAGAGTCCCACTGAGGGACTGGGTCCAAAAACTATTTACTTTGTATTAAGCATCTTTGTTTGCCGCTGGTTCGTTGCGCTATCGATGGACGGTATTGTGGCGTCATGAAAGGGAGAGTGGAATGCGTTCGATATTTACAAAGCGTATGGGTCTGATCGGCGCCGCGGCAATTGCAATGATTGCCAGCACACCAGCATCCGCTGCTGTGTTTGATTTCAATTTTTCAGGGACTAATTTCTTCGGCCAAGCTCTAACCGGAACCGGGACGCTGACTACCAACGATGTATCGCAGGTCAGTTCCCTGAACGGCTACACCTTCCAAACGATCACCGGCATTACCGGCACGTTCCAGGGCTCGCAGATCACCGGACTGGCCAATGTCACAGGGTCTAACAATCTATTTTATCTCACCGGCCCCTTTTTCGTGGACGGTAATGGCCTCGGGTTCAGCACGGCGGCCGGTGCGGCCGTGAACCTCTTTGTGACAAACGACACGTCTTACCGAGTTAATGCTGGCGGCCTTAATACGGGGCTGGTTACTGCAAGTGCTTCTGCTGCCACCCCGGCTGTGCCTGAGCCCGCAACCTGGGCAATGATGCTGCTGGGTTTTGGAGCGATTGGTGTTTCAGTTCGTCGCAAGCGTCGCGTGAGCTTGCTCCAAGTTGCCTGACAGGCCCATTCCTGTTTAGCTGCTCGATTAAGCCCGGCCAGAAATGGTCGGGTTTTTTTCGCAAAATAGGGCGCTGATGGACGGGTCGGACGGTGTAGATGTCGCCCTGACACCTGAGGCAGCGGAAGAATTGCAATTCGTGGAGGCTGCGGCTTAGACCTGAGTTAGATCGCCCCTGCGGCAGTCATGGGACTATATTACGCCATTGCATCGGCCGCTATGGGTCGAAAACCGAATGATCGCTGAACGACGGTCATGGGCCGAAAGCAGCCACCCGGCCTTAATGTCCGTTATGGGTGGAAAGCGGACATGCCGCTGTCACTTAATTCCGAACCGCTCCTTCATGCCAGGAATGTCCAATGTCGGTCGTTTGAGTCCAAGAGGGCTGCAAAAATCTCCCACGCTATACGCATCTAAGGAAACGAGCGGGATGCGCCGTTGGCTTGCTGGCGCGTCAGCCCTTTCCTGACCCGTTTTCACTTTCGGGAACTGCGAGGGGTGCGCCTGAAGAACTGCCTGCACATACGAGTAAGTTGGCCTGCCGTTCTTGAGGTTCCGATTAGCATCGAACCACACCGTCTGAGACGTAGTTTCGGGCCAGCCCGAATAACCAAACCGTTGGTTTGTTGCCTCGACCGCGCCGCTTCGCTCATCGATGTTGTCAGTTTGCTCAAACCAAACTTGCGGTCGGTCAGCCGGCGAAAGCCTGCCAACCGCCTCGACAAGCAGGAGCGCAGTCGCCCTATGCGAGGAGTGGCAGGTCGACCCATGTCGAGGGTCCAATGTGAATACGATTTGCGGACGCTGTTCCCGAAGCGTCTTCTCGAACCGGTCGACTAGCGCCCGATGCCCTCCAACTTGATTCGCCCATTCCTTTAAGGTTCGATCGAGGCCAGAATTATTGAAGGCGTAGAAAAGATCGGCCCATCCAAAGAACTCGGCTTTGGCGCCAAAAAGCTTGGCTGAGCGCAACATCTCTTTCCGCCGAATTTTACTGCACTTTTCCGGGTCGGCGAGTTTGATCGTTAAAAGACATCCGTAACTCTGCGCTTCCGAAGCCACCACGAAGTGACATTTCGCGCCACCATCGATGCACGCCTCGGCCAAAAGGGGAGACACGCCCCATTCGTCGTCAGGATGAGCTCCTACGTAGAGAATGGACTTACCTGCCAAATCCGAAGGCCACGCAAACTGACGGGTTTGAGCTTGAGCCGGCGCTGACGCCACCAAAGCCGCAAAAATGGTCCAATGAAAAA
>ENA-OFCX01001334-OFCX01001334.1-metagenomes-genome-assembly--contig:-NODE-1334-length-10212-cov-2.550556_pt1 | contig 10212 bp, 11 predicted proteins | sample MGYA00153384_OFCX01 | MGnify analysis MGYA00153384
GTTCAACGCCGTCGACGACGGGATGGTCGGGCAGCAGGTCTTCGCCGGCGAGGCCACCCGGCTGGCCTACATGACCGACGAGGCCGTCGAGGGCCGCGACGAAGATTGGGCTGCGTGGCGCGCCCGACACACGTCGACCACCTCGTCGCCCGAGAGGCCGACCGTGGGCGACAGCAATGCATCGAGCCGGCTGTCGGGAGTGTCGTCGCCGAGCATCCACGCCATCACCCGTTCGGGCACGGTGACGTGAGCGGCGAGGAGTGACTCACCGGTCGAATCGATCTCGATCAGACCGGCCCGGAGCAGCGGTCCATGCCGGCCGAGTCTCGAACGGACGCTGGGGTCCCACGCGGAGAGTCCGTTCGCGGCGAGCAGAACGCCGACAGTGACGCCGCTCCCGGCACTCGAAGTCTCCAATCCAGCGAACACCGAGGTGAAGCGGGGATCGAGCGCCGGCGCACAAGCAGTCATGAGGATCGACAGATCCACGTGGTCGAGCCCGATGGCGTCGACCACCACGTCGAGACGGGGGTAGGTGCCGACTTCGAACGGATCGACGAGCGCGCTCCAATCGCCGGCCCCATCATCGGCAAGTTCGGCGAGCCGTCGAGCCAATTCGCCCGTCGCAGCTGCCAGCAGTTCTCTTTCGGCCACAGTGCACTGTAGAGCGAGCAGCCATCCATCTTGTTGGCGTGGGTAGCGTTCCCGCGTGTCTGCGGCTCGACTGGTCTTGAGGTACCCAGCGGTGCGCCGGTATCTGCTGTCGACGGCGCTGGCAGCGGTGGGGCTGAACATCCTCGTCACGGTGCTGTTCAAGCAGACCTTCGATCTCACCGGCAACACACTCGACATCGGCTTCATCGGCTTGGCGCAGTTCGTCCCAGCGGTGTTGTTGGTGCTGGTCAGCGGATGGGTCGCCGACCGGTTCGACCGGCGGCGGGTGTCTGCGCTGTTCCTCTTCGCTCGGGTGTTGTGCGCCCTCGCATTCCTTGCCTACAGCCAGATGGAGCCCAGCTCCGTGTGGCCGCTGTTCGCCATCGCCTTCGTGTTCGGGGCCGCAGACGCGATGCTGGCCCCCTCCCGGCGATCGATCGCTCCGCTGCTCGCGCCACCGGAACACTTCCCCCAAGTCGTTGCGCTGTGGACGGCGACCTTCACGGGAGCATCGATCATCGGACCGGTCATCGGCGGGTTCCTCTACTCGGTCGGCCCGAGCGAAGCGTACGCACTGGCGGCGATCCTCGAGTTTGCCGCGATCATCCCCATCCTCATGATCGTGTACGCCCGCGAGCCCGATCGGATCACCGACCGTCCGACGTTGCACACAGCGCTCGAAGGTTTGCGCTTCGTCCGGCACACGCCGGTGGTGTTGGGCACGATCTCGCTCGACCTCTTCGCCGTGCTGTTCGGTGGTGCGATCGCACTGATTCCGGCTGTGGCAAGCGAACGCCTCGGGGTCGGTGACATCGCCTACGGATGGCTACGCGCGGCACCCGGTATCGGTGCAGCGGTGATGGCGATCTGGCTCGCGACTCGACCGATCACCCGCCGGGTCGGGCCGACACTGCTGTGGGTGGTGTTCATCTTCGGTGCGGGCACGGTCGTGTTCGGGCTCACCCGCAGCTACGCGGTCGCGTTCATGGCGCTCGTCGTGATCTCGGCCGCTGACATGGTGTCGATGTTCATACGCGGCTCGATCGTCCCCCTCGTCACGCCCGACGATCAGCTCGGTCGGGTCAGCGCCGTCGAGGGAGTGTTCATTGGCGCATCGAACGAACTCGGTGCATTCGAGAGTGGGGTGGCCGCCCGCATGTTCGGTGTGCCATGGGCGATCGCTGGCGGCGGCTTCATCACGATGGCGGTCGCTGCGAGCTTCGCTGTCGTGTTCCCGTCGATCCGCAAGATCGACACCTTCGAAGAACTCCGACCGCAATCCCCGACCCCCGCAGCGTGACCGACGCGGAGATCACCACCGCTGTCGAAACTGTTACTCCTGGTGTCTGACACCACGAGTAACGGTCCGGGTGTAGAGGAGGTCTGTGGGGGAGCGGCCGGCGTCGAGGCCGCGCTGTTCGAACCGGGTGAGCGGACGCCAGTCGGGGCGGGCGATCACGCCGCCGGTCAAGCGCGGTTCGGCGTTGCAGCATTCCTCGATGGCATCGGCGTAGTCCGCGATGTCGGTGGCCAGATGCAGTTGGCCGCCCACTCGGAGCCGGTCGGTGAGGGCGGTGATCACATCGGGTCCGACCATGCGCCGATGGAAGTTACGGCGCTTCGTCCAGGGGTCGGGGAAGTAGATGCGGATCACGGCCAGTGACTGAGGGGCGACTCGGTCGAGGAAGAGGAGCAGGTCGCCGTGCACGACACGGATCTGGTGGAGGTCGCGATGCTCGACCGCGTCGAGCACCGTGACCACGCCGGGTGTGTGGACCTCGACACCGATCACGTCGAGGTCCGGCTGTGCGGCGGCCATCTCGATGGTCGACTCGCCATGGCCGAATCCAACGTCGAGCACGACGTCGCCGTCACGACCGAACACGTTCGTCCAGTCGAGCACCGGACCATCGAGGTCGAGGCCCCAGCGGACGATCCATTCATCGAATTCGGCTTGTCGTTTCGGTGACAGCGAGCGACGCCGCACTTTGAACGAGGCCGCGGGCCGACGCACGGACCGAGCACCGTCACCACCCGTCACGACCACGTCGACGGACGCTACCGGCGCCAGACTGCCCCGGTGGACGACGTTGACGATGCGGTACGCCGCAGGGCGATCAATCGCCAGGCAGCATCGATCGTCGCTGCCGTCGCTCCCTTCGGCATCGTCTTCGGTGCCACTGCAGCAACAGCGGGACTTTCGCTGCTGCAGGCAATCGGCTTCTCTGCACTGGTGTTCGGTGGTAGCTCCCAGTTCGCTGCAGTGGAGATCCTCGGCGACGGCGGGTCGGTCGCGTCTGCCGCGATCGCCGGGCTGCTGCTGAACGTCCGCTCGCTTGCGTTCGGCGTGATCATGGCGCCGGCGTTGTTCGGCACGTGGTGGCAAAGGGCGGCGATGTCGCAGCTGATGATCGACGAATCGACGGCTGTCGGAGCGGCGCAGCAGGAGCGTCGGTGGCGCCGCTACGGGTACCTCGTTGCCGGTGTCGGGGTGTTCATCGTGTGGAATCTGACGACGATCGTCGGCCACGTGGCATTCGCCGGTGCTGGCGACTTGATCACCAACCTCGGGCTCGACGCCGCTGGACCTGCAGCATTCCTCGCACTGCTGTGGCCGCGCCTGTCGTCGGCACCGCAGCGTTGGACGGCAATCGCTGGCGCGCTCATCGCGCTGGTGCTGATCCCGTTCGCTCCACCTGGCGTGCCGATCCTGGCCGCGATGCTCGGAGTCGCCGCGTCGCGAATCGGTACATGGAAGCCCGACCGGATCGAGGGGCCGATGTCCGACGCGGAGACGGCGTCGTGAGCGATGCCACGGTCGTGCTCATCGTGATGACGGTCGGCACGTTCGCGCTCAAGTCGGCCGGACCGCTCGTGCTCGGCGATCGTTCGCTGCCGGTTCGCGTGCAGCAGGCGGTTGGATTGCTGCCCGCTGCGTTGCTCGCCGCGCTGACGATCGTGTCGACCGTGGGAGACGGTCGCGAGATCGTGGCCGACGCTCGGCTGGTCGGTGTGGTCGTTGCAGGTCTTGCACTCTGGCGACGTCTCCCGTTCGTCGTGGTGATCGTCCTGGCCTCGGCGGCGACCGCGTCCATTCGTTTGATCTCGTGATCCATTGCGGGCACTACTGTGACCGAATGTTTGGAGCCGAGATCGAATTGATGCCCGACGAGAAGATGATTCTCGCTTCCAACCCTCACTGGTTCTACTTTTGGAAGCAGGTGGCCGCGGCCATCGGACTCTTCGGTCTGTTGCTGCTGTTCTGGTGGCTCGACGACGGTTGGGCCAACACCGCCATTGGCTGGGTCGCTCTTGTGGCGTTCATCGTGCTGATCCTCGACGTGATCTTCGAGTTCATCCAATGGCAGACGACGCGGTTCGCCATCACCGACCAGCGCGTCGCCTACCAGAGCGGCATCATCCGTCGGCGTGGCGTGTCGATCCCGCTCAACCGGGTCAACAACGTCAACTTCAACCAGACGGTGATCGCCCGGATGCTCAACAATGGCGTCGTCATCATCGAGTCTGCTGGCCAGACGGGCGATTCGGTGTTCGAGAACATCCCGAATCCAGAGGGGGTGCGCACGATGATCTTCGCGCAGGTCGAAGCCGACGAGCAGCGCGACTCCGATCGTGACGCAGCTTCGCTCGCGAAGGCAATGCGCGACCACGTGGAACCAGTCGCGTCCGCGCCATCACCACCGTCAGCGCAGGAGCGTCTGGCATCGCTCGAGGACATGAAGGCACAGGGCCTGGTGAACGACGCCGAGTTCGCCGCCAAGCGTCAGCAGATCCTCGACGAACTCTGACGGCCTCTCGATCGGGTCACGACGAGCGTCGGGTCACGATGAGGGTCAGACCCCAGGCGTGATCGTTGCGGCCCACCGGTCGACGAATACGGTGAACGCGTCGACATCGTCATCGGTGATCTCGATCGACAGGGCGATGAATCCTCGGCGGGCGATGTAGAAGCCGGCGCCGAGCGCCTCGAAGAAGAGGAGTTCCTTCCACCGATCGTCGCTCGCTTCGAGATCGGCGACCGAGCCGACAGGTCCGGTCGTGCCGTGGACGTTCATCAACGAGCCCGATCCGGTGGCACTCATCGGCACACCGTGGCGGATGAACGCCACATTCACGGCGGTCCGCAGCCGTTCGCCACGAGCGTTCGTTGCTGCGAGCACTTCGGGCGAGAGGACATTGGTGAGCGTGGCCACGCCGGCAGCCATCGAGACGACGTTGTTGTTGAACGTGCCGGCATGGCCGAGCCGACCACCGGACGTGGCGTCGAATGCCGCCATCACGTCGCGCCGTCCGCCGAAGGCTCCGAACGTGAATCCGCCAGCGAGGTACTTCCCGAGTGTCGTGAGATCGGGCGTGATCCCGAGTGACTCCTGAGCGCCTCCGGGTGCGAGTCGTGACGTCATCACCTCGTCGAAGATCAGGAGCGCACCGGACTCGTCACAGTGTCGACGCAGGCCAGCAAGGAAGGTTGGATCGCCGGGAATACAGCCGGCCGATCCCTGGAGCGGCTCGACGAGCACTGCTGCGATCGAGTCACCGTGCTCGGCGAACACGGCATCGGCGGCCGTGACATCGTTGTAGACCGAGACGATCCAGTCGTGCGGGACGTTCACGTCCCGCACAGGGCCGAAGGTGATCACCCCGCCGTGGTAGCCGCCGTCGAACACGAGCACCTTGTTGCGGCCCGTGTGGTGGATTGCAAGGGCAAGGGCCATCAGGTTGGCCTCGGTGCCCGAGTTCGTGAACCGGACCTGCTCGATCGATGCGAAACGCCCGACGATCAACTCGGCGAGACGCACCTCGTTCGGGTGCACCGCACCGAGTGCCCAGCCACCGTCGATCGCCGCGTGCGCAGCAGCCCGCACCGGCTCAGGCGAATGACCGAGCAGTCCAGCGGTGTAGTTGCCGAGCAGATCGACGTAGCGATGACCGTCGACGTCGACGAGATGTTGCGCATGCGCGGACGCGACCCGGAACGGGAACGGGTCGAAGTGCAACACCGACCGGGTGTTGCCACCCGGCAGCACCTCGTTGGCGCGCCGCGCCCACGACGCACTCGTCGGGTTCGCGTCGACGTACCGCTGGCGGGCGCCGTCGAGCGCTGCGTCCAGCGATTCGGAAATGGAGACATCGAGCGTTGTCATCGCCGTCAGGCCTTACTGCGGCGGGTGCCCCAGTGACCCATTGCGCCGGCGCGCTGGAATCGCTCGGGGCGATCGTCGGGTCCGAGAATATCGGTGGCCAGCCACAGGCGCTTGAGCCAGCGCACGCGGCCGCTGTCTGCGTCGTCGACGTAGCGCCGTCGTCCGTGCAGCACGTGGTAGTTGTTGACGAACTGGATGTCACCCGGGCGTAGCGCCATCTCGACCTGGTTGTCGGGGTCATTGATCAGTGCGTCGTAGGCGTCCATGGCCTCGATCTGGATGTCGGTGAGCCGTGGCGCATCGGCGTGTCGTTGCGATGCCTGGATGAATGGCCGGATGTAACGCACGAACAGCCGGTCGCCGGTCGGGCCGGTGTGGCGGGTGAACGCCGGCACGGAGTAGTACGGCTTGCTGCTCGCCGCGGAAGTCGTACGGCAACGGCTCGTACAGGACCGCGGCGAGGTCGGGGCGCGTCTGCACGAGCGCGTTGTACGCGCCGACGGCATTGGCCACCAGGCTCTCGCCTCCGCTCACGCCGCTGTCGATGCACAACAGCCCGACCAGGTCGGAGCCGTCGCTGTGGAAACCGAGCGGGTGGCCACCGATCTCGTTGCCGCGCGCCGTGGGGTCGTCGGGCGCCTTGCCCTGATCCTTCACGTCACCGAGGAGATGACCCTTTGCATTCTGGGGCCAGGGCTCGCCGAGGTGCATCCCGATACCCCAGTAGATCCACGATGCGGCTTCGGCGCCGAGCCGCTCGACGTCGAGCGCAGCGATCCGGGCGAATCCTCGACCGTTGACCAATTCCTCGGCCATCTCCGCGAGGTGCGGCGCCAGCGTCGGAAGCGGAAAGTGGTCGGCAGTCACGTCGAGCACGTCATCGGCAACCGATCGGGCATGCTCCAGCGCTGCGTCGAGTTCGGCGTGGTGGGCGGCGGTGAGTCGCAGCGTCCAGTGGTCGGTGTCGCCGATGTCACTGGCTCGCCAGTTGGCGTGCGTCTCGTGTTCGACGGCATCCGAATGAAACTGAGGGGTCAGACCCTTCAGTTTCATTTCGGTCTCGGTGGTGGTCATCTCAGGCTCCGTTCGGGGTGGGTTGGGCGCCACGGATCAGGCGGCCCGGCAAGGCGTCGGTGGCGATGCCGTCGTGGTAGGTCTCGCGTCCCGCGACGATGGTGTGGCGCCAGCCGTCTGCCCGTTGGATGAACCGTCGGCCGTTTGCCGGGAGGTCGTGGACGATCTCGGGCTTGTGTAAACGCAGACGGTCGAAGTCGACCACGTTGAGATCGGCACGGTAGCCGGGGGCGATGACGCCACGGTCGAACAGTCCGACCGTGCGGGCGGTGTCACGACAATGGCGTTGCACGAGGAACGGCAGCGGGATCCGGTCGCGGTCGCGGTCACGGCCCCAGTAGGCGAGCAGGGTGGTCGGGAAGCTGCCATCGCAGATCGTGCCGACATGGGCGCCGCCGTCGGAGAGCCCGGGGACCGTGTGCGGGTGCACCAGCATTTCGTGGCAGCCGTCGAGGTTGCCGTCGACGTAGTTGAGGAACGGGAGGTACAGCAGGCCATGGCCGTCGCCGACCAGCATTGCGTCGAGCGCAACCTCCTCCGAGCTGCGCTCGGAGCGAGCAGCGACTGCCGCGATCGATGAATCGAGCGACGGTTCGTAGTCGGGTTCGTCGCCCATCTCGAAGAGCAGGTCGAACCGCCCGATCAGGTTGCCGCCGAGCTTGTCGCGTGACCGCTCGGCCGCCTCGCTGAGGAGGCGTTCGCGGAACGTCGTGTCGCGCAACGCAGCGACTCGCTCGGCGAGCGGACGGTCGGCGATCTCGCGGTAGACGGGATTGGTGAGGAACGGGTTGAGCGTGCACTCGAGTCCGAGGATCAACCCGACCGCGCGGGGAGCGACCTGTCCCGTCATCGCGAGTCCGTCGGCATTGGCTGCTGTGAGCCGGTCGAGCAGATCGCGGAACGCGTCGGGCACCATCGGGTTGCGGGCGATCGAGATCGACATCGGCCGGCCGGAGGTGGCCACCATCTCGCGCAGCATTGCGAACTCGCTGTCGGGATCGAGGAAGTCGGACACCACCTGGAGCACCCCGGTGCCCGTGGCCCCGACACCCTGGGCGATGCCGATCAGCTCGTCGGGCGCCGCCGTGAGCGTCGGGGTGTACGCGCCGGTCGATGTCTTGTGGTTGCGGGTGCGACTGGTGCTGAACCCGAGTGCTCCGGCCTCGATGGCCTGGCGGGCGAGCTCGGCCATCGCCGCGATGTCGTCGGGTGTGGCGTCTTCGTGATTGGCGCCGCGTGCGCCCATCACGTTCAGGCGCAGTGCGCCGTGCGGCACCTGCATGGCGACGTCGATGTCGTGGGAGATCGAATCGACGGCATCGAGGAACTCGCCGAACGAGTTCCAGTTCCACTTCAATCCTTCGTGCAGCGCTGCGCCAGGAATGTCTTCGACGCCCTCCATCAATTCGATGAGCTGGTCGTGGTCGGCGTCGTGTACCGGAGCGAACCCGACGCCGCAGTTGCCGGTCACGACGGTGGTCACGCCGTGCCATGACGATGGTTGCAGCCGCTCGTCCCACGTGGCCTGGCCGTCGTAGTGCGAGTGGATGTCGACGATGCCCGGGATGACGAGCGCTCCATCGGCATCGATCTCACGGGTTCCGCTCCCACCGATGGTCCCGACGTCGGCGATGACGCCGTCTCGAACGCCGACGTCGGCGGTGCGGGGCTCGATCCCGGTGCCGTCGATGACGGAGCCGCCACGGATGATCAGGTCGAAGTCAGCCATGCGCCCAGTCTCGCGCCCGTCGATGCCCGGTCGAGACCTGGAGCACGCTGCGACGTAGCGGCTCGGGTTCGGCCGGTCGGGCCGGCCGGAATACGATCCGTCACGTCGCAGCATCATGGGCTGCGGGACCAAGGGAGGCGACATGACCGCACAGCACGCAGAACGAGTGATGCCACCGGGGATCGGACTGCCAGCCGATGATGACATCTTCACCGACAACGTGCGCTTCGGCGACATCGATGCCTGGAACCGTGCGGCGGTACAGATCCACGAGGATCACGGTGGCTTCTACCGCATCGAGCGCGAGGGCTTCCCGTCGATCCTCGTCGTGCTCGACCACGCATCGGTGCTCGAGGTCGAGCGCCAGCCCGAGCTGTTCACCAACGGCCCGGCCCCAGTGCTCACCACGCAGGAAGCGCTCGACAACCCACCGCCGGTCGAGTTGAGGACGCTGATCCACATGGACGGCGACGAACACACCGCCTACCGCAAGCTCGGTCTGCCGCAGTTCAAGCCGGCGAGCCTCGACCGGCTGCAGGATCGGCTCGACGAATTGAGCGAGCGTGCCGTGGCCACCATGCGCGACGCCGGTGGAGAACTCGATTTCTCGACCGATGTTGCGCTGCCGTATCCGCTGCACGTCATCCTGAAAATTCTGGGTCTTCCCGAGGACGATTACCCACGCCTGTTGCAGCTCACCCAGCAGCTGTTCGGCGGCGAAGATCCCGACCTCCAACGTGAAGAGCTGAGCCCCGAAGCCATCGGAGCGATCCTGATGGACTTCATGACCTACTTCTCCGGGATCACCCTCGACCGGCGAACCAACCCCACCGATGACCTTGCGTCGCTGATCGCCAACGGCCGCCTCGGCGACGGTCCGGACGCCCCACCGCTCGGTGACCTGGAGACGATCGGCTACTACATCATCGTGGCCACCGCCGGCCACGACACCACGTCGAGTGCGATGGCCGGTGGGTTCGAAGCGTTGATCGAGCACCCCGACCAGCTCAGCGTGCTGCAGGAACGCCCCGAACTGATGAACAACGCCATCGAGGAGATGCTGCGCTGGACCGCACCGGTCCGGCATTTCATGCGCTGCGCGACCGCCGACACCGCACTCCACGGGCACCGGGTGGCGAAGGGCGAGTTCGTCTATCTGTCGTACAAAGGGGCGAACCTCGACCCGAAGGTGTTCATCGACCCGTTGCGATTCGACATCGAACGTCCGAACGCCGACCGGCAGGTCTCGTTCGGGTTCGGCAAGCACTTCTGCATGGGAGCGCAGTTGGCGCGCATGGAGCTGCGGTCACTGTTCAACCGGCTCGTCCCGCTGATCGAGTCGGTCGAGATCGTCGGCGACGTCCCCACGTCGCAGACCACGTTCGTCGGCGGCCCGAAGGCCCTCCCGATCCGCTACACGCTTCGCTGACGCCTGAACGTCGAGAGGCGAAGGGCGATGAGCGAACGGCCCTCATTCGGGCGGGTCGCTCATCGCTTCGGGGGTTTCGCAGCGAGCGATGAGCCACGGGCCGTCATTCGGGCAGTTCGCTCATCGCTCGCCGTCACGCCAGTTCGAGGCCAGCGAGCGAT
>ENA-OFCX01001336-OFCX01001336.1-metagenomes-genome-assembly--contig:-NODE-1336-length-10211-cov-2.733753_pt1 | contig 10211 bp, 7 predicted proteins | sample MGYA00153384_OFCX01 | MGnify analysis MGYA00153384
TACTCTAAATCTCAGGGATTCACTCGCCGAGTGAATCATACCTAAATTCAGTAACGCCGCCTGCATTCAGCAGTAAGGTGCGCTTCGGCGCACCCTACAAACTATCGCACTTTTACTCTTCTACCGCTTCTACCGCTTCTACCGATTCCTCAGATTCCGAAGATTCCAATTCTTCGATCGACTCTTCACCCGCAGCCGGCACCAAAGCCACAGCTACGATCGAATCATCCTCGTCCAACCGCTGCACCCGTACGCCAGTTGCAGTCCGGGATTGCGTGGAAATTGCACTCACAGCCTGACGGATAATAATACCTCGGTTGGTAATAATCATCAATTCGTCATCTTCGTTGACAATTCGCAGCGCAGCTACCTGATCCTTGCCCTTTTTCGACTTGAATTTAGTAGCCGTCAATCCCTTACCCGCCCGTCTTTGCAGGCGGAATTGAGAAACAGGAACCCGCTTACCATAACCGTTGGTGGTGATGACCAAAACGCTAGGAACTTCGCTGTTAGCTGCGGGGATTTCTTCGGCATCTTCGCCTTCAATTTCCTCAGCTTCCAGTTCTAATTCTTCGTCTTCCAATTCCACATCGTCAGTTGCCAATTCAGCAATTTCTGCTCCTTCAAATTCCGAGTCTTCGGTTTCTAATAGAGCAACTTCAGCACCCTCAAATTCCGAGTCGCCCGTTTCCAATTCAGCAATTTCTGCAACAATTGAACTCGGCAAAATATCCATGCTGATCAGTTCATCGCCCGATCGCAATTTCATTGATTTTACACCCCGCGTCGCGCGGCCAACAGGGCGCAACTGTTCGTGATTGGTGCGGAAATGAATTGCCATACCTTGGCGCGTACCGATAATGATGCTGTCACCAACTTTTGCTCTCCGCACCCAACGCAATTGATCGCCTTCTTCTAGGGAAATCGCGATTAATCCGTTAGTGCGGATGTTGCCAAAAGCTGAAAGCGCCGTTTTCTTAATGTAGCCGCCGCGAGTCAGCATCACCAAGTATTCTTCGCTGGTAAATTCTGTGACTGACACCATAGAAGTGATTTTTTCTTCTATAGGAATCGGTAGCAGTTGTACCACGGGAGTACCGCGAGCCGTCCGGGAACAGACGGGGATTTGATAAGCTTTGACAGAGTAAACTACGCCCCTGTCGCTGAAGAACAGAACGCTATCATGATCGCAACAAGAAAGGAAATGTTCTACTCCATCGTCTTCTTTCATTTTCGCGCCTGCTTTGCCGCGAGTAGCGCGACTTTGGGCCTCGAAAGTGCTGACCGGCATCCGCTTGATGTAGCCTTGCTCTGTGATCAGAATAATTGCTTGTTCGTTGGCAATTAAATCTCTTTCATCGATTTCTCCTTCGGCGTGTTCAATGACGCTGCGCCTAGGAGTAGCGATTTTGGTTTTGATTTCGACTGCTTCGACTTCGGCGATTTCTAAGATACGTTCCCGACGCGCTAAGATATCTTCCAAATCGGCAATTTTAGTCCGCAGTTCTTCGTGTTCTTGCTGAATTTTTTGCGCTTCTAATGCTGTCAAACGCCGCAGTTGCATTTGCAAAATTGCGTCAGATTGCTGTTCGGAAAGACCGTAATTATCGATCAATTCTTGTTTTGCTGCGGCGGAGTCGGCAGCGGCACGAATTAGGTGAATAATTGCATCTAAGTTGTCTAGGGCAATTAATAAGCCTTGCAGGAGATGGTCGCGTTCTTCTGCTTTGCGGAGTTCGTATTGAGTCCGGCGAGTAATTGTCTCAATGCGGAAGTCTAGGAAGACATTGAGAAATTGGGAGAGCGTAAGTAGTTGGGGTTCCCCGTTTACTAGCGCTAACATATTGGCTCCAAAGTTGGCTTGGAGGGGTGTTTGTTTGTAGAGATTATTGAGGACGACGCGGGGATAGGCGTCGCGCTTTAGTTCGATCACGATGCGCATTCCGTCTCTATCGCTTTCGTCGCGAATGTCGGAAATTCCATCTAATCTTTTGTCGTTTACCAGTTCGGCAATTTTCTCAATTAATGCTGCCTTGTTTGTTTGGTAAGGCAATTCGGTGATAATAATTGCTTCTTTGTCGGGACGACCGGGATGTTCGATGGTTTCGATGCCGGCGACTCCACGCATGGTAATCGAACCGCGACCGGTGGTGTAAGCATCGCGAATGCCGCCTCTGCCGAGAATTTGCCCACCTGTGGGAAAGTCTGGGCCGGGGATGTACTGCATCAATTCCAGGTCGGTAATTCCTGGATTGTGGATTAGGGCTAAGAAACCGTCGATTATTTCGCCCAAATTGTGGGGCGGAATGTTGGTGGCCATCCCCACGGCAATCCCGGAGGAACCGTTGAGCAAAATCTGGGGGATGCGGGCTGGGAGTACCAGGGGTTCTTGCTGGGAACCGTCGAAGTTGTCGCCGAAATCAACTGTTTCGGAGTCGATGTCGCGTAGCAGGGCGTCGTGAGTCAGCGAGGTGAGGCGACACTCGGTGTACCGCATGGCTGCGGCGGGGTCGTTGTCTACTGACCCGAAATTACCGTGACCGTTGATTAGGCGTTCCCGCATGGAGAAATCCTGAGCCATTCGCACCAGGGCGTCGTAAACCGCTGTATCTCCGTGCGGGTGATACTTACCCAGCACCTCCCCGACGACGCGGGCGCATTTGCGGAAAGGTCGATCGGGTGTCAAGCCCAATTCGTTCATGGCGTAGAGAATGCGTCGGTGAACGGGCTTGAGACCGTCCCTGGCATCTGGTAGCGCCCGACCGACAATTACGCTCATGGCGTATTCCAAGTACGATCGGGACATCTCATTACCCAGATCCGTCGGGATTATCCGCGACTCAGAGATACTCATAGGTTGAAAAACTCCGTTAAAACTTTAAATTTGACCAGTATAAATCCCAAAAATACGATAAAATCGATTTGGGTTCAGTAGACCTGCCAAATATTGCAAATTACTCCTAAAATTATATCACAATTTGTCTTTAAATTTATCGAAAAGTCGCCAGAAAAATTAATGCACAAAACAAGCATAATTGGTGATTTGGGAGTTGGTGATTTAGTCATCAATTGGGGAAACCTAGAAAGTTTGTTTTAGGCAGACAGCAGAAGGCATTGCTAAAGATTTTTGGCGGGCATACAAAAAAGAAAATGGGTGCTTGAATTCTCCAATTATTTAATCTAAAATCTAAAATCGATCGACCATCTAAAATCGAAAATATAAAATCTGCTGATGCTACCCGTCATCTACTCCGAAGATTTCTTGCTGCACAAAACTGGAATGCTTCACCCTGAGCGACCAGAACGTTTAACGGCGATCGCCAATGCTCTCTTAGCTGCTCCCTGGGCCGATCGAATTGAGTGGCTACTACCCACGCCAGTAGCGCAGCGCGAACCAGAACTGTTCTCGGCGATCAAAAAAGTTCACGCGCCAAGATACATCAAAGAAGTCGAACATTTGGCTCGTCGGGGAGGCGGCTACCTCGACGGTGACACGCCGATTTCTGCGGAAAGTTACGACGTAGCGCTACTGGCGGCGAGTGCTTGGCTCGATGGGGTCGATCGAGTGCTGGCAAGAAACGAACCGGCGTTTGTGCTGGCGAGGCCGCCGGGACACCATGCTGAGAGCGATCGGGCGATGGGTTTTTGCTTGTTTTCCAACGCTGCGATCGCCGCTCACTACGCCCTGGAACAGCCGGGAATCAACCGTGTCGCCGTCCTCGACTGGGACGTACACCACGGCAACGGCACTCAAGCTTTGGTGGAAAACTGCCGACAAATTGCCTACTGTTCCCTGCACCAATCTCCGTGCTATCCGGGAACCGGAGATGCCGACGAACGCGGCAGCTACGACAACGTGCTGAACATTCCCCTGTATCCGGGCGGCGGCATAGCTGAATACCTGAGCGCTTTTGAATCTCAAGTTGTACCGTTTTTGTCAAATTTTCAACCGGATTTGTTGATTGTCAGCGCCGGTTACGACGCTACTGCGTCCGATCCGCTGGCCAGTATGACTCTAGCGCCGTCAGATTTCGGTACTTTCACCGGATACTGTCTGCAAATCACCCGCCGCATCGCCTTTGGTTTGGAGGGCGGTTACGCGCTGAAAGAGTTGGCCGAGTCGGTTGTGGCGACGATCGATCGATGCCTCAATTAGTTAAAAAAAGACCTTGGGAAGCGGTTAGGAAGGAATGGCGGGCGATCGGCGAAGCTTAGATGTGCCGATCGCCCTCGATCGCCTTTCTCCCTCTTCTTCCTTCAACCAAGTGACAACCATCACAAATTTCAAAGATCCAAGTCACTTGGCGTCACAGTCTCCGTCACAGATTTCTAGCGCAAAAATCACACCATGTCAATGTTTTCGATCGCCTTTGGAGTCGATCGCACAGAAGATAATAGAATTATCATCAGCCTGTGGAAATTTTATCTGTCTCAATCAACTAGGAGGTTTATCATGTCAGTCTCCCAAATGACACTCGAAGAGTTATTTGGTCAAGTCATGTTCTCCAGCGTCGTAACTCGCCACGACCGGAGACAACTCAGATCCGCACTCTTAGAAAGAACGCTGAATGACGATGAGTATGCAATCATCAATCGACTGCTGTACAACGTGCGTCGCGGTTGGGTGAAAATTATCGATTAAAAACGCGGCAGCCAACTCTGTTTACAAGAGTTAAAAGTAGAAATTGCCCGTTAAAAATTTTGAGATGTGGCATTTCTGTGGGTGAAATTATGCGTTAGATAGCTTGATGTGTTTTGAAACGATGGCTGATTATTAAAATCGCGATCGACATCAGCCTAGAGGTAGAGATAATTATAAAATAACAGGTTTCGGGTGCATCTCTACTTGTTTAAAAAAAGATGAGTTTTGAGTTGCTAACCCAAAAGTTAGAGTTAACTCAAGACTCATCTTTTTTGCTAAGAAATTCGATCGTAGAGAAATAAAAAAACGTGGTATCCGATAAACAGACCCCTGGATTTAGCGTTGGGTGAGGGCGGGTTTACGAGATTATTGGTTTTAGGCGCAGATGGTTGGTAAAACCCGCACCTACAAGCCATTCGCATTCCCCAACCAAACATTCGGGCAATTTGAGCCAGGAAGTGTCAAAATATTAACAACCAGTTCATCCCTAAAATAATATGGCTCCCGCCGTTTTAATTGAAAATCTTCAGAAACGCTACGGCAATGTAGAAGCCGTTAAAGATGTTTCCTTCAAGGTAGAACCGGGGGAAATATTTGGTTTGCTAGGCCCCAACGGTGCTGGCAAAACCACCACCCTGCGGGTACTTTGCACTTTGAGCGCACCAGACAGCGGACGGATTGAAGTGTCGGGCATTTCTGCTGTCAGCCAGCCGAGAATTGCCAGACAAAGACTGGGCTACGTCGCCCAAGAAGTTGCTCTCGATAAGGTGCTCACGGGGCGCGAACTTTTGCAACTGCAAGCGGCGCTTTACCATTTACCCCGCAAGACGATTAAAGGGCGGATTGACGAAATGGTGAAACTCCTGGGTTTGGAGGAGTGGGAAAATAAAAAGACGGGCACGTATTCTGGCGGGATTCGCAAGCGCCTCGATTTGGCGGCTGGATTGCTTCACCAGCCGGATGTTTTGGTTTTGGACGAACCGACTGTCGGGCTCGACATTGAAAGCCGGGTGGTAGTGTGGGATTTCCTGCGCCGCTTGCGGGATGAGGGTACGACGGTTTTGATTACGAGTCACTATCTCGAAGAAGTTGATGCTTTGGCCGATCGCGTGGCGATTATTGACAAGGGTACGGTGATTGCTGAGGGGACGCCGGAGGAGTTGAAAAATCGGGTTGGGGGCGATCGGGTGACTTTGCGGATTCGGGAGTTTTCGCCGATCGCAGAAGCCGAAACAGCAAAAGCTCTGATGGAATCGCTCTCTTTTGTGCAGGAAGTGATTGTCAATACCGCCCAAGGAAATTCTCTGAATTTAGTAGTAACGCCGCACAGCGACGCGCTGGTGACAATTCAGCAAGCTTTAAAAGATGCGGGATTGCCTACTTTTGGGATTGCTCAATCTCGGCCGAGTTTGGATGATGTTTATTTGGCGGCGACTGGTAAGACGCTGTTGGATGCGGAGTTGGCTGCTGCTAGCAACCGCGATTTGAAGGCTGAACAAAAGGCCGCGATGCGATCGTAGTTTGTTCGCCAGAAACAGGCAAGATGCCTGTTCCACAAAGAGTGATTTTTCTTGTGGAACAGGCATCTTGCCTGTTCATAAACAAGTATTCCGGCGGTTTCAATCGCGTCTGCACAAACGAAGCCTGCCTTCGCAGACAAGCGAGATAAACGGAGATATTTAAGAAATTAGGAGACGGCAGTGCCGTGTCCCTACAATATTATTTTGGGGTAGGGACACGGCATTGCCGTCTCCTCTATCATAAGGAGTGCAACCGGATTTGATATCATACATCAAACACTTGCTCTGCTGTCAGCGCTAATTCTGGGAAAGTTCGGGATATAATTCGCTCAGTTCCTCGGTAAGCAGTCATTTGATAAACCGCATTTTCATCAAGCAGATAAACAAAAACAGTCGGTTCTTTCGGGTTTCCCAAATAGTTTCTGCTACCCAAAGCTAAATAATCGACAATCCAATATTCAGAAATTCCCAGCCGCTGATATTCATCCAGCTTGTCGATATAATCATCTTCCCAATTTGTTGAGACAACTTCCACAACTAATTGCAGCGGTTCAGTTAGTGCTGAGGGGGCGAAAGGCTGCGATTCCCAGAGGGTTTTGTCTACTACACTAACGTCAGGATGGCGGCCTTGTTCTTTACCATTTGAGGTTAAAGTCCTGACTACAATTCTACCAGATATTCTGTAATTAAGGTTGAGGCGTTTTACTTCGTCGTAGAACGTATTTTCAATAAAATCAGCTACATTTTCGTGGAGTCTGATTGTTGGTAAGATTTTGACAATTTCTCCATTAACCAGTTCATAGCGTCCGTCTTCATCGGGAAGTTGCTTGATGAATCGATCGAAGGTGAGCATTTGTTTAAGTTGGGTTTGAGTTGCGATCGTGGTTTTCTCTCATTTAGCTCGATATTTAATATCCAGTTATGGTGAAATATCCCTCTTATTTCTTAGTCCGCGAAGGCGGACTTTGTTTGTGTAGTAGCGGTTTCAACCGCCGATTAATGAAGGAGGTAGTTATTCTGCCATCATTTTAACATACTGTTTTAACACAGGTGGAATCGTGAAAACGGTTTCAGTTTCACAGCTCAATTTTTCGATCATTCCCCGTCTTGCTAAAGATTGAATTGCTTTGAATAATTCGCCCTGCGAACCTTGACATTTTGCCAGGAATTGGGTAAACGAAACAGGTTCGATTTCATTACTAAGTTGCGCGATCGCCTGTTTTTCTATTTCCGACAAGCGCTGATAGTGCTGCAATATCGGCGTCAATTCATCGCTTAAAAATACTGATTGATAACTTAAATATTGAGATACTCTACCGCTAAATAAGTTGTTAATAGTTTGAGCCACTAATTTTAACCAGAGGGGATTGCCTTGATAAAGCTCAATCAATTCTGGCCAGTATTCTTCATCCAATAAACCTTTTTCTCTAAGAATTTCTGTTGCGACTTCACCTAAACCGGTTAACTGCAATAAACAGACTGCTGAATTATCGTCGGTGAATGTGAGGATGTCTGAGGGTGGTTCCCAACTATTGAGGATTAAGCAACTGTTGTGGGGAATTTCGCCGATGAGTTTAAATAGGGTTCCGTAATTTTCATATCCGGGTTTATAATGTCCTGCAAGTTGCCCGCTGCTGAGAATTTGCTGCACGTCATCGAGGATGATGAGACAGCGATTTTCGCGCAATGTTTCTATTAGGATTGATAATTGAGCATCGGTGTTGGCGGGGAGGTTGATTTCTGGTTGATTTGAGAGAAATTGAATGAGGGTTTTGAGGGTTGTTTCGAGGGGTGGGGAGGTGCGGAGACTGCGCCAGATGATGCGATCGAATTGAGTTTGAATTTGGGGGATGAGGTTACGGGCGATCGCACTTTTGCCGGTGCCTGTCATGCCTGTGATGGTGAGGAGGCGGCAGTTTTGGTGTGCGATCGCATTTTCGAGGGTGGTGAGGGGTGAGTTGGGGTAGTTGTAGAAGGTTTTGAGCTCCGGTGCATCTCTTAAATCGAGTCGCGGTTTCTGTTGGGTATTGTCTTCAGTTGAGGTTTGTGCAGGCGGTGAGTTTTGGGGAGTTTTTGGAGGATGTGAGGTTTCTGTGCAAACGTTGATGTTACCTTTGTTTTGTATAAAATTAAAATCACCAAAATTTGAAACTTTAGAAAATTCATACCTCTCCATTGTGGAGCGCAAATTTGATTTCATTACATCTTCATCTAATATTTCTGAAAGAGTTTGCCATAACTTTGAGGCAATATTTCTGACATGGCGTTCAGTACAATGAACCTCTTTGGAAATTTCGGAGTATCTTTTACCTTGCCAAGTTCCCCGTACTACTGCCTGTTGCAGATCGTCTAGGTGTTTGCCGGTCTTAGTGAACACCAAGCCATCCGCAAACCTTAAGAGTTCTTGAACATCCATTTATTGGGTAATGTAGGAGGTTTTATCTATTGTATCAGACTTTTTCTGACTTTTTATGACGAAGGAGTGCAAAATGTGACTTTTAACGGCTAGCTAATTTTATTAACTACTGACAAAATGTGACATCCTCCTACTTGACACGACATAAAAATTAAAGTAAAACTCTTTAAGAAGGGGCATTAAAGCAATAAGTAAAAGCAAAAAATTAATATCTACTGAGTAATTGTTATATGAACGAGCAAAATGACAAGAACTCGGGAAAGCGTACTTTTCCATTAGCGATAGTATTGGGGTCGGGGATTATTTTTGTAGGAATTCTAGTGATTGCAGCTTTAGTAGTGACCAGGAAGTCAGAAGTTACGACTTCATCGTCTCCAACTCCTTCAGTTGCACTATCAGAAACTCCCTCTCCAACACCTTTGGTTGCGGAAACACCAACGCCATTGCCAACGGCTTCGGTTTTAGTACCAGAAACTCCATCTCCGAATCCGACGGCATCTCCATCTCCAGAAACTCCATCTCCGAATGCCACTGTATCTCCATCTTCAACAGCTACGCCATCTTCTTTATCTGTAAGTCAATCTGTTGAGCGTTTAAAGCAAACAGGTGTATGTCCAGCTTGCGACCTTCAAGGTGCCGATCTTAAAGGAGTTTCCCTTTACGGTGCCGATCTGAAAAATGCTAACCTGGCGGGTGCTAATTTGGCTGGTGCCACGTTCGATCGAAATACAATTTTAACAGGAGCTAACCTCAGCGGTGCTAACCTAAGTGCGGCTCAAATAGGCGGTGCTAATTTTGATGGCGTTAATTTGAGCAAAGCTAACTTAAGCAAAGCTAAATTTTCTCAGGCACCTAGCCTAATCCGCGCTAATTTAAAAGGTGCAGATTTAAGTGGTTCAAATATTGAGAGCTCCGATTTTTCGGAAGCTGATTTAAGTGGTGTTAACTTGAAGGATGCTCGGCTAGGAAGTGAACTCAAGTTGACAAAAGCAATTTTAGATGATGCTGACTTATCACTGGTTATCTGGCAAAGTTTGACAAATGAAATGGTTGATGGTGCTAGTTTTAAGAAGGCGAATCTCACAAGCTCTAACTTAGGCAACATGAAGGATTTTAAAAATGTAAATCTGACGGGCGCAATTATGCCAGATGGCACTGTGCATCCCTAACGGTTGAAAAAGTTGCTCAAAATGTGGCTAAATCCGTTACTCCAGCGGTAAAAGAAGTTGCTCACAATGTTGCTGCATCTGCGAGCAATGTTTAGGGGCTTTTCGCCTCGTCAAATGTTCGGAAAAATTTTGTAATTTACAACAGGAAAAAAACTATGTCTAGTGCATTATCGCTACCTCAAGCTAATTTAAAAATGGCTCTCTGGCAAGTCAATGCTGATTCAATGAGTAGCAGCGATTTGTATGTGTGGTTAAATGATACCGACTTGCCGCATGAAGTCACGATCCGGCTGCATGAGTTGGCTACCTACACGACAAAAGCCGGTAACAAAGTTTTAGCAGTAGGCAAAATTATTCTGATTCAAATCATAGAATTTGTCAAAGCACATCCTAATTTAGTCGTCGGTGCTGGTATCGGTGCTGCTATAGGTGCTGCTGTGGCAATGTTAATAAATTCAATACCA
>ENA-OFCX01001341-OFCX01001341.1-metagenomes-genome-assembly--contig:-NODE-1341-length-10174-cov-3.234707_pt1 | contig 10174 bp, 9 predicted proteins | sample MGYA00153384_OFCX01 | MGnify analysis MGYA00153384
GGCGACGCCATCAAAAAGCAGGCCGCCAAGCTGGACAGCGAACTCAAGCTGATCCTGAAGGTCAGCCCCAACTTTATTGGCGTCGCCAAGGGCGAAGCTGCCTTGCTGGAGCGCATCAACGCCATCGTGCTGGAGGCCAAGCAAAACGGTGAACTGGATCGCCTGTCCAAAAAATGGCTGGGCCAGCCTGCGGGTGACTTGCCTCTGTAAAGCTTGTACAGGCTGCGCAAAAGACACAGCGGCTCCACGCATCTCAACCCAATTGGCTGTCAGCGCTTATGCAACAAGCGCTGACAGCTATTTTTTTATACTTTTTTGACTCACCACTCACCACTTACCACTCACCACTCACCAAAAACCGCACCACCTTGATTGGTGGGTTGCACCATTTGGGCAGGCTACTGCGGCGGCATGGGCTGCCCACACTGGCCGCAAAAGTTGTCGCCCCGCCTGACAGCATGGCCTGCACTGCAACTGCGCTGGCCTATCAAGCTGGGTGTGCGAAGCGTGGAATACATCATGGCAAAGGCCAGACCATAAAACAGCAGCCACAGCCCCGAAAACATGCGCATACGGCCCAGTGCGTCTCCCGTACCAGCCCCCGTCAGACCCATGCCAAAGCTCACAAAGAAATTGATGAACGTGTAGATGAACAGGCCGTAAGCCGTATTGCGCATCCATGGCGGGCACCCCTGCAGCGCCTCCGACCACGAAAACTGAACAACACCCTGACCACCTCTGCCGCCATGGCGCTCTGTCATGCGTTGCGCCACCCAGGCCGTGGGCCACCACACCACAAAGATGCCTGCGGTCATGCCCACTTGCACCCTGTGCAGGTGCTGCACCACGGCAGAAGGCACAGGCCAGTGCAGCAGTACCCAGACATGCGCCACTAAGGCAACGCACCACGCCGCCAAAGACAGCCACTTGACCGACACCAGCAAACGGTTCATGCAAACGCCTCCGCCAGCACAGCCTTCAGGGGGCGTCTCAAAACATCCAGTTCAGTATTCATCTGCACGAAAGCCTCTGTACATATTCAAAGCGCAATGGCACCTGCGCTCTGGGGATGGGCAGCCGCTGATTGCAACAACGGCGGTGAATGTGCTGCAGGGGGTTTGGTGCGCACGCAAACGCATCAATCACCCGCCAGCAGCATCTTTGAGCGGGGAAGTGCTCCTGGACACCACCCCCAGTTTCAGCCCCAGCACGCCCAGCACCTTGTTGAGCGTCTGCACCGTGCCCAGACTGCGGCCCTGTTCAATGTCCAGCAGGGTTTTGGCATTGATGCCCGCCATCTTGGCCAGCTCTGCACTGGTCAGGCGCATGGTGCGCTTGAGGTGGCGCACGGACTGCTGCAGCGTCCATTCCGGGTGGGCCAGCACATCGTCAATGGCCTGTTTGCGCAGCATGAGCTGCTCGGGCAGGCTGAGGGTGTTGTAGCGCTTGTCCATCATTCATCTCCTTGCACCGCTGCAAGCGCGTGCATGCGCTCGGCCATTGCACCCAATCCGCGCTGCAGATGGGCGTGAACATCGGCTTGTAGCCCCAGCGCCACGCCCTGCTCGGCCAGCTGCGCCAGCGGGGCAGCCATGGCGGCCAGGCCCTGCGCCAGCGCCGTGCGGTTGAGTTTGCCTTGCGGGTCGTTGTCTGGACTGCACACGGCATCCAGTACCAGCGGCCAGTCTGGCTGGCCGTTGTCGTTGCCCTCCCAGCGAATGCGTCGGGCAATACCGTCGGGGTGCAGGTACATGGGGGCAAAGTCAAACAGCGGTGTCAGCGCCACATGGCCCTCAAAATCGCGCTGAATGGCGGTGTTGCGCGCGTGGTTGTCCTTGTTACCCAGTGCCAGGTTGGCCACATCGCGGCGCAGGTACTCCAGCACCTCGGCCTGTGGGTCTGTACAGTGCGCCACCAGTGCGCGGCACACCGCATCATGGCTGGGCACGCTGTCAAAACCGTTGTGCCCTGTCAGCGAGGCAATGCTCTCTTGCGCCAGGCGCTTGACGCGGCGGCCTTGTGCCGTCAGTTGCACGCGGCGGTCAAAGCGCGGAATGAACAGCACACGCCCGCCCTCCAGCCGCAGCGGTCCGTGCACACGCAGGCCCAGCAGGCGCGCCAGCTCCATGTACACCGGCTCGTGCCGCAAAATTTGCGCCAGTGCCGCATCACTGCCCCGGCTGAACTTGACGACGTAGTGTCTGGCCGCCTGCGCATCGGGCAAGGTGTGGTCCAGATGCAGCAAGCCTGCGTCGTCCAGCGTCAGCAGCAGCTTGGGCCACTCGCCCTGCACCCCCGAAGAGCCCGCCACAAACAGCCCGTGCTGCGCCAGATGCTCGCTGAACTCTTCCACGCGGGCAGACACCTCATCCACCGCAAAGCCCCGCACCATGGCTCCGGGCTGCGTCGCCCACTGCGCAGACTGTGCATGCAGCCACTGGGCAGCCTCTTTCACCCGCATATGGCCAATCGGGTTGCCAGCGCCAGCCAATAGCAAGGGCCAGTCGCCCGCCTGCTCCAGCGTAGTGGGCAGGCCCAGGCGGCGCAGCAGCTCGGCCCGGCCAAAGCCCTGTGGCAGCATGTCCATCAGCCACACCGGCCAGTGCGCGCACTCCAGCGGCTCCAACCCCACGGGGTAGTTCACGCTCAGCGCATGCGCATCACGTTGACCAAACTGATCGACCGACCAATCCACCGCATAGCCCGCATAGGTCTTGGCACGCCAGCCCTGCGCGGCATCACCCCACAGCGACACCGACGCCACATCGTGCCACTGGCCTTGCGCATGAATTTGCAATGTACAAGTATTCATTGGAGGTTTTCTATACAAGTTAGATGCATCAACGTGCACAGTATGTATAGAAAAATACTGAAATGCCTGTTTGTGGTTAATTACCATCAGTGCCTTGCAGCACCTTAATCGTCATCTATTTAAGTATTTTTCTATACAAATTGCCTTCACAAACAGAATTTGTTTATATATAAAAACTCTCAAATACAAAACACGTTGATGTTCTAAAACTCAAACGAACATGCTTGAACGAGCGCTAACCCGGCAACCGCAGCGCGCATGACCACCATCATTTCGGCAGGCTGTGCACGGTGCTCGCATGCACAGGCTGCTACCCAAATCATCACAGCAACAAAAAAGGCCAGCGAACACGCTGGCCTTAATGTCTGAACCTTCTGCACTTCACAACCGCGCAGAGGGTTAGCGCCTTGGGTTTACGCCGCGCTGCTTTCCAGTACGGGGTAGTCGGTGTAGCCCGTGGCATCAGCGCTGTAGATCGTGCTGGGGTTCAGTGCATTGAGCTCCGCCCCACGCGCAAAGCGCTCGGGCAGATCGGGGTTGGCAATAAAGACGCGGCCAAAGGCCACGGCATCGGCAGCGCCGTTGGCAATCACGGCTTCGGCCTGCTCGGCGGTAAAACCGTCATTGGCAATGAACGTGCCCTGGTACACCTTGCGCATGTGCTGGCCAATAGGCAGCACGCCGTCTTTGAGCTCTTCACGCGAGAAGATAAAGCCCAGCTTGCGCGCCGCAATCTGCTCTGCCACGTAGGTGAACAAGGCCACAGGGTTGCTGTCGCTCATGCTGTGCGTGTTGCTCATGGGGTTCAGGTGCACGCCAATGCGCTCGGCGGGCCACACTTGCAGCAGACCATCCAGCGTTTCCATCAAGAAGCGGGCACGGTTTTCAATGCTGCCGCCGTACTGGTCGGTGCGCTGGTTGCTGCCGTCGTGCAAGAACTGGTCAAACAGATAGCCGTTGGCGGCATGCACTTCAATAAAGTCAAAGCCCGCTTCTTTGGCGTTGCGTGCGGCCTGCACAAAGTCCTGCACCACCGCTGCCACCTCTTCGGTCTCCAGCGCGCGCGGCACGGCGTAGGGGCGCTTGGGGCGCAGCACATTCACATCACCCTCGGCAGCAATCGCACTGGGGGCTACGGGCAGCTGGCCATCGAGCAGCTCGGGGTCAGAAATACGGCCTACGTGCCACAGTTGCAGGGCAATATGGCCGCCTTCAGCGTGCACTGCGTCGTTCACGCGCTTCCAGCCTGCTACTTGCTCAGCCGACCAGATACCGGGCGTGTTGGGGTAGCCAACACCCATGGGTGATACGGAAGTGGCCTCGGTCAAGATCAGCCCGGCACCCGCACGCTGACGGTAATACGTCACCTGCAAATCCCCCGGCGCACGGCCTTCAAAGGCGCGCATACGCGTCAGCGGAGCCAGAACCACGCGGTTAGGCAAAGTGACAGAACCAATCTGGAAAGGCGTTTGGAGTTGGGACATGGGAGCAATCAGACAGTGAAAAATCCAGCGCCGCCAAGCGCCAGAAAAAATTGAGAACGCGGCACCCGCCGCGCTGTCAGTCACAAATGGTGCTGGAGCCAAAGAGTTCAAGAGCGCCGTTCACGCAATCGCTGCAGCTTGCACAGCACCCTTCATTGGTCGCTGCGGAATTGAAGCCAAATCAACCCTTAACCCTTACACAATAAGCGCAAGCAGCTATGAAAACTATTAAAACAAAAAGCAGCCAACGGCTGCCTTGTTTGCGAATGCGCGCCTAAAGAGTCGCGAACTTTACAGCTTCCACCACCCCACCATGCCCAGCGCCGACAAGGCCCACATCGCCATCAGCACATGCCGCTGCCAGCCCACGCGCTGGCGCAAGGTGGTGAAAAAGAACACCGCGCAAGCAATAGCCACCAGAGCCGCCATGATGGGCAACCACGCCATCAAGGCATTGGCCCGCTCTGCCCCCGTGCCACCGCCCGCCATGGTGGCCAGCAAGGCCAGCGGCAGGCAACTGGTAATGGTCAAGGTAAACGCCGCCAATGCATACGCCCAGCCAAAGCTCAGACCAAAAAGAGAGGGGGACGACGATGGCTGGTTCATGGGAGGTAGATATTTGCTTTAAAGCGGGTCTTGGAGCCGCACATACGGCTGCGGTAATTGAAATTAGCACTCTAGACAGGCATGAAGCCGCAGACTGTATGCGGTCATATGCCTCGCCTCAGTAAGGCAGAGCACCAACACATCGAGTGTAATTGTTAGTGGCGCTTACTCAGACGCTCTGGCTTGCGCACTTTTCGTTTCACCACCACTGCGCTAGGCTTCGCCATCACACCTCACCCTGCTCTGTACCATGCCCGACTTGCAGCACCTGCACCACCACTGGCTCCGCGCTTGGAATGAGCTGCAACACACCCCGCCGCTGGGCCTGTACGAGCAGTTATTGCAGGCTTACAGCGAGCCACAACGCCACTACCACACGCTGCAGCATCTGGCTGAATGCCTGCAACTGCAAAGCGACAGTGCCCATCTGGCGCAGCACCCTGCGGAAATTGCCATTGCCCTGTGGTTCCACGATGCGGTGTATGACGTCAAAGCACATGACAACGAAGCGCGCAGCGCTGACTGGGCGGTTGCCACCTTGCAAGCCGCAGGCGTGAGCGTCGAAGTGCAAACCCGTGTGCATGCGCTGATCATGGCCACCGAACACACTGCCGTGCCCTTGGCGGGCGATGCAGCTTTGCTGGTCGATATTGACCTGGCCATTCTGGGAGCTGCCGTCGCACGCTTTGCCGAGTATGAGCGGCAGATTCGGCAGGAATATGCGTGGGTGCCGGAGGAAGTTTTTGTGGAAAAGCGGCGTGCTGTGCTGCAGGGCTTTTTAGATCGTGCGCGCATCTACAGCACCGCCCACTTCCGCGAAATACTGGAAGCAGCTGCCCGTAACAACTTACGCTGCGTACCGCAAACAAGCTATAGGGGTTCATAGCTAAATATCCGATATCTCTTATGCAGCCTGCGCTAGCAGCTATCAAATTTTAAAGATTAACCCTTTTGTACGCGATAATAATGAGCACCGGGCATATCAGCTTGTCTCAACCGCATTCATAAAAAACTCTCGTGCTTGTAAGCTTGTGATAGATTTCACTTCTACTCAGTTAAAAATCGATTTTCACTTCATTTACCAATTAGCGATATAAAAATTATAAAATACTGAATTTTTTGAAAAAGTAAAATTTCATACCTACATTCATCAGCAAATTAAATAACACCATCTATCTTTAATTAAAAACAAATAACATGAACTCGGAATCATTTAAAGAATACAATGCTTGGCCCGTTGAATTTCAAAATTTAAAAAAAATTACCAAAAAAGAGATAGAAGAAAAAATAAAATCACATACATTTATTTTTAAAAATTTTTTTATAGATGAACTCATAAGTATAGAATCTCAAGAAATTAATAGTCACCTTATTTTTGAAAATTGCTTCTTCCCCAAAAGGTTTGAAATTAATCAATCATCCTTTAAAAACTCACTGCAATTTAAATCTTGCAGAATACTAGATTTAGTAATTAGAAATTCAAAATTTCATGGTGCGATTTTCTTAAAAAACAATCTAATAGGTAACTTCGAATTAAAAAGAATAGAAACAAAAAATCAAATAAACATAATTGACAATACATTCACAAAGAAAAACAAAATTTTATATTTCACAGATATTAAAAGCAATGATACGATAAACATTAAAGACAGTAGCTTTCAAAGTGGAATAAGTTTCCAGCACTCTAGCTTCAAAGCATTAGTTTTTGAATCCGTTACAATTAATTCAGAGGATAAGTTTTCAATAAACTTAAATGGAACACAGTGTAAATCATTTATAAACGTAAAAAAATCCACAATATCAAGTCAAATACAACTTATTAACTCAAATATTGAGGATAGCTTTTTTATTGAAAAATGTAAAATTCACTCATTACGAAAGAGCGAATCAGCTTTAACGATACAAAGGTCTAAAATATGCAATTTTATATTTCACAAAAACAACATTTATGGATCTATAAATTTAAGTTCGAACAGCTTCTCCAGAATACTAGATCTACAAAATTCTTACATATTAAACGACGGAAGACTTGAAATATTTGACTGTCAAGTAAACTCACCATCCGTATTAAACTCACTGCATTTAACTGGCGGATTGCTAATTGCATCGAGTAAATTTCAAGACATTTTAAAAATAAAGGATATTTCACACTCATCTGCCCTTAACAAAAAAAATGAAGAATACTTAATAGAAATATCGCACAGTGAATTTCAAAAAAACTTAACCATCGAATTAATTTCATCTAAAAATCCATCAATATCTTTTACAAACTCTAATTTTCATAAAGATCTTATCTTAGAGAAAATAAATTATTTTTCATCGAAAAAATCTATTGCCATTATAGATTGCGATATTAGCAATAGATTAATCTTGAGTACAGTAAATGAAATTAGTAATTGCATTTTTAAAAATTCATATTGCAAAATACTTGAAGATGAAATAACGAGCTGGAAATGCAATAATATTTTTATAAATTTTAATTACTGCTTAATTTCTGAAAACTCAATCATTGATTTAAAAGAAAGAGTAAAGTGGATCAAAAATATAAGTCATACTAGAAAAAACCACGACGACTGCTATGCAATACTTTTAAAGTCATATAAAGAAATGAATTTGCAGCATCAATTCAAAGAATTATCTTTTAATATAAGCGATCATAAGAGGGAAATTTCAACAGGATATAACAGATTAATTCTTAGTGCATACAAAAATCTTATTGGGTATGGATACAAACCCAATCTTCTAATTAACTACATTTTATTCTTTATATTTTTCGGATCTTTAATCTATTATTTTGCCGCTGAGAGATCAATAATTACACCAAATCAAGCAATAGTATACACAGATAATGATATAAAGATTTGCTCAAAGGAAAATTGGATTTATTGCAAAGAATTACCAAATGAATATCCAAGCTTCAACCCTTTAATTTACTCGATTGATACAATGCTACCATTCGTTGATTTGGGCCAAGAAAAAAGTTGGAGTATTAAAACAAATTCGAATAAGAAAGATTTTTATGAATCAATTTCCACAATGGAAATTGGAAACATAATTAGATGGTTTCAATGGATACAAATCCTATTTGGATGGCTTTCTAGTTTGATAATTATTGCTTGGTTCTCTGGATTTATTAAAATTGATAAAAACAATTAAAAGTAATCAGCCTAAATATTGTTTAATTTTAAAACACTTAAAACCAAGTATTAATTCACTCACCTAAAAGGCACACCGGGACAAGAACAATGCGCGCGCAAGCGACGCGGATTGTTTTAGGAAGTCCATCATATTTTCGGTGGCTGTTTGAGCAGAGTGACGAAGGAACGCCGCGAGTTCCGCCGGAAAGCCGTCGCCAGAGTTATATCTTTGGTTACTTTCTTGACGCAACCAGAAAATAATTCACCTGCGGTGAGCGAAATCATCTCCTTCACCCTGTAGCCAATCACAAAAATAATTAAGAGCCGAATCACTCTTTAGACCTAAACCGAGCAGCGCACTCAGCTATCAAAAACGCAATGAAAAAGTCAGCCCCCAGGCCCGAGGCGGCCCCCCCCCCTTCTTGACCTTGATACCTTGCACCTTGGCCTGGTCATCGGCCAGGCTCACCCATGCCACTTCGGGGTCGGTTGCGCCTGCAATGTGCGTGCGTAGGATGTGCTGATCGATTGACTGCAAATAGCCAGCCTACGGCTACACCGTTTTCCCACAAGCATCCAAGCTGCCAAACATCAAAAAATGTATTTTTGAATAATCAATATTATCCAGAAGAATAATTAACAATAGATTCAAACCATTGAGGTCAAATAAATCACCACTGCATTTTTATATCAAAAAGATTTAGATATCATTTCAATAATATTGCTATGAAGTTGCAATGGTACTTAACAAGCCTTAATTATTTAATAACTTGGCTCAAGAAAATAGTCTTGCAAAGAAACCTTTGCGTTTGTGCTTCTCTTCCAACTCTTTCACTATCTCCTCTTTCATTTTCTGCTCGGTCGTTTTAGTGTTCTTGTTTCGCATGCGCTGGTACGCCTTGACGGTATCCACATAGCCACGGTCTTCGTTGCGAATGTGGTTGAACAACCAGCGCGACAGCATGCCGTGCAGTTCGTTGGCGACATCTTCGCCCGCTTCGAAGCGCTGCTGTATTTCAGTAACCCGGCGTATAAACAGCTCATGCACGCGCTTGTGAGGCCCTGAAAACATGTACCCCGCTTCTTCAATCATGGCCTCTTCAAAAGCAAAATGTGAAAGGGTGTAGTCCACGGTCTCTGCAATCACGACTCCCAGCAATTTTCGGTCAGGTGTTTCGCGCAATGCGTAGAGTCGATTGATGTAATCAGCAATACGCCTGTGCTGTCTATCAATTTCTTCAATACCAATATTGAGGGCAGGAACCCAATTTAAAATAGCCATAAACTCACCTCCTCATTTATCGCTTTCATCTTAAATTCCAGACAACATTTATCAAAGCGATATGCCTTTAATATTATTTACGTATGATTTAAGTCAAAACGCACATAAATTATATGTAATACATGTTTCCAGACATTGCTGCGCATTGCATATTCTTTACTATGGCTTCTAAAAGTAAAATTATTTACTATTATTATTAGTTACGTAATATGAAAATATTTACATATTAACGGACAAGTATCTGCTTTTTTAAGCCATAGAGACTGACTGAAAAGTGACCTATGCCCGCCCCGCAGCAGTAGCTGGTCTGGGCAGCACAACCCAACGCTCTTGCACATAATCTGCGATTAATGCTTTCAAACTCAGAAAAATTAATCGACTACACCGCCGTAGCTGTGGGTCAGATTTTCAACTCACATTGGCAGTAATCGCAGCCTGCACTTAGCTCCAAGCATCTGTAATCACCCCATCGGTTTAGAGCAGCAAACACAAGCTTTGATACGTCGTTGTTTTGCTTGCAGTACTTAAGTACTGCTTTCGGCTTCACGCGTGCGTCTCAACCGTTAACCTTCGTTTTACTGGGTGGTGTTAGCAGCTCTTAAACAATAAAAAAGGCAACCCGAAGGTTGCCTTTTTGCTTTGCAAGCACTTTTTAGAAAGCGCTAATTACTTGCGTGCGGGTGGTACATCGGTACAAGAGCCATGCGCCACTTCTGCCGCCATGCCAATGCTTTCGCCCAGCGTGGGGTGTGGGTGAATGGTCTTGCCAATATCGACGGTGTCTGCACCCATCTCAATGGCCAGAGCAATCTCGCCAATCATGTCGCCTGCGTGCGTGCCAACCATGCCGCCG
>ENA-OFCX01001344-OFCX01001344.1-metagenomes-genome-assembly--contig:-NODE-1344-length-10165-cov-8.369634_pt1 | contig 10165 bp, 11 predicted proteins | sample MGYA00153384_OFCX01 | MGnify analysis MGYA00153384
CCCGGAAGGACTTTGCCCTCTGACTTCTTGTGGCATCGCTTGTATTTGCGTCCGCTGCCACACCAGCAGGTCTCGTTCGCCTTCGGCAAGATGGCGGGAGCGGTCGCCGTTACAGACATGCTTCCAAGGATAGAGGCAGGGTGGCGGTGGGCCGACGTGGAGGGCCCAGACAGACCTGATGACTGCTCGGCGCCCGTCCGTGCGTCCTCCGTCGGGCGCGCCTAGCCTGTCGGGCGTGTCCAAGGAAGAGGTGCTGGCCCCCAACGGCATGTCGCCGCTGTTGGCCCTCGCGTCCATGGACGCCGACCGTGTGCGCATCGAGGACGCGATGCAGGCGGCTGTCGTCACGCCCGACGCCTATCTCAACGAGATCGCATCACACCTGATCGTCGCCGGCGGCAAGCGTCTGCGTCCCGTGCTGGCCGTTGCCGGCGCCCAGATCTTCGGTGTGCCGGCAACCCACGATGTCGTGCGTGGTGGGGTGGCGTGCGAACTCGTGCACCTCGGATCGCTCTACCACGACGACGTCATGGACGAGGCAGACACGCGTCGCGGCGTCGAGACCGTCAACGCGAAGTGGGGCAACCTGCAAGCGATCCTCGCCGGCGACTTCCTGCTGTCGCGTGCGTCGGAGATCGCGGCGTCGCTCGGCACCGAGGTGGCGGGCTTGCTGGCGCGTACCATCGGATGGCTCTGCGAGGGCCAGATCGAGGAGCTCCGCCACACCTACGACCGGTCTCGTACCGAGGCGAGCTACCTCACGTCGATCCACGGCAAGACGGCCTCCCTCTACGGCACCGCCGCCCGTGTCGGCGGCATCGTGGCCGGTCACGACCGCCCGATCATCGACGCGCTCACCGAGTACGGCAACGCGTTCGGCACCGTGTTCCAGATCGTCGATGACATCTTGGACATCACCGCCACCGACGCCCAGCTCGGCAAGCCCGCCGGTCACGACATGGTCGAGGGCGTCTACACGCTGCCCGTCATACGCACGTTGGCGCTCGGCAGCGCGTCGGCCTCGGAGCTGGCCGATCTGCTCGGTTCTCCGCTCGATGCCGCCGCGCAGGACAAGGCGTTGGCGATCGTGCGATCGAGCGAGGGGCTGGCATCGGCGGTCGACGCCGCTCGCGAGTACGTCGAGCGTGCCGAGGCGTGCTGCGACGACTTCCCCGACTCTGACGCATCGACAGCGTTGCGTACTGCGCCCCGGGCGCTGCTCGAGTCGGTGTCCGTCACCGCCTGAATGTCCGGCAACGTGCTCGAAGCGATGAGCGAAAGGGCGCGATACGGGCGGTTGGCTCATCGCTGCGGGAACCGGGGACCCATCGATGAGCGAAACGACGGCATCCGGGCGGTTGGCTCATCGCCTCACCAGTTCGGGGCGAACTTGCTGATGGTGCTCGCCAGGGCGTAGGCGCGTTCGGCACCGCCGCGGTGTCCGTCGCGAAGCTCGTTGGTGGCGATGCGCAGTACGGCTCCGGCGATGCGATCGCTGCGCACCCCGAGCCGCAGGGCAGGCTGCAGGATCGCCGGGCGACCGAGGAACCGTGCAGCCAGTCGGCCCACCTGGTGGTAGCGGCCGACTTCGTCGGCGAGCATCGTCGGATAGCGCTGCAGGGTCGTGGAGTTCCCGGCCGACAACGCGCCGTCGAGCACCTCGGCGGCAAGGCGGCCGCTCGTCAACGCTGCATCGACACCGTCGCCGTTGAACGGACTGGCCGCACCGGCGGCGTCGCCGACCACGAGGAACGTCGGCCCCATCTTGGGTCCGACCGATCCGGCCAACGGCAGACGGAACCGGGTCGGTGCCTTGAGTTGGTCGTCGGGATCGAGCTCCCAACGGTCGGCGATCTGGTGCGCGAACGAGTCGAGCAACTTCAGCGCATTGATGCCGCGAACGTCGCGGTAGGTCGACAGCACACCGACGCCGACGTTGACGGTGCCGTCGCCGATCGGGATCGCCCAGCCGTACCCGGCGATCGGATTGCCCGCGGCGTCAGGAATACCGAGGTCGCACTCGATCCAGGACTCCGCCGACCGTGGGCTCCGGAAGTAGCTGCGTGTCGCGATGCCGTAGGGCCAATTGCGGTGACGCGTCGTGCCGAGGTCGCGCCCGAAGCTGCTGTTGGCGCCATCGGCCACCACCACGAAACGGGAGCGCACCATCTCGACCCGGGTTGCGGATGCATCGAGTTCGGGGTCGACGGCGAGCGTGGCGCCGCGAACGAATCCACGCTCGACGATCGGTGCTGTTGCCTGGTGCCCCATCAGCAACGTGGCACCAGCGTCGGCTGCGCGTTCACGTAGATGGGCGTCGAGTACATCTCGACGCAACGCCACCGCATGATCCGGGAGTTGGCCGTGGCGCGGCCACGGCGACGTCACCTCGCGATCGCCGTGCACGAGTCGCACACCGGCGAGGCGATGTGCTCCGAGTTCGACCGAGTCGATTCCGAGCCGACCCAGTTCTCGGATCGCACGCGGAGTGAGCGCATCGCCGCATGCCTTGTGCCGGTCGACCGGTCGCTTTTCGACGACGATGACGTGATGGCCCGATCGGGCCAGCCACGTGGCGACGGATGACCCGGCAGGACCACCGCCGACGACGAGGACGTCGGTGTCCAGAGTGCCCGCCGTCAGCCGGCCGATGCGGGTGAGCCGGCGATGGCGACCGGGCCGATCGGAGCGATATCGGCCATGGCCGGCACGTCGGGTGACGTGAAGTCGTACGTGCCTGCCTCGAGCTCGGCGAACACCGGTGACTCCTCGGAGCACCAGGTCTCGTACTCGTCGGCCCACTCTTCGCTGGTCGGGTCGGCGCCGCCGAGGTCGTACCGTTCGTGGCAGATCACGGCGACGATTTCGTACTGGGTGAGCTGTCCGCCGAAGGCGGGCATGACGCCGCGATTTCCGGTGGCGTGCGCGCCGCCCTCGCGGTCGGGGTTGCCGTAGATGTCGACGCTGGCTGCGTTGTAGCCCTCGGTGCCGTAGTACACGTAGCGGATCTGGTCTTCGATTTTCGGGAACGTCTGGAGTACCGATCCACCGGAGAACGGATAGCCGACGCCGCCGCCGCCGCCTGCACCAGCACCGCCGCCGGGGCCGCCGCGGAAACCGCCGCCGCTGTTGCCGCCGCCGCCGAAGCGATCACCGCCGCCGAAGCCGCCGCCACCGCCGCCGCCGTAACCGCTGCGTGGAGCACCGCCGCCACCGCCACCACCGCCGCCGCCGAAGCGATCACCGCCGCCGCCGAAGCCGCCGCGATCCTGACCGCCGCTGCCACTGTCTTCGCCACCAAAACCATCGCGCTTGTCCCGGCCGCGACCACCGCGCTCGCCTTTACGCCCTCTATCGAAACCCATGCCCGTCAAACTCTCTCGTTGCCCGATAAACCATCCAAACCATCGCGCTCGGGTCAAAGGCGCAACCGGTTACACGCGCGAAACATCCCGCACGACAGTGTCATCCCCTACAGGAAAATCGCGCCCGCTCCTAGTGATTCGATGGTGCGGGGCTGGCCCGACCCCACCTCGGCGGACTAGAGGGGTTCACGGCGGCGCAATGCGATGCGCGCCATGACTGGATGAAAGGCGTAGGTAGCAAGGCAATGGCGGTTCATTTCCACGAAGAAGATTTGCCCGGCGACGTGACGTTTGCCGCGGGCCCGATCGCGATCGATACCGAGGCGATGGGGTTGTTGCCGGGGCGCGATCGACTGTGCCTGGTGCAGATTTCAGACGGCAAGGGCGACGAGCATCTCGTCCGATTCGGGCCGCAGAGCGATTATGCCGCGCCCAATCTCAAAGCGCTGCTGGCCGACCCGTCGCGGACCAAACTGTATCATTTCGCGCGGTTCGATCTGGCGATCATGCGCGCTTACCTCGGCGTAATGGCGTCACCGGCTTATTGCACGCGGACCGCATCGCGGTTGATCCGCACGTACACCGACCGCCACGGGCTGAAGGAACTGGTCAAGGAATTGCTTGGCCAGGACATCAGCAAACAGCAGCAGACCAGCGACTGGGGCGGGCCCGAGCTGAGCGATGCGCAGCGCGATTATGCGGCGAGCGACGTGCGCTTCCTCCACCGCCTGAAGGACGAGCTCGACCGGCGGCTGGCGCGCGAAAAGCGCACCGAGCTGGCCCAAGCCTGCTTCGACTTCCTGCCCGCGCGCGCCTTGCTCGACCTAGCAGGATGGGCGGAGCAGGACATTTTCGCTCATGTCTGAAGCCGCCGCTCGTAAATCGGCGGTAAAACGCCACTGGGCCGAGCCCGGCAGTCGCCACGACCGGCTGGTGCGGACGGCGAAGCTCGCGCTTCCGGTGCTCGGCGTGGTGCTGATCGCGGTGCTTGCCATTTCGCCATTCGACAAGCGCGGCGACGTCAGCTTCATCCTCGACAAGAAGGGCGTCGACAAGGCAACCGAGCGGATGCGGATCGAAAGCGCGCGTTATTCGGGCGAGGATGCCAGCGGCAACAAGTTCGTTATCCAGGCCAATCGCGCGATCCAGCAGAAATCCGACGTGCCGATCGTGATGATCGAGGGGATCATGGCGCAGATGGGGCTTGCCCAAGGGCCGCTGGTGATCAACGCCGAGCGCGGCAATTACGACCTCGACAACCAGATGGTGCAGGTCAACGGGCCGGTGAAGGTGGTCGGGGCCGATGGCTATCGGCTGGAGACCAGCAATGTGCAGGTCGACATGAAGCAGCACACGCTGCAAAGCCGCGGACAGGTTAGCGGCACGATGAAGCTGGGCACCTTCGAGGCTGGGCAGATGCATGCCGATCTCGGCAGCCGCACGGTGGTGCTCGATCACGGCGTGCGCTTGAAAATCGTGCAGGGGGCGGTCAGATGAGCAGGATGAACAAGGTTTCGCTGATCCTGGCCGGGCTGATCGGCCTGTCCGCCGCGTCGCTGGCGGTGGCGCAGGGCGCGACCTCGGCGCTCAAGGGGCATAATAGCGACGCGCCGATCGATGTTTCGGCCGACCGGATCGAGGCGCAGGACCGCGCCGACCGCGCAATCTTCAGCGGTAACGTCAAGGTTCGCCAGGCCGAATTAACGCTCGACACGCAGCGACTGACGGTGGCGTACACCAGTGGCGGCGGGGTCCAGATCCGGCGGCTCGACGCGAGCGGCGGGGTGGTGGTGAAAAGCCCGAGCGAAACGGCACGCGGTAATTTTGGGGTTTACGACCTCGACCGCAAGTTGATCACACTGATTGGCGCGGTCCAGCTCGATCGTGGCGGATCGCAGATCAATGGCCAGCGGATGACGATCGACCTCAAGTCGGGTCGCGCGGTGGTCGATGGCGGCCAGGCTGGAATCGGCCAGAGCGGCGGGCGGGTGACCGGGCATTTCCTGGTCCCGAAGAAGAGCCAGTGATCCTGTCGACCCCCAAGTGAACGATTCCCAACCCTTCGAGGCGCGGACCCAGAGCAGCGCGGTGCGCGGGCTCGAGGTGCGGTCGATCGCCAAGGCGTATGACGGCCGCGCGGTGCTGCACGACGTGTCGCTGAGCGTGTCGCGCGGCGAAGTGGTCGGGCTGCTCGGGCCAAACGGCGCCGGCAAGACCACCAGTTTCTATTCGGTGATGGGGCTGGTGAAGCCCGACAGCGGGCGCATCTACCTCGACGGGGCGGAGATTACCGGGCTGCCAATGTATCGCCGCGCGATCCTCGGGCTGGGCTATCTGCCGCAGGAAACGTCGATCTTTCGCGGACTGACGGTCGAGCAGAATATCCTGTCGGTGCTCGAGATCGCCGAGCCCGACGCCAAGGCGCGTTATGCCAGGCTCGAGCAATTGCTTGACGAATTCGGGCTGGCGAAATTACGCGATGCGCCGGCGATGGCGCTGTCGGGCGGCGAGCGGCGGCGGTGCGAGATCGCCCGCGCGCTGGCGACCGAACCGTCGATCATGCTGCTCGACGAGCCGTTCGCGGGGATCGACCCGATCTCGATCGCCGACATTCGCGAGCTGGTGAAGGATCTGAAGCGGCGCGACATCGGGGTGCTGATCACCGATCATAATGTCCGCGAGACGCTCGATATCGTTGACCGCGCCTGCATCATTTACGACGGGCAAGTGCTGTTTCAGGGCACGCCCGAAGCGCTGGTCGCCGACCAGGAAGTGCGCCGGCTCTACCTCGGCGAGAGCTTCGCTCTTTAACCCCCATGGGTTTGGGCCCCGGCCTCTCGATACGCCCGACCCAGTCGCTGGTGATGAGCCAGCAGCTGCAGGCGGCGATCAAATTGCTCGCGCTGTCGAACATGGAGCTGGACGCAGTGATCGCCGAGGAAGTGGCGAAGAATCCGTTGCTCGAGGTGCGGCCGGGCGAGGGCGGGCTGGAAAGTGGGATGGTGATCACCGCCGACCGCGAGACCGGCGATGTCGCGGTCGATCCCAAGGGATCCGACGAAATGCTGGCGAGCGGCGACGACAGCGGGCTCGACATGGACTGGCAGGCGGCGGCGCTCGACAATGACAGCTTTGCCGATGTCGGCGGGGGAACGAGCGACGAGGGGTTCGATTTCGACCGCGTCGAGGCATCGATCAGCGGGCTTAGCGAACATCTGATCGGGCAGATCCACGGCGGCGGGGCGCTGGCCGAGGCGATCGTCAACGAGCTCGAGGAAACCGGCTATCTCGGCACCCCGCTGCCGGTGATCGCCGAGGCGACGGGGGCGAGCCTGAAAGAGGTCGAGGCGGCACTGGCGCTGGTCCAGTCGCTCGATCCGGCGGGAATTGCGGCGCGCAGCCTGGAGGAGTGCATCGCGCTGCAGGCCAAGGCGGTCGACCGCTACGACCCGGCGATGGCGCGGCTGATCGCCAATCTGGAATTGCTGGCGCGCGGGCAGACCAAGGATTTGATGCGGATCTGCGGGGTGGACGCCGAGGATCTGACGGACATGATCGCCGAACTTCGCGCTTACGATCCGAAACCCGGGTGCCGCTTTGCGCCGAGCGATTCACAGTCGGCGGGGGAGCCGGACATTTTCGTGCGGCGGGTCGGCGCCGGCTGGATGGTCGAGCTCAACCCGGCGACGCTGCCGCGGGTGCTGGTCAACCGGCGTTACCATGCCGAATTGAAGACCGGGCCGCACGACAAGGCGTCGAAGGCGTGGCTGAGCGATTGCCTGGCGAGCGCGAACTGGCTGGTGAAGGCGCTCGACCAGCGCGCGCGGACGATCGTCAAGGTCGCGACCGAGATCGTCAAGCGGCAGCAGGGCTTCTTCGAGCGCGGGGTGTCAGCGCTTCATCCGCTGACGCTGCGCGATGTCGCCGAGGCGATCGAGATGCACGAATCGACCATCAGCCGCGTGACCAGCAACAAGACGATGCTGACCGAGCAGGGATTGTTCGAGCTGAAATATTTCTTCGGATCGGGCGTCGCGTCGGACAGCGGCGAGGGCGCGTCGGCGGCGGCGGTCAAGGACGAGATCAAGCGGTTGATCGGGGCCGAGCAGGAGATTTTGAGCGACGATACGTTGGTCGAGTTGCTCAAGGGCAAGGGGTTCGACCTGGCGCGGCGAACGGTGGCCAAATATCGCGAAGCGAGCGGCATCGGATCGTCGATCCAGCGGCGGCGGAGCCGTAAGATGACCGGCGGCTGACCGGCCCAATCTTCACAAATGTTCACGGTGACCATGGCCAGTTCACCGGCCCCACACGGACGATGCAAAAGACAAACTGAAATTTCAAAGAGCCATCACCGGCGTGGCAAATGAAATCCTACATTTCCAGCGATTTTTTCAGAACGCCAGCCTTGCCCAGATCGGGAGGTGGTCCGACGCCTTGCGCGAGGCGGCGCTGGTGTGAACCCCAGCGGCCTCAATCCCCAGGCTGTGGTCGACGATGATCCGGTCGAGCGAGGCGACCGGCTTGCGCGAATGGAAGCTGGGACCGGTCGGGGCGAAGCGGTAATTGCCGTTCAGGTCCTTGAGGCTGGCCGCGCCGTCGCGCCATTCGTTGGTGTCGCCCATCAGCACGGTCGGCATCGCCTGCGGGCGCCTGGCGATGAGGTCGAGGATGGTGCGCAACTGCCGCCGCCGCCACAGGCCCGACAAATCGAGGTGCATGCCGATGATCCGGATCGGGCGATCGCCGATCAGTAATTCGGCAAGGATCGCGCCGCGCGGCTCGAGCGTCGGCAGCTCGATGGCGTGGACGTCGATCACCTTGACGTGCGATTTCACCAGCAAAGCATTGCCGTGCCAGCCGAGGTTGCGCGTATCGAGCTTCATCAGCCGTTCGGCCTGCAGCCCGCCGGGAATCTTCTCGAGCAGGCGATTGTGGCGAACTCCGAACGCGACCGGGGTATACATGCCGTGGCCGTCGATCAGCTCATGCGGCATCGCCGACCCGCGCCCGCCGACACGCTTGTCCGCCTCCTGCAGCGCGACGACGTCGGCGTCGATCTCGGACAGCACCGCAAGCACGCGATCGGGATTGCGCCGCCGGTCGGTGCCGATGGCCTTGCGCATGTTGTAGGATGCGACGGTGATGGTGGGGGTCATTGCGGGGTCAATAGCGGGGAAGCGGGGATGTTCCGAGGGGGCCATTGAAAATGTCATCCATTCACTGTATCTACAATGTAGAGACGGGGAAAAACATGAATCGGCATGTAAAAAAATGGGGGAATAGCGCTGCTGTGCGAATCCCGGCGGCTACACTAGCCGCGGCCGGCCTTCAAACCGACGATCCCATCAGCATTCGAGAAGAAGATGGGCGGATCGTGATAGAGAAAATCTCGCCGGAAACCATTACCCTTGAATGGCTGCTGGAAGGTATCACACCCGACAATCTTCATCCGGAAATCGATTTTGGGCCGCCGGTTGGAAAAGAAAGATGGTGGTAGCGCCGCGTTGGGTGCCGGACGCGGGCGAGATCATCTGGATCGAGTTCGATCCGCCGGTCGGCCACGAGCAAGCGGGGCATCGGCCAGCCTTGGTACTCTCGCCTGCAGCTTACAATGGATTGACTGGCCTGCTCCTCTGTGTGCCGATGACAACCCGCGAAAAAGGCTATCGGTTGGAAGTGCCGATTGCCGGAAAGCGCGGTGGCGTCGCCTTGGCGGACCAGGTGAAGTCGTTCGATTGGCGAGCACGCAGAGCAACGCAGAAAGGCAACGCCTCGCAATCAGAACTGGACGCCGTTCGGATCAGGATCCGGCAACTAGTCGGGTAAACACGATCGCAGAAACGCTTAAACGTCCAGGTTCGCCACGCTGAGCGCATTTTCCTGGATGAATTCGCGGCGGGGTTCGACGACGTCGCCCATCAGGCGGGTGAAAATTTCGTCGGCGACGTCGGCCTGCTGGACCTCGACCCGCAGCAATGAGCGGTTCGACGGGTCGAGCGTGGTTTCCCACAATTGCTCGGCGTTCATCTCGCCAAGGCCCTTGTAGCGCTGGATCGAGAGGCCCTTGCGGCCTGCGGCCAGAACCGCGTCGAGCAGTTCGGAAGGGCGGGTGATCGGGATGATCTTGCCTTTGGTTTCGGCTTCGGGCTCGACCACTTCGTCTTCCAAACGCCCCTCGACCCTTCGACTAAGCTCAGGAGAGCCTTCGCTCGGGACGAGCGGTGTTTGTGGGTCGGGCGTTGCGCCCTTCCGCAGCGACTTGAGTACCGACGGCTGGGCGTAGGCTTCGCGTTGCTCGGCGGCGAGGGCGTGGAGCTTGCGAGCTTCGGCCGAGGCGAGGAAGCCGGGTTCGATGATGTGCGCGTCGGTCACCCCGCGCCAGCGCCGCTGGATGAGGTAGCCGCCCTCGGCCGCGACTTCGCCGGTCCATACCGCTTCGAGATCGCCGGCGCCGAGCCATTTGGCGACGGTGGCGATGGCCTTGGTCTTGCCGGCCTGGTTGATCTCCGGATCGAGCGCGCCCGACAATGCCAGTGCCTCGATCATCGCCGGATCGTAATTCTTGGGCGCATAATGCATCAACGTGCGGACGCGGCGGGCATGTTCGACCAGCTCGCGAAGCGCCTCGCCGGTGCGTTGCTCGGCGCCTTCGAGCATCAACCCGTCGAGCCCGGCGTCGACCAGATATTGGTCGAGCGCGGCATCGTCCTTGAGGTACACTTCCGACCGGCCGCGCGCGACTTTGTAGAGCGGCGGCTGGGCGATGTAGAGGTGCCCGGCGTCGATCAGCTCGGGCA
>ENA-OFCX01001345-OFCX01001345.1-metagenomes-genome-assembly--contig:-NODE-1345-length-10163-cov-2.930550_pt1 | contig 10163 bp, 9 predicted proteins | sample MGYA00153384_OFCX01 | MGnify analysis MGYA00153384
TGTATCTGATGCTGGTGCCGCTGGCCAAGGCGATGCCGTGGGCCGGGCTGCTGACCACCGCGACACTGGTGGCCGCGCCACCGCTCAGGCTCAGGGTAATGGGGTTGCTGCTGCTATTGGCCGCCACTGTGGCACTCACCTGGCCAACCGCCGGGGCAGGTAGGACATAGGTGTAGGCATTGGTCAGGGCGGCGCTGCCACCCGGTGTGGTGACCTCCACGGTCACCGCGCCTGCAGCATGGGTCGGGGTGGTTGCTGTGATGGTGGTGGCGTTGTTGACGCTAAAGCCGGTGGCGGATTTTTCGCCAAACCTCACCGCTGTGGCTCCGGTAAAGTTGGTGCCTGTCAGGATCACACTGTCGCCACCTGTCGTGCTACCGCTGTTGGGGCCTACACCAGCGACAGTGGGTGCTCCCTGCGCATGCACATAGCTGCTGCATAGCAGCAAGCTCAAAATCAGCAGCCCCTTACGCCAGAAGGCATGTAGCCAACCTCTCAACGGGTGCCCCTTCGTGGTGGATGGATGTGGGAAGCCGGCGTCCAGCAGCAGACCAAAGAATGGAGCCATATAAGTTCAAAGCAAAAGGGATGTGAAAAACTGCGAGTGGCAAGCACCGGCAACCGCCAATGAACCAGCGCGGTCTGGCACGGGGTTTTGTCTAGATGCTATTAACAAAAACTCGCATTGGAAATAACTGATTTCAGGTATTTTTCAGTTTTTTTATGATTTTTGAGCGGCGCTGTTTACAACTGCACGCCATGAATGTAGGTGTAGATATATCTGGGTGCAGGCATATGTGTTCAGGGGCGTGGTTTACGCGGCAAGTTGTCTTGCTGTGGCGCAATGACTGCATGGCGCGCAGCAATCCGACTAAGTTAAAGCTGCGCAAGGCCTACCAATCAGGTTTGCTGCGCTCAACAAACCCAAACCCTGCCGGTGCAAACTGGCAGGTTTTTTCAAGAAATTTGAATGAAATAGCGCTCTAATGCTTAACCAATAAGCGTTAGCAGCTATTAAATAAAGCCTGCCCGCCCGTCACATTAACACTGCCCGGAAGGTGAGCGGTGGCTGGGGCTTGCTGTTGCTGCCAATGTGGGGTGCTATGGGCGCTGCCGAGGTGATGGAGCTGACCGAGGCGGTAGCAGAGGAGGCGCAGCAGCTTGTGCGGCACGTAGCTCGTGGATCTGGGCGCGTTCGCTTAGGCAGTTGGTGCAGGCCGCGGCAAGGGCGGCAAGCTGTGTGTCGTCGGGCATGGTGTCTGCCCTGGCAATGTGCTGTGGCAGCTCGAGCAGGCTGGGCTGGCCGCTGTACTCGTGGCCAAAGCTGAGCAGAACGCATTGACCCCATTGAAGCTCGATGCCAAGCGAAAAAGAACAATGCAGCAGCTGCGCATTCAAGGCTATTGCTAATGAATGGTACGAAAAACAATGAAAAATGCAGAGTGAAACCTATGCGGATCGCTGCTGTAGCCTGCTAAGCGAGATTTGTTTCCTTGTCAGAAGCCATGACATTAGAGGAAATACAGGCAGCAAGCTGCTCGAAGCTATTCGCGTCGTTGAGAAGCGAGGTGTTTTTGAAACAGCGGCCTTGCTTTGCTGCTATGTAGCCGGCTTTGGCAGTATGCAGCAGCTACAGATGTCATTGAGCGTGATATCACTGTTGATCTAAAAGCTGCTTTAACTCCTTATGGAGAAAAAATACTTTGTGCAATAGTTGGCTCCACAGAAAAAGACTGCGCGTTGTGGGCAGGGCGATCTGGAGATGAACAAAAGTACACAAAATTCCAAGATGACGCGGTCTAAACTGCATCTGCTCCAACTCTTTCATTAACAAAAATGAAGCAACTATTTGGTCTGATCTTGCTGGCCACTTTCTTGACAGGCTGTGCGGTGTATACACCGAGCGGCTCGGTTGTCGTTGACCCTGGACACAGCGGTGGGCACGACCACGGGGGGTTTTGTCCCCCCGGCCAAGCCAAAAAAGGCAACTGCTAATACAACGTGCCCATAAAAAGCCCGCTCGATGCATCATCAGCGGGCTTTGTTTTCATTAAAAGTGCCACTATTTCTTATCTGGCAAGCGGTATTTGCTATGTTTTATTTTAGGAAAAGTATTTCTTTTTGATCGTCATCGTTGGTGCGTTGCATAACTATCAGACCATGATCGTGTAGATAAATGCGAACTCCAGTGGATGTGTTCGAGTCCCAGTGGCATGGGTTCGGTCAAGGTTGTGCAACGCATGCGCACCACTCAATCTGCGTGACTGCATGCTCGCTCATGGCTAAGAAAGTTCGCACTAGGTGGACTTGGCGTTGAGTTAAGCGGCTTGGTGTAGTGCCTGCCGTTAGCTGTAGTTAGCTTTAGCTAGCTAGCTAGCTGGCGGCCAGTGCCTGTGGCGGACCACGCTGTTGCCACACATCGCACCTGGGCTGTCTTGACGATGGGCTGTCAGCCGTACTGGCTTCAAGCTCGTAGCTATCAGGAAACCCTTGTACCTGAAACAGCCCCCGTGGAAACAGCATGCGCAGGCCAATATCAACAATGGCGTAGGGCTCACCATGGTCCATTACCTGGACGAAGCGGTCGCGGGTAGGAATGGTGTGCCGCAGATCGGGCAGCTCTTGCCCGCCTTTGTCGCTGCAGAACTTCACAAGGAAGACTTTGACTTCGGCCCTGCAGATGCTCCGGTTATAGTGCCTGACAAATTCAGTTACGAACTAATCCACCAGCGACTGTCTGAGACAGATGGCGCAGACTGGGCAGGCCCCTGGGGCTTGATGTGGCATACGTTTGTTACGTTTATACATCGGAATAATCACTGTGGCTAACCGTTGCTATCTCTACTCAACCAATGTCATCCCTGGGGCAAGCGATGAGCTTGACGATCGAAAAATGATTGGGATTGCGGAATGGGATTACGAAATACCCATTGTTTCCAAGTTACTTCTCTCTGGTAACCCTAAAACTTGCCGTTCTTCACTTTGGGAAAATCCAGAGGAAATAGCTTTGATAGGTGACTACGCCTCCGGCGTAAAAAATCTTGAAAATTTCTTGTCTCAAATTGAGCTTGAAGCAGCCCAGAACTTGATTGCTGAAACCATCGAATTTTTGAACAGACCAGAAAATCAAAATCAATACTTTGTTTTTGAGTGCGGTGAAATTTTTGACATGGGCGACACACCGCTTTTTGAGCAAAACCTTGCGCTCCTTGAGGAGCTTAAAAATATGCAGCCTGAAGTGGAAAGGGCGTTGCAATCTTTGGTGCCTCCCCCCATCGAGGTGCACAAATCTGCTGGCTTTTTCGCAAAGCTGTTTGGCCGGACCTCCAAATCCTCCGTTCCTGTGCACGATTTAATGAAATCTATCGATGATCTCGGGCTGGGTAATTGGTCAAATATTTTGTATTTCGACTTCAGTGGTGACTAACTGCCTGAACAATCAGCAAAAGAGCGGTTATAGGAATGGATTTTTTGCCGTTCAGGTACAAGTTTGTACAAGGCAATGCGCTGATTGGCCTTGATGGCATGCGTGTGTCACTAAGTGCTTGAGTTGTAGGCAGCTGATGTAAGAAGACCGCGTTAAGCGGGCTTTTTGTTGGTGGTGGATATGGTTGAAAGAAGTAGGTCACCAGTAACTGCCCATTGCTTTTCACGGGTCTTTCTTTTGTCCCTGCTCGACTGCTTGCCACAAAACAAATTCGAGCTTGCCCAGCAGTTCGCGCCATGCGTGGATTCGGTGTGGTCCTGTAGCGCCCTTGCTTGGGGCTTCGCACACCAGTACGGCAGAGATGCTCAATTGGGTGCTGCTGGCGCTGGCCCATGGGTAGATAAGCAGGCTAAAAGCGGTGGTATCTGCACCAGAGCGCTGGCTGAAGGTGTGCTGGATCTGCTCTTTGACGTTGACAAGATTGACGTGGTTCGCACGAAGGGCGCAGGTCAACAGGTAGTACCGGAGTAAGTCAGTTTTTCTTTGCCTTGCCCTTGAGACCAAACTTACAGGCCAAGTGTTCAAAGAAAGCGCAGGCCCAAGTACTCAGTGTGGCCGTACATGGCATTCAGACGCTCGTGCACCTCACGGGTGCAGTGCACATTCATGCGCTTGATCTGCAGAGCCATGTCCTGGTGCTGGGCATCGAGCAGCTGTCAATCGGTTGCGTTAAATCTGAATCGGTGGCCGCTGTAGCAGTGCAGCAGCATGCGCGCAGCTTCGCCGGCAGTGCTGTGACAGTGACCTTGCGCAAGGTAGAAGAAGTAGGCCGGCGCACGCTGTGCGGTGTTATCGCTCATGATCGGGGTCTCTGGTGGTGTGGTTCAAGTCATCACCTGATGGCTCGATGGCTCTGCTTGACGCGCCGGGGGCATGTTGCCCACGCGGCTCTCAGGTGGTCATTTCAAAATCTCTCGGCAAAAAAATGCCCACTTTTGTGGGCGTATCAAAGGAAAAAGCATGCAAGTAACTCTTGAGTTTGTACTGGTGAATGAAGATGTTGCTGACGCAGCCCCTATCCCCGGCTTTGATGTCAATGAAGTGGGTGCACTGGCCGCTGTTCCACTGCCAGGAGACTGCGTGTGTATGTTTGAAGATGGGCCAATTTATGAGGTTCTGGACAGAACCTTTAACTGGCACTCACCGACGCACGTACGCGTTGAGGTGTTTGTTGAACTGCTTGCCGACGAAGACGACGATGGGGATCTTGATGACTGAGCTGTCGTCGCTCTTTAGGTGACTGCAGCTTTTGATTGCTGACACGTTGGTTTTTGCCCCGCCAGGTCTGCATGGCTGGGCCATTAATGCCTTGGTATGCAGCCAAGTACTGGTTGGCAAAACCAGTCCCATCGCGCCGGGTGCGCACTTGGCCGGTGGTGCTGCTGATGCGAATGACAAGCCATTAACCGAGGGCGAACTTGAAGCGCGGTCAGTGGCTGTGCGGGGCCGGGCCTTTTGTCCAAGGGCCGGGCACAGGGGAAGGGGGGCGACGGTATCAAATTTGGTTTTGAGGTCTGTGCAGGGGGCTGGGCTGGCGAGTCATCGATTGAGTTTTTAAAAATACTGAGTAGTTAGTTGGCTCGGCAGTTTTTGCCTGAGTTGGTGCTTGATCGATCTCTCCCTTACACGCCTTGTAGCGCTGCGCAATTTATTTGCCAAAGTATTTGCCTTCGTGCCCACCGCACTTGAATTTTAAAAACAGCAATCAACGGCAGTAGTGCTTTGATGAGCATGTGAAGCTCTCTGTAATAAAAAAACCCGCGCAGTGTGAGCTACGCGGGTTTTGTAGATGTTGGGGAGGGCTGTTTTTACAGCAGCCAGCGCATTGCCAGTGAGGTGCATACCAAAGCCAAGCCAGCGATGGTGCAGATGAGTGAAGCGCGGCTCAGTTGTACGGACTGGCGGAACATGTCGCGCAGGGGCAGGTTGAATGAGGCGCCCATCTGGCTCCAGGCAAAAGTCCAGCAAATGAAGCCTGCAATGGCGACAAGGTAAGAAATGTCTTTTGTGTTGAGCCAAGAGACGAGTGACAGCAGTGTGCAGAACACGCCCATGCCCATACCAAGCCATGATTTGATAATTCGTTGCGGTGCAGGTTCTGTGGCCATGGTGGTTGGGGTTGAAGTAAGGAGCAGCTACCAAGCGCAGCTAGTGCGGGTGTGTAGTCTAGGTGCGTTTGGGGTGGTTATTTTTTGGTTTGGGGGCGGGCAGCTAATACCTGATTGCCCCAGCGGCGTTGTCTGCCGTGCGCTGAGTGGCAAACTGGGGCGTAAAAAAACCCACCGAAGTGGGCTGAAATTGAAAAAGGTAAAAGGGCCGCTTTTTAGTAGTAAGGAACACCGTAGTGATCGTATACACGGCGGCCATACTCGTCGTTGTATTCAGGCCAAGTGCTATTTTCGTAGCGAGGAGCGTTGTCCAGCTGTTCTTTGGAAACTGAAACCACGTAACCGCCTTGGTTGGGGTCGTACTTGAGGCTGTTCCATGGGAGTGGGTACAAGTCGGTACCTATGCCTAAAAAGCCACCAAATTCCATGACTGCATAACGAACTTGCCCGGTGATTTTGTCGATCATCAGTGAGTCGATGGAACCCAGCTTCTCTCCAGCTGGGTTGTAGACGTTCGTGCCGTTGACTCGGGAGGACGAAATGACGGACGACGCTGAGTTGATTGTTTGCATTGGAGTTCCTTCTCAGAATTCAAAACTAGAACCATTGCTTGCTTAAAGCAGAGGGCACTTGCCCGTTATTGCTTTTGCTTTTGAGGCTGCTGCTGCTGCCCTGGCTGGTTGTTCTGGTTGGGGTTTTGCTGCTGCTGTTGCCCGGGCTTGGGGGTACTTTGCCCCGGCTGCTGCTGATTCAGGTTTTGCTGCTGTTGCTGCTTTTCCTTGTGGTTGGGATTCTGTGGCTGGTTGTGTTGCGACATTTCCGTAGCTCCTTGAGGTTGGCAGACAAGCAAAGTTGCTCGCCTTGTTGATAGGTTCGCACAGGAGTCGCGTTCGCCTTGTAAGTGAATGGCTGCTGGGATTGTCAATAATGGTTGTTATTACAAAATACGTTATTTTTAATGTTTTTTAACGATAAATTTGTGTATTTGGTGGTGATTGATGGGTTGGTGGGTGGAGTTTTGTTTGTGCATTTGTGCTGGGAAGACAAAAGCCGCGAAGAGCGGGTTGGCTCGGTAAGGCTATGGGCTAATAGGAGTGGGAGGTTCTGGCAGAGCTATCCACATTGATTCAGGAGCTTTAGGCTGTTTGGCTTGTTTTCTGGGTGATCTGGGCCTTATTCCGGGTAAAGGTTGCCCACTGGGCCCATTTCTTTATTTTTGGGAAGTGATGCAGCCCCTCTGGGTTTGCTCACTGATCACTCCTTGTGCGGCTGCCTGATGAGCTGATAGTTTTGATGCGTTGGTCCATTCGGGGGAGGGCTTTTGGGACTGCGCGGGTCGTTTGGAGCTGAACTCTTTATTCATAAAGCGTTAGTTGCTATCAAAAATGAAAATGCCAATTACATCGTGGCTGGCCAAAGAGACCGTTGGGAATGCATACACCAAGGCCTGGCACGAACGAGGCTTTACCAAGCTTAGTGCGATGAAGATTGGCACCATGAACGGCTGTCACTGCGTCAGCATTTCATTGTTGAATGCCTGGTCTGTTTGACGCTATGGTGTCGCCATGCCTTTGAAACGGCCACTGGCTGTGTCTGGCATCAGCGGTGGTCCTCTATTTTTTTGCAGACAAGGTGATTTCTTCATGGCTTCTAACTCCGGCGCTTCCTGCGGTTTCCCGTGGCGTTTTGGTCCCATCCGTGCCAGAGGCTGCGTCTGCAGCAGCCCCATGTGTCAGCGCCTGCACCAGCGGGTCACCGAAGACCTGTCGCGTCGCAGCTTCATCGGAGGAGTGGCTGCCATGCTGGCCCCCTTTGCGCTGCCTTCCGGGGCCATGGCAACCACGGCGGATGACAAGCGCCCGCTGCTGCTGACCAATCTGCGTTTGTTTGATGGCTCTGGCAAGTCGGTGCGAAACGGCCTGCAAGTGCTGGTGCAGGGCCAGCGCATTGTGGATGTGCTGCCGGCTTCAGCCACAGTGGAGGGAGCGCGCCTGCTGGACTGTCAGGGCAAGCTGGTAATGCCGGGGCTGATTGATGTGCACTGGCACACCATGCTGGCCGGAATTTCTCAGATGGCGGCCATGTCGTCGGATTTGGGTTATTTGTATTTGGTAGCTGCTCAAGAGGCGCAGCGCACGTTGTTGCGCGGCTTTACTGCAGTGCGTGATGCGGGCGGGCCGTCATTTGCGCTCAAACGCGCCATTGACGAGGGGCTGGTGGCCGGGCCGCGCATCTACCCCAGCGGGGCCATGATTTCGCAGACCTCCGGGCATGGAGACTTTCGCTTGCGCAGCGATCTGCCACGAGCCGACAACGCTCCGCTGAGCTTGGTTGAAAGCACTGGCGTAGCCATGATTGCCGACGGTGAAGCCCAGGTACTGCGCCGCGTGCGCGAACAGTTAATGCTGGGCGCCACGCAGATCAAGATGCTGGCTGGTGGTGGCGTGGCATCCATGTATGACCCGCTGGACAGCACCCAGTTTTCAGAGCGTGAGCTGCGTGCTGGCGTGGAAGCCGCCAGCGACTGGAATACGTATGTGATGACCCATGTTTACACCCCCAAGGGCATTCAGCGCTCCATCCGCTCAGGGGTCAAGTGCATTGAACACGGGCAACTGGCCGACGAGGCCAGCGTGCGCATGATGCGCGATGAGGGTGTCTGGTGGAGCCTGCAGCCGTTCCTGCAGGATGAAGACAGCAACGTCTACCCTGACCCTGCACGCCGCGCCAGCCAGAAGCAGGTGGCCGAAGGCACGGTCAACGCCTATGCCATGGCGCAAAAGTATGGCGTTAAGACCGGCTGGGGCACGGACATTTTGTTCAACCCCCAAAACACCGTCACTCAGGGCAGGCAACTGGCCAAGCTAACGCGCTTTTACGATCCACTGACTTTGCTGGGGCAGGCGACAGGCACCAACGGCGAGCTGCTTGCGCTGTCCGGCGAACGCAACCCCTATCCCGGCGCGCTGGGCCGCATTACTCCTGGCGCATGGGCTGATCTGCTGGTGGCTGACGGCAACCCTGCCGATAACCTCGACTTTCTGGCTGACCCTGACAAGCATTTGCGCTTGATCATGAAGGGCGGCCAGATTCACAAGAATACGTTGTGACACGTGCCATGATATTGACACCCACGACCGCGTCACAGCACGCGCGTTAAGCATTACTGCCCCCTGCTTGCTTGCTTTGGGGGCTGGTCTGGCACAGGCCCAACCGGAGCAGGGCGATGTCTGGCGTTTTCAGGCTACGCCCTACCTCTGGATGACTGGCTTGCAAGGTGACATCCGCCCTGCGCGCCATGCACCAACGGCGCACGTGTCGCAATCTTTTTCGGATGTATTGAGTGATTTGGACGCCGCCGTCTTTCTGAGTGCCACCGCGCGCAAAGTTCGCCATGTGCTGCATGCCGATGGCAGCTACGCCGACGTTGTCGGACACCGCCAGCCTGCCCATGGGCCTGAAAGCCCGCGCCAAGGTGACGCAAAGCGCCCTGACGCTCAGCGGCGGCTACAGCTTGCAGCTGTCGCCAGAGGACAGCCAGGACGTGCTGGCAGGCGTGCGCTGGTGGAGCATTCGCGCCACAGTGCAGGTGCAGCCATTGCTGCAGGTCCAGACCAAGGACACTTTCGCGGACCCTATCGTGGCGGTGCGCTGGCGCCATCAGGTGCACCCGCGCTGGTCCACCTTGGTCTATGCCGATGTCGGCGGGCTGGGAAACTCAGAATGTGGGGTCAGAGTTCACATGGCAGTTGCTGGCCGTGGTGAACTACCAGCTGCGTGACAACATTTACGTATCCGCCGGCTATCGCCAGCTGAGTGTGGACTACCGCAGCAACGGACGACGTCTGGACTTTGGCATGGGCGGCCCGGTGCTGGGGGCTACCTTTCGCTTCTGAGTTTTCGCACCGCAGCGCGGGCTGCAGGCGTCCTCACCTCAGGGCTGCTGGTGGGTTGCAGACCCGTCAGATAGAACAGCCGGCTCGCTGGGCGTGCGCTGGCAAGGTGTTGCTCGGCCTGCATGCGGATCTGGGTGAAAGTGGGGTGTGCGCGGTAATTCGATGCGATTGCGCCCAGCCTCCTTGCCACGGTACAGGGCAGCATCTGCATCGCGCATGGCACCCTCTAAAGCTTGTGTGCTTGCGAAGGGGCGCGAAACACCGATTGTGACCGTGCAGCGCAGAGGGTGCTGGGTGCCAGCAACATCGATGGCCTGCTCTTCAATGCCGGCCCGCACACGCTCAGCCAAACGCATGACGCCAGCACTGTCCGTGTCAAGACAGATGACCACAAACTCTTCTCCGCCAATGCGGCCTGTTAAATCGCCATGGCGCGCCGTGTTGCGCACCACATCGGCCACATGGCATAGCACCGTATCTCCAGCCTGGTGCCCATAGGTGTCGTTGATGTGCTTGAAATGATCCACATCCATCAGCAGCAGGTGCGCGGGGGCGGGGTTTCGGGTATTGAAAAAAACCTTGAGTGCTTCAGACAGCCCCCTGCGATTGAGTAACTGCGTCATGGGGTCACGCCCCGCCATGTCACGCAGATCATCAGTCAAGCGCCGCAGT